>Ga0265338_10002545_pt1 | contig 27014 bp, 24 predicted proteins | sample 42126metaG_FD_193579 | JGI IMG/M metagenome (GOLD analysis project Ga0265338, IMG submission 193579) | Rhizosphere microbial communities from Carex aquatilis grown in University of Washington, Seatle, WA, United States - 4-21-26 metaG | ecosystem: Host-associated > Plants > Roots > Rhizosphere...
GCAATACTTCTAATCGACTTTCCAGCCCACAAACCCGCCTGGATCTTCTCGCGTTCTTCAACCCCCAAATGTGTGTATTTCATACCTCATATTTTAACGGGTGTTGCACTTGAAGGTTGAATCTGCCCCTCCGGCTATTGACATATATATAAAAAAGTGATACGATACTGCTAGTCTCTTTGACAGCATAGAAACCAAAGAACAACAACAAACAACCAATAGTCTGCCCTATCGGCGGACGGAAAGGATAGTACGAAAACTACAAAAACACAGCTCATATCATCGATCGTAAGCGCAGCATGCTTTGCATCCGCGCTTTTCAGCAAAGCCGACGCACAGATCACTCTCGCCTTGACCAGGATTCCTTGCGATGTCATCACATTCCAAGGCGACCCTGGAGCAGAGTACGTGATCCAGACCACGACCAACTTGGCTAACACCAACAGCTGGCAGAATCTGGCGACCGTCATCTCGCAAGGGAACGGCTTCTGCGCCTACACGAACTTCCCCACGACGAGCCAGCTGTTCTATCGGGAAATGTCGGTGCCGGTGATTGCTTCGAGCAATTCAGCCGCACAGATCAGCTTGGATGTGAATAGTCCCCTGGCAAACAATGTCCCGGCAGATAATCTCGTAGCTGGCACATATCTTGGCCTGCCTGTGCTCATATTCGATGTCAACGCGGAGGGCGACAACCTGCACCTTCGCACGGTGACAGTCAATATTGCGGAGAGCGGCGCCGGCAATGTGCCGGCTGCATACCTCTACCAGGGGTCGACTCCGATAGCATCGGCATCGGTGATCAATGGAACAGCCACGTTCGCTATCCCCGATGGAACCCTCGGCGCTACCATCCCCGGCTACACAAGCGTTCCCTATACGATCAAGGTTGATGTGACCGGCGTGGTGGCGACAGGATCAGAGACGGTTGCCGCCTCCTTGGGCACTAACCAGATCATATTCAGCTCTGCCGATGAAGGCGTGCCGGCATACGGATCAGCCCAAGGCAACACCATCGGCGTAGCTGGCGCTGGAGCGATGTTCAACTTGTCTGGAGAGCCGTCGATCACGAAGGTTGTTGCTAGCCAAGACCAGAACGGGAACGCTACCGATACGTATACTGCGACATTCAATGTCACAGTCACTGCAGTCGGCGAAAGCGTGGTGTTCGGTCTGCCGAGCTCGGGAAACGCCGCTTTTGCGGATGACGCGTCTCTCGTGGCCGTCTACAAGAACGGCGTGTCAGACTCGCTCTCGGCGTACAATCCGATGGTGGCATATTCGCAACCCGTGAACACGACGCTGTCGCCTGACGGCACTTCATTCACCCTGGGAATCAATCAGTCTGTGACTATCCCGGTCACGTACTCGTTCCAGGTCAGAAACCCTGGCACGAACGTCTACGCCATTCTGATCAAAGCGATCAAATGGTCAGTGAACGGCGTTCCCGTGACCACAAGTCTGACGAATCAGCCGGCCATCTGGATGACCGATTCGATCTGAAAAACATACCAGTCAATCGAGCCTCGCAGCCACAAACTGCGGGGCTTTTCTTTTTTCAAATCATGCCCAAGGCGAGCAAAGCGGCAAAAAAGCGCGCCATTTCTGTGGATATCACCCTCGCAATTGACGGTATTTAGGAGTATGATTATGCAATAATAATCCCAGCGATCAAGCCACATGAAGAACCTATTTTTGAAATTTGGCATCGGAGGCATCGTAACGGTCTTTCCCAGTATCGTAGTCGCCCAGACGAATGTGACGCTGTTGAGCTTGTCTCAAACCATGATCGGTTATCTCAACATGGGCATCGAGCTCATCCTCGGACTTGCCGTCCTCGTCTTCGTCTTCAATGTCTATCGCTACTTCTTTTTTGACAAGGAGAGCAGCAAAGAGCGTGGCATGTACCTCCTCTGGAGCATCATCGGCTTTACCGCCATCCTGTGCTTTTGGGGCCTGGTCAACCTTGTCGCCAACACCTTCGGCTTGGATAATTCGACGCCGTCCATATTCAGCAACATGACGAGCGGCTCGGCGACGAATCTTCTCGGCACAGGCTCCACCGGTTCGCTTTTTTCCGGCAGCAATTCTACTGGCAGCACTAATACGGGCAGCAACAACACAGGCAGCAACAGCGGCAGCCTGTCCGGTTTGCCGCTTTCGAGCGGCACGCAATACAGCGCTTCGCCTGCTGCGGCGGTCAGCAACCCCAGCAACAACCTTAATGCAGGAAATCCCGTCGCCAGCCAGAACGGCAGCGTCATCAATTATGGGAACGGCCAGTCGTACAACACTCAAACGGGCATAAATTACAACAGCAGCGGGCAGCCAATGACAAGCCCGAATTACAACGCCGCGACAGGTCAGTACACGACGTCCGGCACGGGAACGAATGGCAATTCGAGCAGCAATAACGGAGCTTCGAACGGCGTTACTGCCGCCACAAACAATCCTAGCAACAATCTCAATGCAGGAAGCCCTATCTCGAGCCAAAGCGGCGGCATTATCTATTATGGGAATGGTCAATATTATGATACCCAAACAGGCATAAATTATGGCAGCAACGGACAACAGCTATCGAGCCCGAACTACAATGCCGCGACAGGTCAGTACATCACGTCTGGCACGACCGGAACTGGTGGCACGGGTTCCACAGTACAGTGGAACACCGCTCCGGGATACCCTTGTTACGATGCGAGCGATAATGTGGTCAGCTGCACTTCCGGCAATGCGGTGACACAATCTGCTGTATACGTGCCGTCAGCAGACACGAGCTCATCAAACAATTCGAATACAGGCTGTGACGCATATGGGAACTGCAATATTGATTCATATAACGAGGACGGCACAGACTATTATGATCAGGGTAGTACAGACACTAGCCAACCGACCGATACTAGTTCAGATAGCTCCTATAGCGGCGATGGCACCGATAGCGGCGATTAGTATGATTCTGACAGCAATGATTTCGGTTGCTTATTGATGCAATTTTCTGATAAGTAGATCATTGTGCGAGATGCGGGAATCGAACCCGCGTTTAATGCTTGGGAAGCACTCGTTTTGCCACTAAACTAATCTCGCATGTCCTGCGAAGCACATAGCATAGCAGGGCGTTCAAACTTTTAAAAGATGCCCTTCCACCATGCGCCCGCCTTTTGCCAAAACGTCTCCGGCGCTGTCGTTGTCGCCGCTGCCGTCGTGGCAGTGTCGACGATGACCGCCAGCGACTCGCCCGGCTTGACGATGCGGAAATCGGTGCGCATGACGCTCTCGGTGCCTGATGCCGTCGATAGCTCGGCTATCGATTGGGACAAGTCCCCTTGCTGCGCCTTCAGAGCGGCGAGCTGGCTTTTCGCCTGGTCGAGACGATTCTTTGAAAAGCTGTATTTTCCGTATATGCTCGATGTCGCTCGCGCCAAAAAGGCTATGGCAAGAAGAAATACGGCTATCATTGCCGGTGAATAGAAATATCTCTTCGTTGTGCGGCGCGATTTGAATTGATGTAATGCCATGGGTGCTGTTTGCTTTGCTTGCCTTTTATAGTATACTACACGACACAACTATCATGCTTTTCCACAAGACAACTCGCAAGGTCCTGAACTGGGCGATCATCGTCATCAGCATCCTCGTCATCGTCAGTATGATCATGCTGTATTTCCCTGCTCTCTGGCAGTCGTAATGGGTGATCGGTGGCTGCTGCCGCCGGCACGAATGACGCTCGCGCTACAGACTTCATCTCAAAATTAACATCCCTGGCCGTCGGCTGCTGCCGCCGGCACGAATGACGCTCGCGCTACAGACTTCATCTCAAAATTAACATCCCTGGCCGTCGGCTGCTGCCGCTGGCACGAATGACGCTCGCGCTACAGACTTCATCTCAAAATTAACATCCCTGGCCGTCGGCTGCTGCCGCTGGCACGAATGACGCTCGCGCGTCATTCGCCCGCCCTCATCATCTTTACAAACACATCCTGCGGGATATTGACCTCGCCGTGCTCCTTCAAACGCTTGCGGCCCTCTTTTTGCTTTTCGCGCAGCTTCATTTTGCGGGTGATATCGCCGCCAGAGAGCGTGCCTGCGGCGTCTTTTTTCTTGCCCGAAATGGTGCGCGACGAGATGATGCGGCCGAGGGCTTTTGCTTGCACTTTGAAAGTAAACAATTCTCGCGGCAAGATTTTATACAATTTTTCGACGACTTCTTCGGCCTCTTGCTCTGCACGGCGACGCGATACGACGCGAGTGAATGCTGCCACAGGCTCATCAGCGACGAGGATATCCATGCGCACGACGTCTGCGGCGCGACTATCGGTGATGTCATATGAAATGGAGGCATAACCCGACGACACGCTCTTTGCCTCGTCAAAAAAATTGCGCATGAGCTCGCGCAACGGCATGCGCAAGGTCAGCATCGTGCGATTGTCGCCAAAATTATCCGTGCCGGTTATCTCGCCTTCATGGTCATAGAGCAGCTTCATGATGCCGCCGAGATACGATGGCGGAGTGATTATCTTCATGGTGACGATCGGTTCGACGACCGACTTGACCTCGTTCTCATCAGGAAAGAGCGCCGGTGAATAGACCGTGACCGTCTTGCCGTTTTTCTGCTCGACGAAATAGGTGATCGAAGGAGTGGTGACGACGAGGTCGAGGCTGAATTCGCGGTGGAGACGCTCGGTGATGATCTCCATGTGCAGCATTCCCAAAAAGCCGCAACGGTATCCCTTACCCAATGTTCCTGAAGCCTCTTCTTCATAGGTAAAGGAAGAATCTGACAGGCGCAGTCGGCCCAGCGCCTGGCGCAGCAGAGCGAGATCATCCTGCGACTCGGGATATACGGAAGCCCAGACCACAGGGCGCGGGCTCTGATATCCGGGCAAGGGCGGTTGCGTATCCTTGACCGAGGCAACTGTGTCTCCGACGGATGCGACACCAGGCTCTTTGATTCCCGTGACGATGTAACCGATCTCGCCGGCAGAAAGCGACTCCATAGGGACATTGTCGGGCGAGAATATGCCGACTTCGAGCGCTTCGAAGGTGCGGCCGGATATCTTGAAAATGAGCTTGTCATGGCGATGCACGGAGCCCTGCATGACGCGCACATAGACGATGACGCCGGTGTGATTTGAATATTGAAAGTCAAAGATGAGGGAACGAAAAGCATCAGAGGTTTGCGCTTCGCCGCTCTCGACATTTTTCATCGCTGGCGCTGGCACCCTCCTTATTATTTCTTCAAGCAAATGCTCGACCCCTTCGCCCGTCTTGCCCGAGACTTTGAGCACGTCTTCCGGCATACAACCGAGGAGCTGGCAGACTTCATGGACGACTTCCTCCGTCATTGCGAGCGGCGAGTCGATCTTTGACACGGTCGGGATTATGGTGAGCCCCGCTTCCCTTGCCATATTCAATGTAGTCAACGTCTGCGCCTGAACGCCCTGCGTAGCGTCGACGAGCAAAATCGAGCCTTCGACTGCTTTCAATGCGCGCGAGACCTCATAGGAAAAGTCGATGTGGCCGGGAGTGTCGATCAAATTCAAGATATACTCCTGCCTATATTCCGAGTTCCTAGTACCTAGTACCGAGTCGACTTGGTTTTTATTTGGTACTAAGTACTCGGTACTAGGAACTCTGTACTTCATTCGTACCGGCTGCATCTTGATCGTGATGCCGCGCTCGCGCTCGAGCTCCATGCTGTCGAGCACTTGCTCCTGCATCTTCCTTTTTTCGATCGTGCCTGTTATCTCGAGCAAACGGTCGGCAAGGGTGCTCTTGCCGTGGTCGATGTGGGCTATGATGCTGAAATTCCGTATATGAGATGGATCCATGAAAGTGATTCGTATCTTATCAGAAAACGTTGAAAAATGCAGGTTTTTCGAGAGACCAACCATACAATAAAATGCCGCACTTTACGCGCGGCACTGTGAATGAGACGTTTCGGTCAAATAGTTTCCGGCCAGAACGGCAGCGCCGGATGATAGCAACCGGTGACATTTCTAACAGAAAAGTTGCCGAGACAATATGCGAACTTCTTGAGATAGCTTTCTTTGTGCCTACCGAACAAGAGGATCATGGACGAATGGTCAGGATCATAGTTCATGCCGCAACGGAACGGCAAACGATGGAGAACACCTTCTTCGTAAGCCTCTTGGCCGATGATCAGAGTGAATTCCATCTTGCATCTGGCCCGGAACGCTTCTAACGGCACGGGAACTTCATCGATTTCCAGCACATCTTTGCCGATTCCAAGAGGACCAGCCCAGAAGTCATTCTCGTCTATCCATTCGGCGGCTTCTCGCGAGCGTTGCTGCGGCTCCTGCAGGCGCAGCTCGCGGATCAGATCGTCCGGCAATATCAGATAATGCTCGTCACAGGGACATTCGCCTGAACGCGCCAACACATGGATCAGATCTCCGCCGATCTTGAATTCAGCGACGGCAAGACACAGACCGATACAGGATTCCCCTATCCAAGCAGGAAAATCGATGGGCTTCCCTTTTGGAAAGCCGGGTGGACTTTTTATCTTTGCAATTTTCATGGTACTCCTTTCTCTTTGATGACAGCTTACGCGCACGAACAAAAAAGTCAACCGCTGATTACGACTTTTCTTTGCCGCTTCTTTCTTCTTTTCTCCATTACTCCCCTTCTTCTTCTCAAAAATCCTTGCCCCACTCTTCCCACATCGGATAGAAAAAATGCGCCACGAAAACGCACGGCAGCACGATGACAGCAGAAACAGCCCAGAGAAAGATGTGAACGGTTTTCATTAGAAAAATCCTAGCACAAAAGAGGGTCAGAGTCAAACGATGTTGGCCTTTTTACTTGAAGCAGGAAAATGTATAGAAAATGTGCTGCCTTTGCCTTCGCCGTCCGACTTGACATAGATCTTTCCATCCTGCTTCTCGACGATGCTCTTTACCATGAAAAGGCCGATGCCCATGCCCTCGGTATCGGCATGGCGCGCGTTTCGGCCGCGATAGAACCTGCTAAAGAGCTTTGAGATCGTCTCCCGGGACATGCCGATGCCGGTGTCGGACACTTCGATGACGCCGTATTTGCCGTCACGATCGGGATACGCTTTGACAGAGATCGAGCCGCCCTCAGGCGTATAATTCAAGGCGTTATCGAGAAGGATCTGAAAGATGAATCCCGATTTTTCGACATCGGCCATGATGAACATGCCCTGGGCCGCGGAAAAGCTGAGCGATATGTTCTTTCTTTGGGCACGGCTCAGATACTGGGCCGACAGGTTCGTAAAGACGCCTTCCACGTCGATCGGCGCAGGATTGTAATCAAAGCGCGAAAGATCAGCCGCCGACATATGCACGAGGATGTCCGTAAGTGCGAGGAGCTGGCGTTCGGACTCGAGGATCACGTCGATGTTGTTCGATTTAGCCGCGGGCACGAACGACGTTATGTCTTCGGCGGCCCACTTTATGCGCGTCAAGGGCGTGCGGAATTTATGCGTCACCACGGTTATGAACTCGTACTTCAAGAGATCGATCTCGGACAGGCGCCGCCAGACAAGAATGCCGATGGACACGAATATCACGGAGAAAAAGATAGGCAGCATCCACCCTGGCATCGCCGGAAACGATTGGCGGATGAAATCAGTGAACAGGATGAACAAGCTGATGAAGATCCCGACGAGCTCTATCAGGACGAAATATCCGAGAGCCTGCTTTGCCACGACTTTTATGTCTGCGAGCTCGTATTTGACGACTGCGTAGGTGAATGGGCCGACAAAGAGCGGAACGAACAATATCGACCAGACAGGATCGATAACGACGCCAAAGACGGTCGGGTAGCTCGAAAAAACGAGCGGTATGGCGAACGCGCCAAAAAAATATCCCCCGAGCATGGCCACCAACATATATCGTATGCGATTCTTCAATATGACGTCCGAAGCGCGATACTTGAGGATCATCTTTATGAAAAAGTAGCCCGGCACCAGGATATTTCCCCAAAGTCGCTGGGCCCAATCGAGGCTTCCGGCGACATAATATTCCGGAAAATAGAGCTTTGACACGGACGGGAGGAGGAAATAATCAGGAAAGACGATGAAAAAAAGTGTGATGAGAAAAGAGACGCTGTACATCACGACGAGAGCGGTCTTCTCCTTTTTTACAGTGCCCATCATTATGAATATGAAATGAGCGAGGAATACCGAGATGAAAGGCACTCCCAGATTCGCCATGAGTATATCGCGCGAAATGTCGGGGTCGCTCACATTGACCCCGATAAGATGGGAGACATCGAATATCAACACAAAGACAAGGACATAGGCAACTAGCCTGCCCTCCGCGTGCGATCGGGTTTTCAAGGAAATAAAAACAATGAGAACGACAAGCAGAATAGCGTCTACTATATATCCGATATTATGTATGAATAAAAGAGTGGAGCTGTCCATATGGATAATATATGGATTATACGCCAGAAATGCTTGTAACGAAGAGAGTTCGTGTGGATATCGTCGAGCAATGCAAGACCCTTTTTCAGATATGACTTTGCGCGCGTGACGAAGAAAGGCCGCCATGCTTGCGCTTGGCGGCCCGTGTTTCAAAACATTCAGTGACCCTTCTTCATGGTGCCCCTGTTTTTCCTTGCCCTATTGTTGACCACGCCGGTCATCCACGAATTGAGCTTGACTAGAGCCAGATCTTGAATTTGCTTTATCCGCTGACGGCTAAGCCCGAACATTTCGCCGACATCCTCCAGTGTCAAGCACTCGCCATTGTTGTCGAGACCGAATCTTAGGCGCAATACCCTGCGCTCATCCTCCTGCAGTTTTGGAAGGAGCGCATTCAGATAATCGGACTCGGACTTCTGGCTGGTCACCTCGAATGGATCTGGCGCCTGCTCGTCGGGGACGAATTCGCCGACAGTAGAGTCGCCGTCATCCCCGACCGGAGAATCGAGTGCGACATACTGTTGGTATATCGCGGATCGTGCCTCCCTTAGCTTTTCAACCTCGACGCCAAGAGCTGCTGCGATTTCTTCGTCCGTTGGCGGCGAATCAGACTTCATTCGAAGACTTGTCTCGACCTTATTTGCACGAGACATGAGTCTGATCTCCTCAATCGATACCCGGGTTCTACGTGATTGCCTTGAAAGGGCTCTGAATATTGAATCCTTAATTCGATAAGGCGCATAGGTCGTCAATCTGCCTTTGTCAGGATTAAAGCGATCTACGGACTTCATGAGGCCAATGTTGCCCTCACATACCAGGTCAAGAAAAGATACGCCCAGGCCCCTGTATGTCCACGCACGTCTAAGGACTAGATGCAGGTTCGCCACGATCATCCTCTCTCGGGCTTTCTCATCGCCCTTCCTGGCACGCCTTGCCAATTCGGCTTCTTCCGTCGGGGCAAGGCGAGGAATGCGGGCTATATCCTTTTTATATCTGCCTACAAAGTCATATTTGCCCAGGCACCCATCTCCACCCTGATCATTCTCATCATCCTCACCATGCCCTTCATCGTACGATTTTGCGGCTCGACGAAGCGCTCCAACATTGATCACGTGTTCCTTTCTATTGTCGTTCAAACGGACGCCGTTTGTGCGGCTGCGGACGCCGTTAGGTCTTCCCCGAACTGCAGACTGTCGTTGTTCGACATGCGGCTCAAAGCCGAATGCCCTGGTTCGTAGCTCTGTAAAGAGCGGATCGGCCGTATATTGCTGGCTCATTTATTCCTCCATGGTTATATTGTTGTATGGTTCAGTTGTGCTGGGTGAATACTCCATTATTAATTCATAAAAGTCAAGCCCCCGCAAAATCGCGGCTGCTTTGGCGGTATGCCATAAAAACATGCTCTTTTGTTAATGATTAATTCTAACAAAAGAAACCAATGGATTTTGAGATCTGTGTCCACTTTATGGGGTACAGATCATTGGTGGACCTAGGGGGAATCGGACCCCCGCCTCGGCAATGCGAATGCCGCGTCGTACCACTAGACTATAGGCCCTGGCTAAAAACTTGTCGGGGTGCCGGGAATCGAACCCGGACCTCACACTCCCGAAGCGTGTATACTACCACTATACTACACCCCGAACTACGGATGACAGGTTAACAATTTTTTTGAGTTACGTCCAACTTTCGAAATTGTGGACCATAGCGGACTCGAACCGCTTGCCTCTTCCGTGCCACGGAAGCGCTCTACCAGATGAGCTAATGGCCCTTGTATATTATTTTAGGAACTAGTGACAATTCATTGAAAACATCCGCAGAATAATAATTTATTCGACAAACGCCTTTATAGTTTATTTTTTGTGTCGGTTTTCCAATTGACCTTTTATCTACTTGTGCTTTTAAAAAACGTGACAAAGGAATTTTCGTAAGGTCTGACCAATAAACTTCCAGTGCACAAACATCTTGATCCATACGACATTGTACTGTGCAACGAAACTTTTCCTCGTCGATTTTATAACAAATTCTCATTAAATGCAAAAATAAATCGATTATAAATGGATCCGAATTTCCAAACGTAATTGACCCGCCACGCTTTGACCCCTCTGCAAGGAAAAGCACCGCAAGCACCGCCTTGGCGACATCGGGATTTTTTATAATATTAATTAGGTGTGCATTGCTACTTGCTATGTTATTTAGATGTTCTTGTCTCTTAACCGCGTTATTTCGAAACGAGGCGGTTCTAGCTAAGGCAAGATTCTGCAAACTGTCAGCATTTATTCTTTCTTTTACGGCTTCAGGAAGCTGCAATCCTTTAAACCAAGTGGAGAGGGTTGACTTTGGAATATTTCTACCAAGTATTTTGCAGATCTCAGCATAAGACCTTCCCTGAACTCGTAAGGCTATAGCCTCTTTTTTGATCTTTGCTCCTATCATCTACATATTTTATCACATTGAAAAAACTTTCTGTTCTCATTGAATACTTTTCAAAAATAACGTAAGCTGGATATCACCGCCGGGCTGTAGTATAGCGGTAGTATACATCCATGGGGTGGATGCGGTCCGGGTTCGACTCCCGGCAGCCCGAACGTTAACCAGGCAGCCCGAACGAATGTACTACAAAAATTAGCGAGCGCAGCACGCGCACCCTTAGCTCAGTTGGCTAGAGCGCGCCCTTCACACGGGCGAGGTCGCAGGTTCGAGCCCTGCAGGGTGCACACAACAGTTTTGGCAAGCAGACCGTTCCGACATAAAAAAAGCGCGCCCTTGCGAGCGCGGATTTATGGTTTGACAATCAGAACATAGACGGATAATGCTCCCTGACGATAGCGACGAAATCGCTAGCCATTCGTTCGAGATCCGCATTCACGACGGAATGCCGTCAACGCTTCCGCCAATCACTCATCTCTATCCTTGCCTGAGCGAGGCGCCTTGCGAGCTCTTCTTCGGCCATGGCGACCCGGCTCGGATCCGCGCGCAGGCGAGACTCGAGCACTTCGATAGAAGGAGGGACGATGAATATCGTGCGCGCATCCTTGAAATGCTCATTGTACGCAGAGACGCCGGGCAGCGTGACGATCGGTTTTTCATTTGCATCCATAATCATAATCAAGGTCCTTTCGTTGTGGTTTGGTGTTCAACACTGCCAGTAAGTTAACATATGGCATGCAGAAATCAACCGCATATTCAAAATGGCGCGTTTTCTGCTATAGTGACGACATGATCACCCTTGGCATCGAAACATCCTGCGACGAGACATCGCTGTGCCTTCTTGAAACAAAGGGCGCTTATCCCGCGCTCGAATACCGCGTCGTCGCCCACATCACCCATTCACAGATCGATATCCACACCAAATACGGCGGTGTGTATCCGATGATGGCAAAGCGCGAACATGCGAAGAGGCTCGTTCCCCTTCTCGAGGCTGCGATAAAAGAGTCAAAGGTGGGGACTTCGCCGATTGAAGCGAGCGCAACCGACATTGAGAATATAAAGAAGATCTGCGGCCAGCATGACGAGAATCTCTATCAGTCGATCATTGATTCATCTTTGGTAAAAGAAAAGCTGGCGATAGACCTCATAGCCGTCACGCACGGCCCCGGCCTCGAGCCGGCGCTCTGGGTCGGCATCAATTTTGCGAATGCCTTGGGCTCGCTCTGGAACGTGCCCGTCATCGGCCAGAATCATATGGAAGGTCACATCGTCGCTTCGCTCGTACAAAGCACGGAAACAAAATATTCTTTTGAAAAGCTGCGCGAATGCGAATTCCCCGCCATCGCATTTTTGGTCTCCGGCGGCCACACAGAGATAGTCTTGGTCAAGAAGATCGGCAGCTACGAGATCCTCGGCAGGACCCGCGACGACGCGGCTGGCGAAGCTTTCGACAAAGTCGCCCGCATGCTCGGCCTCCCCTACCCCGGCGGCCCCGAGATCTCGAAGTTGGCGGAGATGGAAAGAAGGAAAAATAAGCTGCAAGGGGGAGGACTCTTGGCGTCCGAGGGCCTCTCGGAGGCGACGAAGGTCGCCGAGAGGGAGCGCGGTTTCAGCAGAAACAGACGCGACCCGAGGACACAGGAGTCCGACCCCGAACGTATCACTTTTCCTCGCCCCATGATCGACGCCGACACCCTCGACATGTCGTTCGCCGGCTTGAAGACAGCAGTCCTCTACGAATTGCGCAAACACGAATCGATAGACGATCAGTTGAGACAAAAAGTGGCCAAAGAGTTCGAAGACGCCGTGGCCGATGTCATCATCTCAAAGCTAGAAAAGGCCTTTGACAGCCATGATGCCCGCAGCCTCATCGTCGGCGGAGGCGTCTTTGCCAACAAGCACATCCTCGCCGCATGCAAGGCCTTCGCCGAGCGGCGCAAGATCGCTTTTCTGCCGCCGGCCCACGGGCTTTCGGGCGACAACGCCCTCATGATCGCAGTCGCCGGCTCGATGAAGGAAACGGCCGAAATAGAGGGAATAATAGCGCACGGGAATCTCTCATTTGACAAATAGGATTACATATGTTAATATTAGGATAAGCAGCACATTAACAAAGTCCTTCGAATGGACGATCTGACCCTTTGATCTGTCGTTATCCTTTCCGCGAGCGCGGAAAGGAACGAGAGGAAATGGGGTCAAGAAAAAACGAGAAAATAAAATATGTCAGAGGTTATATCAGCGGCAGAGGAACGATATTGGCTTCGCGTCGACCTCAAGTGGAGAGAGGTAGGTAAAGACGAATACACGGAAGAACAGAACAAATTCCGAATTTTAACAAAATCCGAAGAGGCGCAGCAACCGACTCCGAACTTCAGCTTTTACCGCATATCCCCCACAAGCACCCTTCAGGGCCGCGTCACGCGCGGCCCGATCAAACCAGCGGAGTACTCCTTTGATCAAGACTTTCTTAAGGTCTCACTCCATTGAGGCGTAAGAAAGCCTGAATCAGACAGATCCCCGAGCGCAAGCTTGGGGATTCTTTTTTGCCTCGCATATCTTTGACGGCGCGTTAGAGGGGCAAGCACAGAACGGCTTGCCAGGTTTGCTTGCACCATTTGCTTATTCTTGCTATTATTTAATTGTACTAAGTATTAGTAAGCAACAGTTTTTTCATCCGTCATCATAGCTGCCCTATCATGTCATTCATTACCAGCAATCAAAAGCTCGATACGCCGGCGGCGCGCATATTCGCCTTTTTTCGCATGGCCCGCGAGCGCATCTTTTGCGCAAAGCCGCACTGCTCGTCGTCATTCATGGACATCGCCATACTGACCGCCGCAGCCGAAAGTCACAACCCTTCTATGAAGGAGATCGCCGATATGCTCCGTATCGCCGGGCCATCAGCCACCGTCATCATCGACAGGCTCGTCGAAAAAGGCGAGCTGGTCCGCGCCGAAGACAAAGACGACCGCCGCATCGTTCGGATCGGCATAACGGAATCCGGAAAAAAGACGCTTCATGCCGGCATGAAGGAAAGCATCATAGGGATGGACCAGTTGCTTGCAGTTCTTGACGAGAGAGAGCGCGGGACATTCGACAAGATCATTACAAAGATAATTTCTCAATAACAATCACCCCATGTTTTCCAAAACCCTCGAACATACAACAACCATCGTCATCCTTTCACTGGTCGTCGCGTGCGTCGCCATCGTGAGCGGATATTACATCCTGCGCCCGGAGACGCAGAATCTCGCCGCTTCCCCTGCCACGATAATGAGCCTGCAGGAATCGGTCACCGCTGACGGGAGCATAGACTCCGATCAAAATGTCTCCCTTTCGTTCGAGAACAACGGCATGGCCGGCGAGAGCGGCGGCACGGTTGCTGCGGTCAATGTCGCGGTCGGCGACTATGCCAACAAAGGAGAGGTTCTTGCGTCGCTCGACGAGAGCAACCTGAACGCGCAGCTCGGGGGCGCAGAGGCGGACGTCACAGCTGTCGAGGCCAACCTAGAATCGCTCGAAAAAGGAGCCACGCCGCAAACGCTGGCAGTTTCCAAAGAAGGCGTCAGCACTGCAGAAGCGGCCCTTACGACGGCTCTGGAAGATGCATACCTGAAAGCTTCGGACGCGGTCCTCAACAAAAGCGATACACTGTTCCAAAATGGGATGAGCTCTAACCCGATAATCCTCATTCCTACGGATTCATATCCGATCGGCATCGGTTTGAATAACCAACGCGCCGACATCACTTCCGAGTTCAATAAATTGAAAAACGATCTGTCCGCAAACACTGCTACGAGCGGTTCGCTCATAAGCGAATCATCGACGACGCTTTCCAGCATAAAGAGCTTCCTGGACATGCTATCGACTGAAACTGGCCGTCTGACGAGCGCAAATTCAGGCTTTTCACCGGCGCAGATCAGCGCATATGTCTCGGCTGTGAACGCCGCCGAAACTGAACTGAACGCAGCGACGGCCGAATTCAACTCCGCGATCCAGGCATACAAGACCTCGACAGACGAGCTCGCAGTCGTCACCGCATCGAGCACATCCGAAGACATCCAGGCGGCAGAGGCACAAGTCGGAAAAGCGCAAGCGGCAGTCGCGTCGATCAAAAGCCAAATCGCCGATGGTATCATAACAGCGCCTTTTGACGGCGTCGTCGCCAGCGTCAATCTGAAAGTCGGCGAGGCGTATACTGCGGCAACGCCGGCTATCACCTTGATCTCCGCTGGCAATTACAAGATCGACCTGATGATCCCTCAAAACGAGGTCGCGAGCATACGGGTCGGCGAGCCAGCGACCCTCTCATTTCCTTCAAATGCGGATCTTTCAGCCACAGCGACAATCGCTTCCATCGACCTCGCGCCGACAGTTGTCGACGGCGTGAGCGCATACAAGAGCACGCTGTATCTCTCCGGCACGAATCCTGATATCCGCATCGGCATGACAGCGAACGTGACCATTCCCGGAGAGACGCGGGAGAACGTCCTCGCTGTCCCCTCTTCGTCCGTCATAACCGAGAGCGACGGCACTTTCGTGCTCGTCAAAGGATCGAACGGCCTCTATACGAAGCAAAAAGTCGAGATCGGGATATCCGACGGCACGAACACGGAGATACGATCCGGATTGTCGGCCGGAGCATTAGTGGCGACGTTTGGGGATTAAAAAAGAAGATTCAAGATTTATGATTAAAGATTCAAGAAATATGCAAGCATTCTCGAATCCATTCCTAAATCTTAAATCATGAATCTTAAATCTACTTAAATCATCATGAATAAAGAAGAACAAAAAATAGAGCAGGAATTGAATAACGTGGAGACGAAATTGAAACAAGACGAGCAAAGGATACAAAAGATTTCCCGTCGCCTTTCCCTGCGGGGCTGGATGGCGATCATGCTCTTTGTCATCGCCCTTGGCGGCGGCATCGGAGCGTATTTGTACCTCTCGAACGAGAGCGTCTATATCGAAAATTCGACGATTGAAGCGCCTGAGATAGATCTGGCGCCTACGATTTCGGGCGTCCTTCAAAACATGTACGTCCATGCCGGAGACGCGGTCACGGCAAACGAGGTGGTAGCGCGAGTCGGCGACGAGCTCATTCAGACCAAGATCGCCGGAGTCGTCACCAAGGCCGATGCGACCATCGGGCAGCACTATGCGGCGGGACAGACTGTCGTGGCGATGATCGACCCGACTGCGCTCCGCGTCGTCGGACAGATTGACGAGAACAAAGGCCTCGACCGCATCGCTGTCGGCCAGTATGCCGTATTCACCGCTGACGCCTTCGGATCCCGCAAATTCACCGGCGTCGTCGACGAGGTCAGCCCAGAAGCCCAATCGTCCGACGTCGTCTTTCAGATATCCGATGCCCGCGAGGAGCAGGTATTCGACGTGAAAGTGCGCTTCGACACGTCGCTCTATCCGGAGCTCAAGAACGGCATGTCCGCAAAGACGTGGGTGTATACGAAATAATGTTAAAAGGCAAAACGCAAAGTGCAAAACTTCAAGACCGGAAAAATTGCTTTGAATTTTACTTTTGCATTTTACCTTTTGCATTTTGACTTATCCTTATGAACCCAACCCCACCAACCGAAAAGAGCAGCCTCAAGTGGATGGTGCTCCTCACCGTCATCGTCGGCACGTTCCTCGGCCGTCTCGACCAGACGATCGTCAATCTGGCGATCCCAAAGATAATCAGCGACTACGGCATCACCGTGAACGCCGCCAGCTGGATCGCCACAGCATATATCATCGCGAACGCGGTCTTCGTGCCTATCTGGGGCAAGCTCGGCGACACCATCGGCAGGAAGAAAGTCTACCTGCTCGGCTTTAGCATCTTCATCGTCGGATCGGTCCTCGCCAGCCTCGCATGGAATTTGAGCTCTATGATCGTGTTCCGCGTCATTCAGGCTGTCGCCGTGTCAGCCGACTATCCGACAGCCATGGCCATCCTCACCGTGACATTCAGGGAGGGCAAGGAGCGCGCCCAAGCGCTCGGCATATGGTCGTCGGCTTTTGCTGCAGCGTCGGTCTTTGGACCCCTCATCGGCGGCCCGCTCATCGACAATTTCGGCTGGAGATCGGTCTTTTTCATCAACTTGCCCATCGGCCTCCTCGGCATATTCATGGCCCTCGCCTATATCCATGAATCGGTGTCCGACCGCGGCACGGTCAAGTTCGACTGGTGGGGCGCCACTTCCCTCGGCGTCGCCCTCGCCTTCCTCGTCATGATCCTCGACCAAGGCACGACCTGGGGATGGACGTCCGGCGCCGCGCTCATGTCATATGGCGTCATAGCCGTCTCCTCTGCCCTCTTTTATTGGATCGAGCACAATCATCCGGAGCCGGTCGTCGATTTCTCCTTCTTCAAGAACTGGACGTTCAACGGCGCCCTCCTCAATAATTTCATAATCTTTCTCGGAATGATGGGCAGTGTCTTTGCCATTCCCATCTTTGCCCAGACGTTCCTCGGCATGAACGCGACGCAGTCGGGGATGCTCTTCATACCGATGGGCCTTTCGATCGTCATCGCCGCCGCCCTCCTCGGGCGACTTACGGCTAAATGGTCCGTGCGCACCGCGATATTCGTGAGCACGACCGGCTGCGCCGCGTCCTTCTTTTACCTTTCATATATCGACCCCCGCTCGACAGCGATCGATATCATCGTTCCGCTCGTCGTCATGGCGCTCTTTATGGGCTCTGCAATGGCGCAAAGGACGAGCATCATCGCCTCGTCCGTGCCTCGATCCGAGATCGGCGTCGCATCCTCCGTCCTTGCCCTCGTCCGCAACATCGGCGGAGCGTTCGGCATCGCCATATTCGGCACACTGCTCAACAACCTGACAAAAAGCAACGTGCTCGCGCTTTCACAAAACAGCATTCTGCAAAGCACCGCCACACCCGCGCAACATGCGACATTTGTAGCGCTGATCGAGTTGAAGGCCCAGGTCATGTCATATTCACAGATATACGTCATCGCCTCCATCGTCGTCTTTGTCGGCGCATTCACGGTGTTCCTCATGAAGAAACCGGGCAAGACCGTGGCTCTCTCGCACGAAGAGATGGCAATGGCGGAGGCGTAAATACGTCAAGAAAAACCGCGTGCATCAATTGCCGAGGCTTCATCCTTTGCGCAAAAATCCGCACAACATTTGTGTGCGGATTTTTTATCTAATACATTTTCCTACAGCTTCTCTGAGATATATTTTATAAGTTCTTTTTCAGTTACCCTCTCTTGCTTGCCGGAATCTCTGTCGCGCACGGTGACACCTGCATTTTTTTCAAGGGTATCAAAGTCGATGGTGACGCAGAATGGCGTGCCGATCTCGTCCTGACGGCGATAGCGCTTGCCGATGTTGCCATTGTCGTCGAATTCGACGGCGCCAAATTCCTTTTTCAAGAGAGCAAATATCTCGCGTGCCTTTTTGACTAATTCGGGTTTGTTTTTGAGCAAAGGGAAAACGGCGACCTTGACCGGAGCGACCGACGGAGCGAGCCGCAAGTATGTCCTCTTCTCGCCGCCCATCTCATCCTCGACATATGCCGATGTGAGGACTGCAAGGACCGTCCTGTCGACTCCGACTGACGGCTCGATGACGTGCGGGATAAAGCGCTGCTTTGTTTCTTCATCAAAATAGGACAAGTCGACGCCAGAGGTCGCGCTATGCGCCTTTAGATCGAAATCAGTGCGATATGCGAGGCCGTAGAGTTCCTTTTGGCCAAACGGATAATCGAATTCGATGTCGGTCGTCTTCTTTGAATAGTGCGAAAGCTCTTCTTTTGCATGGTCGCGGAGATGGATCTTTTCTTTTGGCAAGCCGATCTCGAGGCACCAGTCCATGCGAATCTTTTCCCAGTTGTCGAACTGCTTTTCCCAGTCCTTTGGGTCAATAAAATATTCGACTTCCATCTGCTCGAATTCGCGCGCACGAAATAGGTAGTCGCGTGGAGCGATCTCGTTCCTGAACGCCTTGCCTATCTGGGCCAAGCCGAACGGGAGCTTTGGATGAAAGGAATCCATGATGTTCTTGAAGTTGACGAACATACCCTGCGCTGTTTCCGGTCGAAGGTATGAGATAGATGCCGAATCATTATCAGCACCAACATGCGTTTCGAACATCATATTGAATTTCTTTACGTCAGCAGCATTAACATGACCACAAGATTCACACTTCCAGAAAGAGATTGCTCCTTTTTCTTCAAGTGCTTTTCCAATCAAGCCTCTATCTGTTTCTTCTGCTGAGACTTTTTCTACTTGGTCTGCACGAAATTTTTTATGGCATTTCTTGCACTCGACGAGTGGATCGGAAAATCCGCCGACGTGGCCGGAGGCGACCCATGCCTTGGAGTTCATCAAAATGGCCGCATCCATGCCGTACATATCGTCACGGTCATCGACAAAGCGCTTCCACCAGGTGGCTTTTATATTATTCTTCAAAGCCACGCCATACGGCCCGTAATCCCATGTGCCGGCCAAACCGCCATATATCTCCGATCCCTGATAGATGAAACCCCGGCGTTTGCAGAGCGAGATAATGGCTTCCATGACGTCGGAGCCGGCATTCGTTTTTTTGTTTGTTTTGTCTGACATGAATATTAGTTTATTAGTTCCTAGTACCTAGTACCGAGTACCGAGTACCGAGTACCGAGTTTAATACAAAATTGAGTTTGCTAGGAACTAAGTACTCGGAACTAGGGACTTTTCTCCGGACTTTTGACTCCCCTATCTTACACCATTTCTGAAATTTTGCACAAAAGCGGGCGCGTATAAAAACAAAAACCTCCTGCCGGCGGCGTCTGGCTCCTGGAGGAAAGAAGCAGACGAACGCCGACAGAAGGAGGCAGGCAGACACTGCAGTGCAGGCTACCGAAGAAAGCGGCCTTGCTCCTCTTTTCTTTTTAAGGAATCAAGAGGGGCAAGGAAGAAGGAGAACCTCATGTGTGGCAACACGAGGTCGTGCAACCGACGAACGGGTCGAGCTCTCAGTCTCGATCACCGTCCATTCTCACTTCTAAAAACAAGGCGTATAAAGAACAGATTCCTGTCTTGCTTGGGAAAGGTGTTAAAGCCAAGCTCGGTTCTGCCGAAGTCCATGTTTATGTATGGAACAAAGACAGGAATTGTATGAAATTGGTCGATCCCTTGGACTGCTATGGACTACTGGCCGGATAAGATGCGGCCGACACAACTTTTGTCAGTCCAAAGGAACGGTTCGAAGAAAAGGTTACCAAACAGAGTCGCAATAGTCAAGAGGAAGAAAAGGGTATAAAGAAAGAAAGGTATCATGCGCGCACATTTATACCTTTATACTTTTATACCTTTCTTCCTTTATGCTTTCCCCTTCAGCTTCTTCTTCAGATATTTTCCCGTGTAGCTGTGCTCGTTGCGAGCGACGTCTTCGGGCGTGCCTTTGGCCACGATCTTGCCGCCATGCTTGCCGCCCTCCGGGCCGATGTCGATGACGTAGTCGGCGTTCTTGACGAGGTCGAGGTTGTGCTCGATGACGACGACAGTGTTGCCTTTGTCGACAAGGCGCTGCAAGATCTCAATGAGTTTTTTGACATCCTCGTAGTGGAGGCCGACGGTCGGCTCGTCCAAGAGATAGATGGTTTTCTGTATATGCGCGCGATAGAGTTCGGCGGAGATCTTGACACGCTGCGCTTCCCCGCCCGAGAGAGTCGTAGCGCTCTGGCCAAGCGTCAGATAGCCGAGGCCTACTTCGTTCAAAGTGATGAGGCGATCTGAAATAGCAGGGATGTCTTGAAAAAATGCCATAGCCTCTTCGACGGTCATTTGGAGGACTTCATGGATATTCTTGCCCTTATAATCGATATCGAGCGTCTCTTTCATGAATCGCGTACCGTTGCAGACGTCGCAGGGCACGTATACTGTCGGCAAAAAATGCATCTCGACCGCGATCTCGCCGTTGCCTTCGCAGGCTTCGCAGCGGCCGCCTGCGCGGTTGAATGAGAAACGGCCGGCGCCCCAGCCCCTTGCGCGCGCTTCGGACGATGCAGCGAACATATCGCGGATGTGCGACCATGCGCCGGTATACGTCGCAGGATTGCTGCGCGGTGTGCGGCCGATCGGCGACTGGTCGATCAGGATAGAACGCCCGACGTATTCCGCGCCGGAAAAAGAGGCCGCGTTATAGGTCAAGGAATTGCGCTTACTGCGCTCGAGCCGCACCTCGAGGTTCTTGTGCAGGATCTCGTACATGAACGACGACTTGCCGGAGCCCGAGACGCCGGTGATCACGTTGAAGACGCCCAAGGGCACGTCTATATTCATGTCCTTGATATTGAAAATGTTGCCGCCGCGTATCATGATCTTGCCTTTCGGCTCCCGGCGCTTCTTCGGCATGTCGACGACCATCTCGCCACGCAAATAGGCCAGGGTGAGCGAGCCGGACGGATTCTTTTTCGCCGTCAGGAGGTCTTCGAGCCAGCCGGAAACAACCACTTCGCCGCCGTGGACGCCGGCGCCCGGGCCGATGTCGATGATATAGTCAGAAGCGAACATGGTGTCCTCGTCATGCTCGACGACGATGATAGTATTGCCGAGGTCGCGCAGATTGAGGAGCGTAGCGATGAGCCGATCGTTGTCGCGCTGATGCAATCCGATGGTCGGCTCGTCGAGCACGTACAGAGCGCCGACGAGTCCGGATCCCAACTGCGACGCCAGACGGATGCGCTGCGCTTCCCCGCCCGAGAGCGTGTTGGCGCGACGGTCGAGGGTCAGGTATTCGATGCCGACATTGATCATGAACGAGAGGCGCGAATTGATCTCCTTCATCACCACTTTGGCGATCTCCTCCTCGGTCGCCGTCAGTTTCATATGTTGAAAGAAATGCGCGGCTTCCGTGATGGAGAGCGCCGTCGTCTCGACGATGTTCTTGCCGCTGACGAGCACATGGAGCGCTTCTTCGCGCAGGCGCTTCCCGCCGCAGATCTCGCACGGGTCGTCGGAAAAGAAATCTTTGGTGCCCAGGCCTTTGCAAGCCGGACAGGCGCCATACGGCGAGTTAAAGGAGAAGAGTCGCGGCTCTATTTCAGGATAAGAAAAACCGTCATGCGGGCACATGAATTTGACCGACATCAATTTCTCCTCGTCCGGAAATTCTATCTTGATCAGGCCATTCGCCTCGGACACCGACCGCTCGAGCGCTTCGGACAGGCGCTCGCGCGAGTTCTTCGAGTCTTTCTTGTCACGGAGCTCGCTCACAAATATCTCGTCGATGAGGATGTCGATGTCGTGCTTCTTGTTCTTTTCGATGATGATCTGGTCGCGCAGGCGGTGCGTTTCGCCGTCGATCCGAACGCGGTCGTATCCCTTGCCCAAAAGGTCGTACAGGAGCTGGTAGTATTCGCCTTTCCTGCCGACGACGACCGGAGCCCAGATGCGGATCTTGTCGCTCGATATAGAGACTCCCATGACTTTTTTGTCTTTTCCTCGAGGATTAGAATGCTGCGATTCATCGGAGTGAAGTTCCAGGTTCCTAGTGCCTAGTACCAAGTCATGATTGCTTTTACTAGGAACTAGGTACTCGGAACTTGGAACTTTTTTACCCGCTTGCTTCAAAACTATTTCAAGGATCTCCTCCTTCGATACCCGATGTATCTCGCGATCACAAATGAGACAGTGCGGCTTGCCGACGCGGGCAAAGAGTATGCGCATGTAGTCGTAGATCTCGGTGATCGTGGCGACGGTCGATCGGGGGTTGTTCGAGCGCGATTTTTGGTCGATCGATATGGCAGGCGAGAGGCCGACGATCTCGTCGACGTCAGGCTTTTGCATGCGGTGCAAGAACTGTCGCGCATACGCGGAGAGCGATTCGACATAGCGGCGTTGCCCTTCGGCAAATATAGTATCGAACGCGAGCGACGATTTTCCCGAGCCGGAAAGGCCGGTGATGGCGATCATCTTGTTGCGCGGCATCTCGACAGTGATGTTCTTGAGATTGTGCGTGCGCGCGCCTTTGACGATGATCTTATCGCCGGAAATGCCCGAATCGTTCTTTTCATGAGGAGACATGTGCGGCGGATTGTAGCATCTTTTTATGAAAAAGAAAAGCCGCGGACCCACATCCGCGGCTTTCGGCCACGCTATCTGCGAGAGCGCAAGGCCGACTGGTCGCCTCAAACATCTATCCCAGCACCTTTTGAACCTGTTCAACGATCTCGTCGAGGGAGACGGCGGCCTTGACGATGAATCCGACTGCGCCAAGCTTCTTTGATTTTTCGATGTCAGACGCCGAAGAGAGGTTGGACAATATGATGACGGGAATGCTCTTGAATCGGTCCTGCGACTTGAGCTTTTGCAGGACGTCAAAGCCATTCAGATCCGGCATGACGATGTCAAGCATGATGATGTCCGGAATCTCTGTCTCCAATATCTTCAGGGCCTCGCTGCCGTTGCCCGCCTTGATCAGATTGTAGCCCAGGGATATGAATTTCTTTGAAAGTATGTCTGAAAGGAATTTGTCGTCCTCGACCCAGAGGATCTTTGACGCTTTTGCCGGCTTGGACTGGCCGGCCGGGTCGCAGTTCAATATGTCGCAGATCTTGCCGACGACCTCTCCCGGATCGATGTGAGTCTTGATGAAATATTCCCGGATGCCGACGGCCGGCAGGCGCTTCATATCGACAGGCAAGCCCATGTTCGAGACGACGATGACAGGTATCTTTGTTATCTCCTTGTCGAGGGATTTCGTGGCAAGGAGGTCATAGCCGTCGATGCCCGGGAGGACGACATCGGAAATGAGCAGATCGGGATGCAGCTCTTTCATCCGCGCCAAAGCCGCGTTGCCGTCTTCGACAACCAAGGTGCGCATGCCCTTCTCTTTAATGGCGCTCGAAAGCGACTGCGCCAAAAAGGTGTCAGAGACTGCGATGAGGATCAATTTTGAAGAGTTCATAGGGTTTAATTTATAGAGTTCCGAGTACCAAGTTCCAAGTACTTAGTACAGATAATTTTGGTTTCGAACTAGGTACTAAGTACTAGGAACTCGGTACTTTAGTATAGCAAAGTTGGTCAAAGCACGTAACTAGTCCCTGTTCACTTCTTTGAATCGCCTCGGATGGTCGCAATCGCTTCCTGAACCGTCGTCATGAATTGCGCCGGAAAGATGATGGTCGAATTCTTCTCGGTGGCGATCTCTGACATCGTCTGGAGGGTGCGCAACTGGAGGGCGACTGGGTGCTGGGAGATGATGTCTGCCGCTTCGCCCAATTTGACCGCAGCCTGAAATTCGCCTTCTGCTGCGACTATTTTCGCGCGGCGCTCGCGCTCTGCTTCGGCCTCCTTTGCCATAGCGCGCTGCATGTTGTCCGGCAACGTAATGTCTTTTATCTCGACAGCTGTCACCTGCGCGCCCCACGGCTCGGTATGCGAATCGATGACGTCCTTGATCTGGACATTGATGTCGCTCGTCTGCGAGAGGAGCTGGTCGAGCGAGAATTTTCCGACGATGTTTCGCACGGTCGTCTGGCTGATCTGATTGACCGCGTCATAGACGTTCTCGATGGCGACGACGGATTTCTTGGGGTCGACGATGTGATAATAAGCGACTGCGGCGATGTCGATCGAGACGTTGTCTTTGGTGATTATTTTCTGCGACGGGATGTTCATGGTGATCGTGCGCAGGGTAACCTTGGTCATTCTTTCAAAAATAGGTATAAGGATGATAAGGCCCGGGCCTCTGACGCCCGTGCATTTGCCGAGAAAAAAGATGACGCCGCGATCGTACTCTTTGACTACTTTTAATGATAAGGCGAGCAGGATGACGACGATGATTATTATTGTATATAGCATGAGTATAGTATAGCGCGATTTGAACGTGCAAGGAATATTTGTGAGTATGCAAGGAATCCTTGCAAACTGGTTGAATTTCAGTTGTAAAGGATTTGTTTACAACTGAATCAAAGATCAGTATGTGCAAATTTTGCACATACTGAATTAACTAATAGTTGCTACGTTTTTTACTCCATAAGGTCGATGTCTTGAGTCATTTTGAATGTCACCTTGCCGCGCAGTTTTCCACCAAGGCCTTTTGATTCGATCGATGACATAGTTGCATACAGATCGAGCAGGGCCTTTGGCGATTTATCCAATTTGTAACGATTGAGAGAGAAGCCGTTGGTAAGGTATTCACGCAAGACACCTGTCGCCCATATGCGGAATTGAGTGGCTGTTTTTGAATTAACCCGATAGCCGACAGCGATGATAACGTCGAGATTATAACACTCTATTTTTCGTTTTATGGCTCTACCGCCTTCCTTTCGAACTAACAAGGATTCCTTGTGAGTTGCCTTGTTATCTAATTCGCCCTCTTCAAAAATATTTTTAATATGAAGATTCACATTTTGCTGCGTGGTAGCAAATAATTCTGCGATCTGAAGTTCCGTTGCCCAAATAGTATCTTTTTCAATATCTGCACGGAGCTCGACTGCACCCTTCTCGTTTTGATAAATGACTATCTTGTTGTTGTCTTTCATTGTATTTTAATTAAAGCTAATAAAAAAACACCGGCCAATTTTGTCAGACACAAACGACATCAGTAGAGAAAAGGTGGATGTCGAAATCAAACTACGCCGCAGGTTTTAGTGCGAAGTGGAGAATAGCGTGAGGATAGTATAGAAAAAAATAGAATATTTTTCACACAGGCTTTTGACGGACGGAAATTTATTTCGGAAGATCAGTAATCACTTTGAACCCGCTCGGCTCGCCACTGTCAATCTTGTGATACGAATCGAGTATCACGGCAAATATATCCTTCAGAACTGAATCCCATTCGAAATAGATCTTCTTTTTTGCTTCGATGTTCTTGCTTCCGAATTTGTAGACAGCAAAGCGCTTTCTGGTAAGGTTCGGCATGTCTAATTCGTGGAGGAATGGCGCTATAGCGTCGATCGACTTTGCATATTTCGCATCAAGCGTTTCCCGCGCCTCGAACTCATCGAAATATGGGACGAGCTCGGCTGGCAAGAGCTTTTTGACGACTTCATTCTCCTTTTCTGTGTCTTCGGATTTCTTGTCATAGGTCAAGATATCGCCGAGAACCGTTTCACCGATGTCGTGAATGGAGAGCATGATGAGGACTCGGCCGAGGTTCACCTCGTTCTTGTGCTCGATATGAGAGTGGAGGAAGCTGGCAAGCATCGGCAAGTGGCCGACATGTTCGAGCAACTGCTCACGGAGGTCTTCGCGCATGACGTCTATGTCAACCGCTCCTTTCGCCAGTTCATATCGCAGCCGCTCCCCTGTCACGATAGCCCGCGGCACGCGCGCATACGCGTTTTGCAAATCGAGTAGCTGCTGGATGAGTTCGTGGGTGGACATAAGGTTATTGTACCATCATAATCCCCACTTTTCCTTATCCAAACCAGATTGTTCATTGATCCCTTTCCACTTTTCAGGTATACAAAACTCGCCCACACCATCAGTAATCTTCTCGTTAAATTGGCTTACTTTGAGCAAACCATTTCGTATCTGCTTCACATCAGTGGCTACAGATTTCAATTGGATATTATTTCTCTTAAACGGGCTGATGACTGTGACTGATAGATTGATTTCATTTGTAACAACTCTGATAGGAGCCACGAGATCCGAATCATTCGATATGACAACCGCTTTTTCAAAAGATTTATTGTGCGCATCATTAACAAGATGCGTCGCTATATTGACATCTGTTCCCTTTTCCTCATTCTTGATGACCAACGCGTAACCTTCTCCTTTGGCAAGCTTCATGGGTACCTTATGCTTCAAGAAAACGCCTTCAATTATCTCAAGATCAGGGATAGTGCGGAGTGCGCGCCAATATATCTGTTGGCGATTGGGCCCATCATGATCGATATCATTCGCTCGAGCCTTGATCGGAGCACTAAAATACTTTATTTTTATGGTTTCATCGTTTGGAAAAAGAAATCTGCACATCTTGTGCACGTCGAGCCATCGATACGGCGTATGTTTTAAACATCCGTAATAGAGATTGAAACCGTCGATGTAAACGCGAGTTTTCATCATATAATTTTATCGAGAAAATGCAGAAACCGGAGTTAATGGTAATTTAAGCAGTCTGTTTTGACCGTTCTGTGCTAGCCTGTATGGATAGAATGCTAATTAACTACACACTATGCGTAAAAAAAGTGTCCCAGCTGCGGAAAATCAAGGGTAAAGAAG
>Ga0265338_10002547_pt1 | contig 27000 bp, 2 predicted proteins | sample 42126metaG_FD_193579 | JGI IMG/M metagenome (GOLD analysis project Ga0265338, IMG submission 193579) | Rhizosphere microbial communities from Carex aquatilis grown in University of Washington, Seatle, WA, United States - 4-21-26 metaG | ecosystem: Host-associated > Plants > Roots > Rhizosphere >...
CCGACCAAGTCAACAGCTTTACAGGTGGCCAAAGGTTACTTGGTCCGCACGTAGCTTCCGCCACCGGCCGCCGACCCTCTTACTTCACTATCGCAGTTGCCGCTGGCAACGACGGCAGGTGTTCGCTAATCGCCAGCGTGAATCCCGGCTTGAGCTTTCCGATCACCGGTAAATAGCGCGGTTCCTGGTAATGGCGATAAACGTACTGATAGGCATCGATGCCGGGAAGGGCGAGCAGCTTCGAGATCCCACCGTCCCCGGGCAGCTCCAGTGCAGCGTCGTACGCTTTCCTCATCGCCGCGTCCTGGTAACCATACAGATCCACGCCGTGGCGCCACATCACCTCGGCGACAGTCGTCAGCACACATGCGGCGGCCATCTGCTCCTCAATCTTCGTATCTGCGCCCCAGACCACGCCAGGACGCAGGCAAGCCGGCCTGAAGCAATCCATAAACCCGCCCGTCACATTGTCCTTGTTTCCGCCCGGACCATAAAGAGCCAAGTCCGTCACCGCCTGATCGTTGACGGTCACTCCTGCGACGAAGAGGCCATACAGGCAGACCATGCCCCAGCGCCCATGACTGGTGTACATGAATTCGAACCCCTTAAGATGCTCAGCCAATGGCCGAATCAAATCCCTCTCAATGTGAACGTGGTCCTCGCCGGAGAGCGCCGGCAGGTTGTAGATCAGGTCATAGCCGTGGCACACCTTGGCCAGAAACATACCGGTATCGCCGCCGTCAAAGCCGTAGGCCGCGAAGTGGTCGTAGCCGTGCGGATCGGGAATTGCGCTGCCTTTCCCATAGCCATACGCATCGGCCAGCGACAGGAGGAGCTGCCTGGCAAAAGCCGCGTACTTCCCTTCGTCGGTGAAGGCGTAGAGCATGCCCAGTTTAGAGACGTCTTCGGCGCGCTGCTGAAGCGCGGTGTTGAAGTCCCACTCCCAGTTCCACTTGCCGGAGGCGTCCTGGTATCCCCGTTTGTAGGCGGGAAAGCTCCACACTCCATCGGTCCCGAGTTGGTGCGCGGGCACATTGAGGAGTTCCGCGACGCGTTTGTTGCCCCAGGCCTGCAAATCCCCGCAGGCGGCCTTCAAACCCGGGTTGGTGGTGAAGCTGGCCTTGTAAGCGGCCACGTCCTGCCTGTCCCAAAGGGTGCATGGATGACCAGACGCCATCCGAGGCCCGTCGTTTACTGCAGGCGCGGGCGCACTGGTTTGCGCGGACAAGCCGCCTGCGGCGCAGACGACAAAGACGCCTGATACGAAGCACAGCGCCGGTTTGCGCAGCATTGGGCACACCATCGAATGGATGGGAACCCTATGGCGGGTGAACAGCTTCCGCGACATGTTTGATACGGGATACCTTCTTGAGCTGTCGTTGGCAATAACTCTTCCGCCTGAATGAGGCGTCGATGACGCTTCTCACATGGCTTCGCAAAAGATGGCGATGAAATGCCAATTCTTGTGTGACGCTCGCTGGTCAAACCCGCCGATGTAATCGAAGGAAGTGAAAGAGACTCACGTCGAGGGACTAACAGTGAATCCCACGAATTGCAGCATCACGTGTCGAACCGCGTGATGCGTCCAGCTTTTTTACCCGATCATTTTTATGGCACATTCAACGAAGCAAACGTGTTGTTTCAACCAGTCGGCCGCCGCCCGCATTCTTATCTTTCTGGCGCTCACGCTCGCGCTGGAGGGGCGCGCCGCCATTTCCACGGCCATCCTCGCGCCGCCCTCGGCGCAACCGTGCGATGTCCTGTCGCTCACGAATCACGTCACCAACTCCGGCGCGACGCTCTCGGGCCTCGTCATCAATGAGCAACTACCCGGCGCCGCCTTCCAATACGTGTCGGGAACCATGCAGGTGTCCGTCTCCGATGGAACAATCATCACAAACGAGGCGGGGATTCTCTCAATGGTGAACGGAACGAACTTGGCATTTTACCTGAGCGGGATTCAAACGGCTGGAGCGCTGACAAATCTCGTCATTTCCGAGGTGTTTCCGGGGTCAATCACAAATTTTCTGCCGACGGATCCCGTTTCGTTTCAATGGTTCGAGATCTTTAATCCATCCGCAAACGCCATCTCGCTGAACGGTTGGAGAATACGCGACGCGCGGCCTGGCGTCTGGGAGACTCTGCCCGATGTCGCCATCGAGGCGGGCGGATTTCTTGTGGTCGCGGCTTCGACCAACAGCTTTCTCATGCAGTATCCGAATTTCACCAACGCCCTGGTGGAGATTCCCGGCGGCTCCATTGGCGACGGCTTGAATCAATCCGCCGATGGCATATTCTTGACAGACTCGAATGGCCTGGTTGTCGACAAGGTCTGCTGGGGATTCGACGCGTCCGCGTTCACCCCATCCGTGCCTTACACGACTACGGCCACAGCCAGCCTGGCGCGCGTGCCCGCTAATGTGGACTCGTTCACCGCGAGCGGCTGGACGCAACAGAATTCGCCCGATCCGGGCAGCGGCGTCGTGCAGGTCGGATTCAGCGCTGGGTCAAAAATTGACATTGCCTATCAAGTCTCCGTGGCGTGCGGCGGGGCGAGCGGATCCTTCACGACGCGGACCGGCTACCAACAACCGCCGGGCGCCCCCTATCTGACGAACACGACCACACAGTTCATCACCTACAAGACGCCGGTGTTGGAAGTCATTGAAACGCCCGCAACGCAGACCGCTGGCATCGGCGATTTCGTCACGTGGCAAATATCGGTCCGAAATTCCGGGTTTGGAACGGCGCGAAATGTGACGCTGTATAACGTGCTCGGGCCCGACCTGGCTTACGTGAGCGCCAGTGTCAATCCACTCAACGCCATCCCCAACGCCACCAACGGCGCCGCCTGGGACGCATCAGTCTATCCACCTTTGGCAGCGTTGAATGAAGGCGATGCCCCGGTAACCATCACGGTGACCGCCCAGGTCGTCGGCTGCCAGGGAAGGTTGTTCAGCCGCGGCGACGCGACGTTTGGTTGCGCGGATACAATCTGCGAAGACACCCGCCAGGGCGCCGGTGGCACGCTTGCAACAGCGGTGTTTCAAAGCAAACGCGCGCTCCTGGACGTCACCGTCGCGCCTTCTGGAATCCTTCCTGTTTCCTATTGCACAGGATCGCCGTTGACGATTTCCATCACCAACGAGGCGGTGGCTGACGGGAGCGGCGCTTTTGGCGTCACGATTACGCCGACCTTTGCCCAGGGTTGCCGTTTTGATTCGCCATCGTCCGGAACGATCGATACCAACGGGTCGCTCGTGCTGGGCGATCTGCCAATGGGCGGAAGCACGAACGTAACAGTCATGGTGGTCCCGGGATCCGCTGGCGCGCCGGACACAAATACGCTCACCCATTTCCTGGCGGCGAGCCACCGGGACGCATGCGGAGCGCTCTACCAGGCCTCGGTCATTCCGTTGCTCACGCAAGTGGCCGGCTTGCCCAGCGCCTGTGCCCACCAGCTTTTCAATCCCACGGCCTTGCACCCCGACCTCTCCGAAACCAACCTTAACGTCACCGTTTATCTGGACTACACCAACATGTTTCATACGGTGCAGACAGTCGTGAGTCATTATCCGGCGGCGGGCTCCACAGGAGGATGGGCGACTCCAGACCAAATCAGCAATGGCGGAGCGCTTGACACAAATGCGCACACGATCACATGGACAATGAATGTGACCGGAACGGGCGAAACCGCTGTCTCTTACCACACGAGCATTGGACCGTCCGGGCCTGGTCAGGATTACGGCAGCCTGACCGCCGGCAACTACCTCGACTGTCACAACTACAGCGAGCCTGTGGCTGGCAATGGCGCCATTTCGATGATCACTGCGTGGGTTCCTGGCAACACCAATCTCTGTTCCACCAAGGGCTCTTTGAGCCCTCCGAAAGCGCTGGTTGAAGTTTGCGAATCTCAGCCGTTTCAAATGACCATCACTGACCTCAGCGGCTTCTATCCCAGTCATTGGACCAATGTGGCATGGACGACAAAGTTGATGAGCCCGATGACGAATTACGAGGCCGGAACCAATGGCGTGGCGGTGTTCATCGGGACCAATGACGCCACCAGCTACGTCCAGGTCACTCAATCGGGCGCAACCTTGACCGTTCATTTCGATGGCCTGAATGACAGCCCTGATTTCCCATCGCCGGAATTTGCGACTAATGGCCTCGTGGTTGCATGGGATGCGGCGACAGACCAGCCGGGCCAGGCGACACAGATCTCCTCGATAAACCTCTGCCTTGGAAACACCGAAGATTCCTCGTGGATCGTCGGATCGTCGCAAATGGGCCTGAATTTCACTCCACCGTTCCCAAGCTACGAATGCGGCGCCTTCACAGGGCGAATCTCGCTAAGCCAGCTAGCCAGCCCCGGCGGGCCGCTTGGCCAGGGCAGCGGCTATTTTCCGGATTACAACGTCGACGTGGTCTTGAATCTGGACGCCAATTCCAGCGGTCAAAACGTCGTTCAGTATATTCCCAGTTCGACCTTTTTCACTAACCTGTTGACGGATTCAAACACCGTTCTGTCCCCCGTTGAGCCGACGATTGTCAACAATGTCATCACGTGGCATTTGGGAAACCTGGGCCGTTTCACAAACGGATACATTGACTTTAATTTGACAGTGGACTGCACGCCATCCACGACAGAAACGTGGCAGGCGTCCCTGCTTTACAATGACCGTTGCAATGCGGCCTCCATCCCCCAGCTCAACACCGCGGGGGGCAAGTCTGTCTCTATTCCCATAGAGACGGCCAATCTCACCGCGACCGTCAGCCCGGCGCTGGCGCCCCTGACAAGCACAAACTTCACTTTTGTCATGAATGCGGCCAACACAGCAGGGGCGCCCATGCGCAGTCTCTACATGGAAGTTGATGCGCCCACCAACCTGGCCCTCGTCAGCGCAACGATCCCCTGGGACCACGTCGTCCCCCTCAATAGCGGAACGAATGCCTATCAATGGACGTTTGAAACCAATACCGCGCTTATCCAAGGTCTGTTTGGCGATGAAGAATCCCCGATAGCCAGGGATTTGCTTCCCAACGGCTCGCTTTCGATCACGGTCACGGGGGCGGTTGTCGGATGCGGCAATCAACAGTTCACGACGCTTTTCAAGCAAGGATGTCAGGATTCTGGCTGCCAGAAGGTCGGACCGCTGCCTGTCAATCTCGAATACTTCCCCGGCCAGGCTGTCGCCCAACTCCAGTTTCCCTCAATGTTGACCCTCTGCCAATCCAGTCCTGTCACGTTTACGGTGCGAAACGCCGGCCAATCCACCCTTTACCATATTCATCCGTCGTTCTACCTGCCTGCGGGCCTTGCCCTCGTTCCCGGCTCGGCGACAATCAGCAACGCCACGACCGGCGCGGTGATCGGAATCCCTGATCCAGACGGCAGCGGCACGCCGGCGACTAACTACACGTGGAACGAAACTGAGGTCCCCGCGCTCTACGAATTGGACAGCGGCGAGGATGTAATCGTCACTTTCAGCGCGCAGGTAAACTGCAACGCTTCGGTCTCCGGCACAGCCGGCGCAAGCGCAAGCTATGCCGACGCCTGCGGGACGCATCAGACAGCCGTCGAGGTGGCCGCGGCGAATGTCGGCCGTCCGTCCTTATCGGTCAGTCAATCGTTATACAACCTGGGCGGGCAGACCCTTTCGGCGGCGATGCCGGGCCAAACCAATTATTTCGGAATCACCATTCACCACGCGGGCCAATCCGCCGCCAGCGTCACCGGCCTGCAATTCCGCGAAACGCTTCCCACTGACAACTTTCAATACTTGAGCGCGGTTCCGCCGCCTGACAACACTAACGGGAACCAACTCATTTGGAGCAATGCGACCCTCATGGCGGCGATTCCGCGGCAGGCGGGCGCTCCATTCGCGGTCACCTCTTCGCCTATCGCCATTGTCATCACAGGAGTGATGCTGACCAATTGCTCCAGCCCGGCAACGGCAATCGGCACGGTCTATTACGGCTGCGCCGAGTCGGCGTGCTTGTCCTCATCGGCCACAGGTTCGGCGGTCGTGACGCCGATCCCCAGTCTTAGTTCCTCCAGCGCTTCGTTGCAGCTTAACTCCTGCGGTGGAAACTACACCGTCACGCTGCATAACTCCGGCGCCGCGGCCAACGGCATTGTGTGGACCAACTTCGCCCCAGCCGGCTACGTCATCACAGCGGCAAGCGTCAGTGGGGCGATGACGAACGCGCCTGGAGGCGGCCCGCCGGTCAAGCTCGGCGGAAATCCTTTGGGAAAATTCGCCGTTCTCGACTTGACGGCCACCAATAATACGAACGTCCTCGCCATTGCGGATTACGACGGCGATCCCGCCACCCTGGATCTCGGCCCGGGGGGCGACCTCATTGTCACTTACACGTTGGTTTCGGACGGTTCCACTCTGGATTGCGTGGCAAACGTCTTTCCGCCGGCCCCAAAACCGGTCACCACGACGAACATTGTGGTGTGCCAATCCTTCTGCGGCGATCCGCTCCTGACCACCGGAACGACCACCTCGCTGCCGGACCAGCCAAAGCCGGAAGTGGACATCGAGCCCAAATCGCTCATCCTGACCAACGGGGAGGTTCAGGACTTCACGGTGACATTTCAGAACCTGGGCGACCACGGCAACGCGTCCAACCTCCAGGCGCGCGTGCAACTCGGCATGGGCTGGACCAACGTTGAAATCCTCAATTTCGTCAAGAATAATGCCGGCGGCCTGGTCGGCGCCGGCCAGCCGCCGGTCATTGAGACCAACTCTTTGAATGGCGTCCTCCTGAATCTGGACGGGATCGTTCTTGAACCGCTGGAGTGGATGACATTGACATTGCGCGCCGAAGCCACCCAGGGCGGAAATCCACTCGACGTGCGCGCGGAAATTGTCGGTGAATGCACGCAATCCAGCGCCGGAACGTGCGCGATGCTCAGCCCATCCCAGCCGTTGCTTGCGACGATTCCTGCGAGTCTCTCCATTCATCCCGACACGAACAACACGGTCTACGGATATTATCAGGACGATTCGGCGGGCGTCGGATACACCATTGCCCAGAGCGTCCGCTACGAGGGCGATCTGACTTCCCTGGCTGGCTCAAATCGGGTCGCGCGTATTGGCGAAGGTCTGGTTTATCGAATCAGCGCGCAATTCTTCGACGCGCCTTTCACGAATGTTGTCATTCACGATTTGCTCCCCCCGAATTTGAATGTCGTGGGCTGGAGCCAGGATGACACGTTGTCCAGTCCCAATGTTCAAGTCGGTTGGAATTACAATCCAGCGACGGGAGACTTCACACTGCCGGACATCACCGGCAATGCGACATTCATCGTGGACATCCATGCCACGGTGGTCAACAGCCTGCTGAATCAGTCCGGCGCTCTTTTCACCAACGTCGTTTCAGCCTCGTTTGAGACCGTTGTGACCAATCAACCTGCGCCGGCAAGCACGGTTGTTGAAGACACCGTGCCATCGCTCAACGTCGCCACGCTCGTGTCTGCAAGCTTCAATTCCGGTTTCGCATCAAGCCTCGGACTACTGCAAGGCGGTGATGTCGTGTATTTCCAGATTGCCATCACCAATGGCTGGCAAACCAACGCCTATGATGTTTCGGTTCTTGACGCGTTGCCGCCCGGGCTATTCGACCCTGTGATGGTCTCAGTCACGAGCGGCGGCGGCGTGTCCACCAACGGACAGGCGGCGACTGGCGCTCTTGATCCCGCCCTCTTTGCCTCCGGCGAGTCCACGTTAAGCCTTTCTGAAACTCAGACTCTCGCTCTGAATCCCGGCGGCAGTTTCACGGCGGTCTTCTCGGCGCTGTTGGATTACTCTGTCGAACCCAATCAGAACCTGACCAACGCGACGACGGTCCGCTGGACCACGATGCCGGGAACAGGCTTCCCACAAGAGCGCACGGGCGCCGACGTTGCGCCCGCATTAGGGGTCAACGCCTCAACCAACAATTCGGCGTTGAATAATCTTGCCGCCACGTCGGCTTCGGTCGTTTCGACTATCCTGCCGGCCTCATTTGACAAGAAGCTCACGCTCACGTCGGCCACTCCGCAGTCAAGTAATGGAAGCAATCAAGTGGCAATCGGCGAGTTCGTCACTTATTCGCTCACGGCGACCGTCCCGCAAGGTTCCACGCCCGCCGCGCTTATCGTTGATTCGCTGCATCCGGGCATGGCGTTTGTGGATGTCGTGAGCGTGATTCTATCCTCCGGCGTGGCCATCGGCAACACGATTGGCGCCGGCGCCAGCGGCGCGAATGTTGCGGTCAGTGATGTCAATGGCGGAACGGGCAACCAAGTAACGTTCAACCTGGGCGCCATCACCGACACGAACAATTCGGATGCCCTCGCTGACACCGTTGCCATCACCTACCGGGCGGTTGTGCTCGATGCGCCGGGCAACCAGGTTGGAACCGTCCTGACCAATGGCGCCGTTTACACCGACGCCAGCGGCGACACGATTCCCGCTGAATCTGCCCCCGCGACAGTCGTTGAGCCGACGCTGTTCGTGAGCGAGCTCATTTCGACGGATGGTGTCGACTACTCCACAAACGTCCCCAACCTGCAGGCGGGCGATCCAATCTACTATCAACTCGTCATAACCAATCGCGGCGACCAACCCGGCGCCAGGGCCTTCAATCTCTGGATCACCAATGCCATCCCAACCTGCTTGACAGATGCCTATATCGCGGCGGCTCTATCTTCCGGCTCCGGCGAGGTGTTCACTAACGGAGTTTCGGGCGCCAGCGATCTCAGCGCCCTGTTCGGCGTGGCCGGCAATGCGCTCACCGCTGGTACGAACCTCATTGATTTGGAAACAAATAGCGCGATCGTCCTGGTTATCGGCGGCACGCTGGATTTCACAGTCCATCCCAACCAGTCCTGGAGCAACAACACAACGATTCGCTGGTCGAGCCTCTTCGGATCGCCCTCGAATCTTTCCATCCACAACACAAACGCAAGCGCCAGAAGCGGCGGCTTCGATATGCCGGCGGTTTCCGTCAACGACAGCTCAAATACGAACCTATTGGATAACTACGCGGCCACATCCGGCAACGCAACTTGCTCCATTGCGCCCGCCGCCTTCACGAAAGCGTTGGACTTCACCTCTGTGGCCACGCCCGGAAACGATGGGACAAACCAGGTCGCCATTGGCGAGTTGGTGACTTACACCCTGACGATTACGATGCCGCAGGGCATTACGCCCGGCGTTCAGATCCTCGATTCTTTGCATCCCGGCATGGCGTTCGTTGGATTAACCAGCGTAAGCCCATCGGCCGGCGTTTCATGCTCGGCCACAAATTTCGTAGCCGGTGATATTAATGGAGGAATTGGAAACCAAGTTACGTTCAATTTGGGAGATATTTCCGATTTGAATACAAACGTCACTCAGGCGGACACCGTCGCGCTCCAATACCAGGCTGTCGTCTTAAATGCAACGGGTAATCAAACGGGCGCAGTATTGACCAATGGCGCGGTTTACGCGGATGCCAGCGGCGACACCATAGCGGCGATGTCTTCAAATGTGACCGTCGTGGAGCCTGCTCTATATGTGAGCGAGCTGATTTCGCGCGACAACACCAATTTCGCCACAAACGTCATGGGTCTGCAAGGCGGCGATCCTGTCTTTTACCAGGTCGCTATCAGCAACCTGACAGGCACGACGGCCTACGACCTTTGGCTGAGCAATGGATTGCCGACAAATTTCGCTTCGGCGCACGTCCTTTCGGCCCTGATCAGCGGTCCAGGACACGTCTACACCAATGGCATCCAGGCCAGCGGCGATATTTCGCCCCTTCTCGCCGCATCCGGCGGCCTGTTGACGGCGGGAACCAATCTGATTGGCATGGAGGGCGACAGCGCGCTGGTCATCGTTGTCGGCGGCAACCTCGATTTCGCGGTCAATCCCAACCAGGCCGTCACCAACCAATCCCTCCTGCGCTGGTCCAGCCTCCTAGGCTCGCCCACCAACCTATCCACTTACAACGCCAACGCCGCTTGCCGCAACGGCGGCGCGGACGTCCCGGCGCCGGGCGCCAATGACAGCTCCAACAACGCCCTTCTCAACAACTACGCCGCCATGTCCGCGGGCGCCAAGTGGACGATGAGCGCTCCAGCCTTCGCTCTGGCCACCATCTCGAACTCGGTCAACACGCCGGGCAACAACTCCAGCAATCAGGCCGCCATCGGCGAGTATATCACCTATGCGCTGACGCTCACCGTTCCGCAAGGGGTCACGCCGGGCGCGCAAATAGTTGACAACCTCTGCTCCAACATGGCCTTTGTGGACGTGGCCTCCGTCGTTTACTCCAACGGCGTCAGCAGCGCCAACGCTATCACGCTTGGCCCAACCAACGCGAATCTGACAGTGGGCAACACCAACGGTGGCGCCAACAATCGCGTCTCCTTCAATCTGGGCGCCGTCACCAACACAGACGCCAACGATGCCGTCGCCGACACGTTGACGATCACCTATCGCGCCGTCGTGTTGAACATCCTGGCCAACCAGTCCGGAGCCGTCCTCACCAATGGCGCCGTATTCACCGACACTGCCAGCGACACTAATGTCGCAGTTCCTCCTGCGACGGTATCCGTTGTGGAGCCCACATTGTATGTCAAGGAACTGATCTCCCGCGATGACACCAATTTCGCCGCAAGCGTCACGGGTCTGCAGGGCGGCGACCCCATCCTCTACCAGGTGGCCGTCAGCAACCTGACGGGCACCACGGCCTACAACCTTTGGCTGAGCAACGGATTGCCGGCCAACTTCGCTTCGGCGCAAGTTCTCACGGCCCAGATCAGCGGTCCAGGACACGTCTTCACCAACGGCATCCAGGCCACCGGCGACATTTCGCCCCTTCTCGCGGCAACCGGCAGCCTGTTGACGGCGGGAACCAATTTCATTGACATGGAAAGCAACAGCGCGCTGGTCATCGTTGTCGGCGGCAACCTCGATTTCGCAGTCAACCCCAACCAGGCCGTCACCAACCAATCCCTCCTGCGCTGGTCCAGCCTCCCTGGTTCACCCACCAATCTATCCTCTTACAGCGCCAACGCCGCCTGCCGCAGCGGCGGCACGAACGTGCCGGCCCTCGGCGCCAACGACAGCGCCAGCAACACCATCCTCAACCACTACGCCGCCACGTCCGCCGGCGCCAAGTGGACAATGACCGCTCCAGCCTTCTCACTCGCGACCATCACGACCTCGGCCAACCCGCCAGGCAACGCCACCAACCAGGCCGCCATCGGCGAGTTCATCACCTATGCGTCGACGATCACCGTTCCGCAAGGGGTGACGCCGGGAGCGCAGGTCGCAGACAATCTCTGCTCCAACCTCGCCTTTGTGGATGTGACCTCCGTCGTTTACTCCAACGGCGTCAGCAGCGCAAACGCCATCACGCTTGGACCCACCAACGTGAATCTGACAGTCAGCAACACCAACGGTGGCACAAACAATCGCGTCGTCTTCACTCTAGGCGCCATCACGAACTTAGACAGCGCCGACGCCATCGCCGACACCTTGACGATCACTTATCGCGCCGTCGTGCTAAACATACTGACGAACCAATCTGGTGCCGTGCTCACCAATGGCGCCGTGTTCACCGACACCGCCGGCGACACTAATATCGCAACGCCGCCTTCCACAGTCACAGTCGTAGAGCCTACCCTCTACGTGAAGGAACTGATCTCGCGCGACAACACCAATTTCGCCGCTAGCGTCACGAGTTTGCAGGGCGGCGATCCCATCTTCTACCAGGTGACCATTAGCAACCAGACGGGCACCACGGCCTACAATCTTTGGTTGAGCAACGCTTTGCCGGTTAACTTCACTTCCGCGCTAGTCCTCTCCGCCGTAATCAGCGGTCCGGGCCATGTCTACACCAACAGCATCCAGGCCAGCGGCGACATATCGCCTCTGCTCGTTGCATCCGGTGGTCTGCTGACGGCGGGGACCAACCTAATCGACATGGAAAGCAACAGCACGTTGGTCATGACCGTAGGTGGCAACCTCGATTTCGCGGTCAACCCCAACCAGGCCGTCACCAACAAAACCCTCCTGCGCTGGTCCAGCCTCTTTGCCTCACCCACCAATCTATCCACTTACAACACCAACGCCGCCTGCCGAAGCGGAAGCGCGGACGTGCCGGCTCTCGGCGCCAATGACAGCTCCAACAACGCCATTCTCAACAACTACGCCGCCATGTCCGCGGGCGCCAAGTGGACGATGAGCGCTCCAACCTTTTCGCTGACGACAATCTCGAATTCGGTCAACACGCCGGGCAACAACCCCACCAATCAGGCCGCCATCGGTGAGTATATCACCTATGCGTCGACGATCACCGTTCCCCAAGGGGTCACGCCGGGCGCGCAAATAATTGACAATCTTTGCTCCAACCTCGCCTTTGTGGATGTGACGTCCGTCGTTTACTCCAACGGCGTCAGCAGCGCCAACGCCATCACGCTTGGCCCGACCAATGCGAATCTGACCGTGGGCAACACCAACGGCGGCGCCAACAATCGCGTCACCTTCAATCTGGGCGCCATCACCAACACCGATGGCAGCGACGCCATCGCCGACACGTTGACGATCACCTTTCGCGCTGTCGTGTTGAACATTATTGGAAATCAGGCGGGAACCGTCCTCACCAATGGCGCCGTGTTCATCGACACCGCCGGCGACACCAATGTCGCAACTCCTCCTGCGACGGTCTCCGTGGTGGAGCCGACCTTGTATGTGAAGGAACTGATTTCGCGCGACAACACCAACTTCGCCGCCAGCGTCACGGGCTTGCAGGGCGGCGATCCCATCTTCTACCAGGTGACCATCAGCAATCAGACGGGCACGACAGCCTACAACCTCTGGCTAAGCAATGGACTGCCGGTCAACTTCGCTTCGGCGCATGTCGCCTCCGCCCTGATCAGCGGCTCAGGTCACGTCTACACCAATGGCATCCAGGCAAGCGGCGACCTCTCCCCTCTGCTTGCCGCATCCGGCAGCCTGCTGACGGCGGGGACCAACCTCATCGACATGGAGAGCAACAGTACGCTGGTCATGGTCGTGGGCGGCAACCTCGATTTCGCGGTCAATCCCAACCAGGCCGTCACGAATCAAACCCTCCTGCGCTGGTCCAGCCTCTTCGGGTCGCCCACCAATCTATCCACCTACAACACCAACGCCGCCTGCCGCACTGGCGGCACGAACGTCCCGGCCCTGGGCGCCAACGACAGCGCCAGCAACGCCATCCTCAACCACTACGCCGCCATGTCGGCCGGAGCCAAGTGGACGATGACCGCTCCTACGTTCTCGTTGGCGACCATCTTGACCTCGCTGGACACTCCCGGCAATAATCCCAGCAATCAGGCCGCCATCGGCGAGTATATCACCTATGCGTCGACGATCACCGTTCCACAAGGGGTCACGCCCAGCGCGCAGGTCGTCGATAATCTTTGCTCCAACCTGGCGTTTGTGGACGTAACGTCCGTCGTTTACTCCAACGGCGTCAGCAGCGCCAACGCCATCACGCTTGGACCGACCAACGTAAATCTGACCGTGAGCAACACCAACGGCGGAACAAACAATCGCGTCGTCTTCAATCTGGGCGCCATCACCAACACCGATGGCAGCGACGCCATCGCCGACACCTTGACGATCACCTTTCGCGCCGTCGTGCTGAACATCCTGGCCAATCAGTCCGGAGCCGTGCTCACCAATGGCGCCGTGTTCACCGACACCGCCGGCGACACGAATGTCGCAACGCCTCCAGCGACGGTCTCCGTGGTGGAGCCCACCTTGTATGTGAAGGAACTCATTTCGCGCGACAATACCAATTTCGCCGCCAGCGTCACGGGCTTGCAGGGCGGCGATCCTCTCTTCTATCAGGTCGCCGTCAGCAACCTGACGGGCACAACGGCCTACAACCTTTGGCTAAGCAACGGATTGCCGACAAACTTCGCTTCGGCGCAAGTTCTCTCCGCCCAGATCAGCGGTTCGGGCCATGTCTACACCAACGGCATCCAAGCCAGCGGCGACCTCGCGTCTCTCCTCGCCGCCTCCGGCGGCTTGCTGACGGCGGGAACCAACCTCATTGACATGGAGAGCAACAGCGCTCTGGTCATGGTCGTGGGCGGCAACCTCGATTTCGCGGTCAACCCCAATCAGGCCGTCACCAACCAAACCCTCCTGCGCTGGTCCAGCCTCTACGGCTCGCCCGCCAACCTATCCACTTACAACACCAACGCCGCCTGCCGCACCGGCGGCACGAACACCCCGGCCCTGGGCGCCAACGACAGCGCCAGCAACGCCATCCTCAACCACTACGCCGCCATGTCGGCCGGAGCCAAGTCGACGATAAGCGCGCCCTCCTTCTCCCTGGCGGCGGTCTCCACCTCGCTGGCTACCCCCGGGAACAACTCCAGCAATCAGGCCGCCATCGGTGAGTTGGTCAATTACGCTTTTACGATAACTTTCCCGCAAGGCGCGGCTCTTGGAGCGCAAGTCGTGGATGTCTTGCATCCGGGCATGGCATTCGTGGGGTTGAGTGGATTGAGCCTGTCCCCAGGCATTGTGTGCGCGAGCACAAATGTCTCGATAAATGACACGAACGGCGGAACCGCCAATTGCATCGTCTTCAGCCTGGGCAATGTGACAGACCTGAACGCCTCCGATGCCCAGCCAGACACCATCACCATTCAATTCCAGGCTGTCGTCCTGGACATCACGAACAACCGCACCGCGACCGCTCTGACAAACTCTGCGACATTCTCAGATGCGATGGGATACGCGCAATCCGCGAGCTTCGATTCCGTGGCGATCGTCGAACCGGCCCTATATCTCTCCGAACAGATTTCGTCTGACAATTCTTCGTTTTTCCCTGGCCTTACAAATCTGCAAGGTGGCGATCTCATCTACTACGAAATCCTCATTACGAACCGCGGGGACTTGCCGGGCACGACGGCATACAATCTCTGGGTCAGTAACGCCCTGCCGTCGAACGTCACCGGCGGGCGCCTCGTCTCGGCGTCGGCAGGCGGTACAGGGCAACTCTTTACGAATGGAACGCCTGCGAGTGGAAACCTCACCGCCCTCTTCAATATCGCCGGCAACTGCCTGGGCGCTGGCACAAACCTGATCGACATGGAAACCAACACTTGGTTGGCGATTGTGGTGAGCGGAACGTTGGACTTCTCGGTCAGCCCGAACCAACTGGCAACCGACCTGACGACAATTCGTTGGGCCAGCTTATTTGGATCCCCAACTAATATTTCCTCGAATAGCCCTAACGCCAAAGCCAGAACCGGCGGAGCCGATTCCCCAGCCGTCGCCGTGAACGACAGCGCCAATCCCGCGGCGGCCGACAATTACGCCGCCACGTCCGTCGCGGCAAACTGGACAGTGGGCAAGCCGAGTTTCAATGCGGCGCTAACCTCCACGTCCGTCGCAAGCCCGGGCAACAACGCCAGCAATCAGGCTGCCATCGGTGAACTTTTGACCTACACGATAACCGTGACCGTCCCCCAGGGAGTCACGCCCGGCGCCCGGATTATTGACACCCTCCATCCCGGCCTCGCGTTTGTGAGCCAGATCGGCCTCTCGACCTCGTCAGGGGTATCCTGCTCAAGCAAAACGTTTTCCGTCAGCGGTACTAACGGAGGCGCCGGCAATTATGTGGTCTTTAACCTGGGCGATATCTCCGACGCGGACAGCGACCCTGCCACCCCGGATTTCGTGACGGTTACATTCCAGGCCGCCGCGCTGGATGTGTTAAGCAACCAATTGGGATCCACGCTCACCAACGGAGCGTCGTTCGTGGACCAGAAGGGTGATGCCTTCTTCGCAACTTCGTCGAACGTCACGGTCATAGAGCCAGCTCTATACGTGACAGAGCAAATCGCCGCTGAAGACTACATTTACGGCGCAAGCCTGAGCAATCTTCAAGGCGGGGATGGCGTCTATTATCGTGTCGCCGTCACTAACCGCGCCGATTTGCAAGGCGCCACAGCCTTCAACTTGCTCTTCAGCAATACGCTTCCTAATGATGTCATTGCCGGCGAGATCGTTTCGGCGCTGGTGTCCGGCCCCGGGAACGTCTACACGAACGGCGTCGCGGCAACTGGCGATGTCGGTTCGCTGTTAAGCGTCAGTGGTAATTCGCTAAGCGTGGGAACGAACCTCATTGACCTGGGGACTAATAGCGCCCTCACCGTGGTCATCGGAGGCATGTTGGACTTCGATGTAAACCCGAACCAGGTCGCCATAGATGGGACGACAATCCGTTGGTCCAGCCTCTACGGGTCGCCAACGAACATTTCAAGTTACAACACCAACGCGACTTGCCGCAGCGGCGCCGCGGATATTCCCGCGGCGGGCGTCAACGACAGCGCAAATGCGGGAATCCTGGATAACTATGCCGCCTCCTCCAGCAACGTCACTTGGGCGGTTGGCCCGGCCAGCTTCGCTAAGACGCTCTCATTGACGTCGCTGACGCCAACCGGAACAAATGGAGCCCACAACGTCGCCATCGGCGAACTAATCACGTACGCGCTCACGGTGACCATTCCGCAGGGAATTACGCCCGGCGCGCAAATCGTCGACTCTTTGCATCCCGGCCTCTCGTTCTTCTCTCTGACGAACGTGACCTGTTCGAGCGCCGTGGCCATCGCGTCCACGAACATCGCCGTAGCCAATACGAACGCTGGCGTTAGTAATCAAGTGGTTTTCAGTCTTGGCGCCATTACCAACATCAACCCCAACGATGAGGTATCCGATTCGGTGACGATTTACTACCAGGCCGTCGTCCTCAACATCTCGGCAAATCACGCCGGTGCCATTCTCACAAACAGCGCGATCTATTCCGACTCGAGCGGCGATATCATTGCCGCGACATCCGAAGTCGCCACGGTCGTTGAACCACTCCTGACGATGACTGAGACTCTCGTTTCGCCTGGAAGCGACGCAGGAGACTCTGTCGCCTACAACCTGGCCATCGCCAATTCAGGCTCGGCGACGGCATACAATCTTGTTCTCTCGGATAACCTCGATCCAAATTTATACTTGGCGTCGCCATTCAGTTCCGCTGTCACGCTGACGGACGCCGGCGCAAATAGTGTCTTTCTTGACTCAACATCGAACACGGCGACTGCGATCAATTCCTATTTGACCGCCCTGCCCGCGGGAGATTCTCTCGTGTTGCGAATCACCCCGTTAATCGCCCCCCTCGCCCCGGCAAAACAAACGATTGGCGACGCCTCCCTACTCACCTATACCAGCACGCCTGATGCAAACGCCAACACGCGAACCGGCGACGGCGCCGGCGCAAATACTTATAGGACCAACGCCGCCGCCCCTGTTTTCACACTCGCTCAACCGGCAATTTACAATGGATCTTCGGCCAAACCGACCGTGACTTCTATCGCCTCCACGACGGAATCCAACGTGGCTATCGGTGAGCAAATCACCCTTGATCTTTTAGTGACGCTTCCCGAAGGCACAACGAAAGCTCTGACGGTGATCGACGCTCTCCCGACAGGATTGCGGCTGGATGCCGTTCAAACCATTACCAACGCGATCCTGACCCCGCTTCTCGCGGCAGACTTCAGCGGAAATGTATCCAGCCCAACGCTCGCCCCGCCGCTGCCCGCAACCGGCCCGGCTGACGTCTCGTGCGCATTTGGCGATACAACAGTCGCGCCAGACAACGTTGGAAATAATAATTCCTTCGTGCTGCGCTTGACCGCGACCGCGCTCAACATCGCCGCCAACCAACATGGCTCCCTGCTTACGAATGCTTCGTCGCTTCAATTCACAGATCCGAACACCGGTCTAGCTCTGACTCTCGCCCCGGCCGCCCCATCGAACACAACCGTCCTGCGCATTGTCGGTCCGGCGCTTGGAGTTGCCATGTCCACGCCTTCCATCCCGGTAGACGCCGGAAGTCCGGTCGTTTACACCATTGTCATCACCAACTCGAGCGGCGAAATGGCTTATGACCTGAGCTTGTCCGACGTTGTGCCTCCCATGCTGGCCGCCGGCAGCGTGCTTGGCGGTTCCGATTTCTCTACGTCCGGGTTCTTCAACTCGACGGTGACCGCCGCTACGACCAACGACATCGGCGCCTTGTTTGCAGACGGCAGCTTCCACAACGCCCCCCGCTTCGTGGACGGCGTCCCGCTCGCGGACAACGATCGCGTGCTCGTAACGAGCCAGACCGATCCCTCACAAAACGGCATCTATTTGGTCGCAGACGCGGCCGGCGGAAATTGGACGCGCTCAGCGGATTTCTCAAGTCCATCGCAAGCTACGACGAACTACCTGGCCTACGTGCTATCTGGCGGGGCCAATTCCAACGCTCTTTACCGCCTGACTAACAGCATCACCACAATGAACGTCGATCCTATCGGTTGGCGCTTGTACGCAACTTTTGCGTTGCCGCAAGCGACAGACTTCATTCTCAGCAACGAGGTCGCCCAGGTCGCCCCCGGCGCCGCGGTGGACCTTCCGCCCGGAGCCGCCATTACTTTGAAGATTTCCACAACAGTCGCCGACGCATACGAGCCCGGCCAGATTAGCGATAACATCGTGACGGTCCGCTGGACCAGCGCCCCCGGAGAAAACTCTGATGAACGGACAGGCAGTGGATCGGGTCCAAACAACTACTACGCCTCCGCCTCCGCCCAAACGTCGCCCATGGGCACGACCGTTGCAAAGGGTATCCTAGCCGCTGACGAGGCTGGAGTGACGGGCAACAGCGGCGCCAATGGCACGAATGCAACCATAGGCGAGCTTGTCACCTATCGATTCTCCATCACGCCGCCTGAAGGCATGACGCCGAGCATGGTGGTCGCAGATACAATTCCTTCCGGCATGGCATTTGTTCCTGGGAGCGTCCTCATTGCCTCTGACGGCTTTAATGGTTCCCTGCCAAACACTGTTGCAGTGTTCCCAATGAACGCCACGAACGGACAGATCACGTTTTCTCTTGGTCCAATAACGTCCCTGGGTGACAACGACCCAGCCAACAATACATTCTATTTCACCTATCAGGCTGTCGTCCTCGACGTCGCGGCGAACCGTGGCATAATCGGCGCCCAGACGACTATGAGCGGCGCCGCGTCATGGACCGCTGGCCTGACCAATGGAATCGTCTCAACCGATCCGTTCGGCGCCACAGTCGCCGTCGTCGAACCTTCGCTAAGTTTTTCGCAGGTTGTCAGAGTCAATAATACTCCAGGCCGGTCCAACGGGTACATCGGCGCTCCTGTCGCCTACATCCTGGTTCTCCGGCCATCGCCCGGAATGTCTTCGCCGGCATATAATATATGCGTAACGGACTCCCTCCCCGCTTGCATATCTTCCGCTCAATTTGGGCCGATTTCGTTGGCGGACGTTATTGCGACCAATTCCATCGGCGCCGATGTGACACCTTATTTGAATTTCGACGGCAACACATTGCAAACAACCAATGGCTCAACCTTGTTCCTGACGACGACGGATTCAATCACCATAATTGTAAGCGGCGTTCTTAACTCGAACGTCGCTTCCGGTGCGCTTTACACCAATACAGCGAGCTTATCGTATTCTTCGCGCAATGGCGATTTCACAGCGGCGGGCGGCTTCAATCCAAATCCGCATTTGCTGACGGACCATGAGCGTCTCTACTCGGCAACTAATAGCGCCATAGTCTCGGTAGACGCCGTGACGCTGAATGGTTTCGTGTACGCAGACTCAAACAACGATGGAAGTATACAGCCGGGCGAGCCTGGCCTGGGAGGAATCGTCGTCGCACTAACAGGTTCTAACGCGCAAAACCAAATTGTCAGCCTGCAAGCCACTTCGGCGGCGGATGGTTCATATTCATTCGGGCCGCTCGCGCCGGGCAGTTATGCGATGACTCGTCTCACAACTCCCACCGGTTATATTGACGGACGCGAGACCGCCGGCAGCGCCTTTGGCGGCGCCGTCAACAACGGGGCCCAGAGCGCAGTCATTTCCTCGATTGTCATCCCGGACGCCACCGCTGCGGCGGGTTCAAACTACAATTTCGGCCTGCTCCTACCGAACAGTCTCGCCGGTCTGGTGTTTAGCGATCAAAACAACAACGGTCTCTTAGACAACTCCGATTTTGGCATTAGCAATGTCGTCATCACATTGACAGGTTCCAACGATTGGGGTTCCGTAAACCAGTCGGCGCTGACACTGGTAGACGGAACATACCAGTTTGCCGGACTCCGCCCGGGCTCCTACACAATCACTGAGTTCCAACCCGTTGCTTTCGGCCAAGGACAAAGCTCTCTCGGATCAACCGGCGGATCCCACAGCTCGCAGGACGTTTTCTCCAGCATTTCGCTCTCACAAAATCAGACTGGAACGAATTACAACTTCGCCGAAACCCCCGCCGCGCTCGCTGGCAAAATCTTCGTCGATAACGGCCGAAACGGGACATTCGACGGAACTGACTTTGCGTTGGGCGGCGTGCCCGTGACGCTTGAAGGCAGCAACCAGTTGGGAGGCCTCGTCTCTCTCAATGCGATCTCCGACGCTTCTGGAAACTATTCCTTTACCAATCTTATCGCGGGCCTCTACACGCTCATCGAGGCTCAACCCGCTGGCTATGCGCAAGGCGCAGACTTGGTCGGCAATCTCGGAGGCTGCAATCCGGACGCGAACGTCATATCTAACATCGTTGTCTCAGGCGGGGCAAACGGCGTGGAATATAACTTCACGGAGTATGGCGCAACCCTCGGTGACTACGTATGGGTGGATGCAAACGGCAATGGCCTGCAGGACGCCGGCGAGCCGCCTCTGCCCGGGGTCACGGTCACGCTTTACAAGACAAACGCTGCGTCACAGGGTCTTGCCACCGTTGCGACGGCTGCGAGCGCCGCCGATGGCTTCTATAAATTCGAGGGCCTCATCGCCGGCGATTACATCGTGGCCTTCACTCCTGTCGCTGGGTACGCCTTCACTACTCCAAACGCGGGAGCGAACGCGTCGCTTGACAGTGATGCCTCCATGAACGGCGCCTCCGCCGTCATCACCCTCGCGCCGGGGGAGACGAACACCACCATTGACGCTGGCTACTACCTGCCAACTGCTGTGCAAGGCTCCGTTCTGGTCGATGTCAATGGCAACGGTCTCTTCGACGCCAGCGACACGAATGGAATTCCAGGCGTCACAGTGACCGTTTATAACACCTCCTTCCGCGCGGTTGGCGCGTCGGCGACCGACCCAGCCGGACGCTTCGCCATCACCAATCTCGCCCCCGGAACTTACACTGTCACTCAGACCGCCCCATTCACCCGCTACGCAACCACTCCGCTCACCCAGGCGCTGACGCTCACCAACGGCCAGACGGGCACAGTCAACTATTTGGACGCCCAGCATGCTAGCATTGCGGGCGACGTCCTCGTGGACATCAACGGAAACGGCGTGCGCGATCCCGAAGACACCAACTCCATCGCGGGCGTCACTCTGACGCTGGAAAATGCCGGGCGCGAAGCCGTCGAAATCGCGCTCGCCGATGTCAACGGCGCCTTCGACTTCACCAATTTGACGCCGGGCGACTACATCATCGTGGAATCAGTTCCCGCATCCTACACAAATACGACGCCGACCTCGCTCAATGTGACAATCACAAGCGGCCAAAATGTCAGCGGGGCCGATTACCTCGACGCGCAACCAGTAACCATTGGCGATTATGTTTGGGTTGACGCAAACCAAAACGGAATTCAGGACTCCAACGAGTTCGGCCTTGCGAATGTCACCGTCATCCTGGCCCGAACGAACGCCATCACCGGGACATTAACCATGATTTCAACAAACACGACAGATGCCACCGGCTTTTACCAATTCACCAACCAGATCCCGGGCGACTATGTCCTGAGCTTTGCCGCGTCTGGGTTTGCCAGCACAACCGCCAACGCCGGCACAAATCAATCCATCAATAGCAAGCCGCTTTCCAATGGAATCACCGCCACATTCAGCATTGTCAGCGGCGAAGTGAACAACAATATGGACGCCGGCTTTTATCCGCCAGCCGGTTTGGTCGGCTCGGTGCGCCTCGACGCAAATCGAAATGGTATCTTTGATCCCGAGGACTCCACCGGCCTTACAAACGTCGTCATTGAGGCGCGCGACGGCGAAACGCGCCTGCTTGCAGAGACGCAGACCGATGACTACGGCAATTACGTCTTCACAAATCTTCCGCCCGGCCCTTGCGTGGTGGTCCAAAGAGTCCCTTCTGAATACACTCCGACTCAGCCTTCAACCTTGGCCGTTGCTATCGACCCAAATCAGGTCGCCCGCGCAGACTTCCTCGACGCCTATTTACCGGCGATCATCACGGAGTTGCCTGTCGCCTCTCCAATTACCTATGGCCAAAGCCTGGCTCTTTCAAGCCTGGCGGGCGGCGAGGTCACCATCGGCGGCTCGTTTTCTTTCGCTGAACCAACTGCGATCCCCGGCGGCGCCGGCGGCTACATCGCGAGCATCATCTTTGCGCCCACGAACACCGCCTATCCCGTAATGACCACGAACATCACTGTCACGGTAAACAAGGCGACAGCCATTGTGACGCTTTCTCAAACCAACCGGATTTATGACGCGTCGCCGGAGGAAGTAACGGCGGTCACGTCTCCCCCAGGTCTTTCTGTGGACTTGCTCTATGGCGATTCAGCCACCCCGCCTGTCAAGGCTGGCGACTACGCGGTCTCCGCAATTGTCAATGACGTCAATTACTCCGGCTCAGTTCAGGGGATCTTGCGCGTCGCCAAGGCGCATTTGACAGTTTTCTCTAGCAGCGTCGTCCGCAAATATGGCGAGACTAATGCCCCATTCGCCGTTAGCGGCGATGGATTCGCCTCCCGTGAGAGCCTGGAATCGCTATCCGGAACTCCTGCCTTCACCTACACCGATACAAACGGTGACTCCGTCATGGCCGATACAAATACGCCCGTGGGTGCGTATCAGGTGACCCCTGGCGGCCTGGCATCGGATAATTACGCCATCACGTTTGCAAACGGCTCGTTGATCATCCTGCCTGCCGTTCTAGGTGTCACTGCTGATGACAAGACAAATATTTATGGTTCACCAATGCCGGCGCTGACCTTCACGTGCCAGGGATTTGTGAATGGCGAGGGAATGAACGTTCTTTCTGGCAGCCCAACCCTAACCGTTTCGGCCGATTCAGGAAGCCCTGTGACACAGAGTCCATATTCCATCGCCATCACCAACAGCTCTCTGTCCGCCAGCAATTATATTTTCAGCTTTACGAACGGTCGCTTGACAGTCCTGCCGGCGGCTTTGGTCGTCACTGCCTCAAACGCCTCGAAAGCCTACGGCGCCGCCCTTCCCCCGCTCACAGGGACCTTGTCCGGCCTGACCAACAATGACACCCTTTCCGCAGATTTTGTGACGACTGCGCTCGCCACAAGCGCCGCTGGCGATTATCCCATAACGCCGCTCTTGAGTGATCCGAATGGGAAGCTGCCGAATTACTCGATCGCGACCAACATCGGAAATCTAAGCGTCTTACCGGTTCCATTGACCATCATTGCGAACGACCAGACACGACCGTACGGTCAAAACAACCCGGCGCTGACCCTAAGCTTTACAGGCCTGGTAAACGGGGATACAGGCGCCAGTTTGGCCGTCCTGCCCTTAGTCGCGACCACCGCAGACCCTTCCTCTTGGCTTGGAACGTATCCGATCACAGCTTCGGGCGCCGTTTCGTCCAATTACATTATAAGCTTTGCCGAGGGAACATTGACTGTCACCAAGGCGTCATTAACAGTCTACGGCAATAATGCGAGCCGCGCTTACGGCCAGGACAATCCGGATTTTTCCGCGAACATCACCGGCGCATTTCCTGACGACGGCATTAGCGCGTCGTTCAACACGACGGCCACGCCGGCCAGTTTACCCGGCGCCTACCGGATTGCTCTTTCTTTGGTCGACCCCTATGGGCGATCGGGAGCTTATAACCTTACGCTCCGAAGCGGGACGCTCTCGGTTACACAAGCCGTGTTGACCGTCACAGCCAATGATCAACACCGCGTCTACGGCGCCGCCAATCCCCCTCTGACGGTGGCCTACGGTGGATTTATGAACAACGAGGACACGAAAGCCCTGACAGGCGCCCCGAGCGTCAGCGTCGCCGCAAACGCCAATAGCCCGTCCGGTACATATCCAATTGTCGTAAGCAATGGCAGTCTTTCGGCAGGCAATTACTCGTTCCACTTTGTCAATGGCTCCCTTTTCGTCGGGCATTCTTCCTTGACTGTGATTGCTGACAATCAAACGCGGAGCTATGGCGCCACAAATCCCCCCTTGACCTTCCACTGCAGCGGCTTTGTCTCCGGTGACACAAACACAGCCCTCTCGGGCGCTCCGAACCTGACAACAATGGCGACGACCAATAGCGCCGTCGGCTCCTACGCCATCTCCGCGGACGTTGGCGCGCTTAGCTCGTCAAACTACGACCTGACGTTTTCCAACGGATGGTTAACCGTCACGCAAGCCCCGCTCATCGTCACCGCGAACGACGCGGAACGCACGTACGGCTCCGCGAACCCCGCATTCAACGGCAATTTGGACGGTTTGGCGGCAGGCGACAATCTCGGGCCCACATTCGTCACGGCGGCAACGGCGTCCTCCGGGGTTGGACGCTTTGCAATCAATCCGTCATTTTCTAATGCATTTGACAGATTGAAGAACTACATCGTCACCACTAACTCCGCGTATTTGACAATCCATCCGGCTTTGCTTTCCGCAACGACCGACAATAAAAGCAAGGTCTATGGCGCCGCGATGCCGGCTTTGACCGGCTCTTTAAACGGCGTGGTTACTAATGATTCCGTGACTGAGACATTTGAGACTGGCGCGACGGCGTCCGCCAATGCGGGTTCGTATCCAATCTTGCCTGACCTTAGCGGCTCCTGTCTCACAAATTACACGATTGCCACGAATGTCGGCCATCTCACGATCGCGCCCGCGCCGCTCCTGGTCCGAGCCAACGACCAAACCAACTCTTACGGTCAGCCAATCCTGCCGTTCACATTCACCTACGCGGGTTTTGTCAATGGCGACACCGCAGCCTCCTTGACAAAGCTCCCGACCGCTTCGCTTCAACCCACCAACCTATCCAGTTTGGGACGCTATGCCATTGTTTCTTCGGGCGCCTCGTCCTCGAATTATGACATTTCTTACGCAAATGGGGCGTTCACGCTGACAAAAGGACACATGGTTGTCGTCGGCAACAACGCCAGCCGAGGCTACGGCGCCGGCGACCCAGCTTTCAGCGCCACCATGACCGGAATGCTCGCGGGCGACGGAATCACTCCCTACTTTGACAGCGGCACGGATATCACGAGCCTGCCGGGAGATTACGAAATCGACGTAAACCTCAGGGATCCACTCGGCAAGCTCGGCCTCTACAGCGTAACGCTCACAAGCGGCACACTGACGATCACCAATGCGCCGTTGGTAGGCGCCGTCGCAAGCGTAACGCGCGCCTACGGCCAGACTAATTCGCCTTTTATGGTGACTTACACCGGCTTTGTGAATGGCGACACCAGCAACCTCTTGCAGGGCCTTGTAGGCTACTCATGTTTGGACAGCAATCGCTTGCTGACAGGCGCGAAAACGACGGTGGGCGCCTATCCAATCAGCGTGACTTCGGAGCAATATGCTGACAATTACACAATCCAATATGTGGACGGGACTCTTCACGTCACCCCGGCTTCGCTGCTCGTGACCGCCGAAAACAAGACTCGCGCCTATGGCGCGACGAATCCTGTGTTCACCGCCCAGTACAGCGGCTTCGTCAATAACGAGACAAATAACGTCATTGCGGGCCAGCCGTCGCTAACCACAGAGGCGGCTGCCAACACCCCAGCCGGCGTTTACGTCATCGTTGCGCAGCAGGGCTCGTTAAAAGCCGCAAACTACCAGTTCGATTTCACAAATGGAAACTTGACGATTACGGCCGCATTGGCGCTAAGCGCGAACCCTTTGAATTACGTCATTGGCAACGGCGCCGTTCTTATTGACACCAACGCCGCGGTCCAGGACGGCGGAACCATAGACTTCGCCGGCGCAACGCTCACCGTGACAATCAATACAAATGCCGCGGCGCTGGATGGATTGTTCGTTGACTCGCCGTCCGGCCAATCCGCCGGGCTCGTGGTGGATGATAACGCGATTAGCTGGAACGATGCAACCGTCGGCTCGGTTTTCGTCCAGTCCAACGCATTGACGATGACATTCGGCACGAACGCCGCCGTCAGTTCCGCGATGCTGACCGAATTGATTCGGCAAATTGCCTTTGGCGGCGACGACGGCAACACTGCCCCGCGCAATATTCATGTCACGCTGGACTATGCCAGCAATCACCTCTCCGGCGATCGTCTGGCCCTATTCGATCATCGTCCGGCGGCTCTTGATTTGGACATCCTCGCCGCTAAAACGGTCCTGCTAAGATTGCCGGTCACTCAGGTCCTCAGCAACGCCACAGACGTCGACGGCGACGCGCTCGCGCTGGTTTCAGTTCACGCCAGTTCGACCAATGGAGCGGCGGCCGCCTGCGACGCCCTCTATATCACCTACGCGCCAACGGCCAACTCTATCGGCGACAAAGATTCCATCAGCTACACCGTGTCCGATGGCCGCGGCGGAGAAGCCACGGGTGAAATTCACCTGAGCTTCATTCCGTTCAACTGGATCGGCGTCTCAAAGGCCGCCGGGACAAATCGACTCCAGATGGTCATGGGCGGTGACCCAAGCCGGGTTTATCTTATCCAAACATCTCCCGACCTCGTCTCGTGGACGCCCTTTCAAACGGTGACCTCCACTCCGACAGGCATCATCAGCATTCTTTACACTGTCTCCAAGATAGACCCGCATCGCTTCTATCGGGCAGTCGCGCAATAACTCAAACGCAGCAGAAGACGGCGAAGCCCCACCGCGGGGGTTGACGATCCAGTGGGGCGCTGCCAAAGCTTTA
>Ga0265338_10002548_pt1 | contig 26983 bp, 13 predicted proteins | sample 42126metaG_FD_193579 | JGI IMG/M metagenome (GOLD analysis project Ga0265338, IMG submission 193579) | Rhizosphere microbial communities from Carex aquatilis grown in University of Washington, Seatle, WA, United States - 4-21-26 metaG | ecosystem: Host-associated > Plants > Roots > Rhizosphere...
ATATGCAAGATTACTAAGCGGGCGGAATGTGTGGCGAAGTCGAGGCCGATGAAACCTACATCGGCGGCAAGGCCCGGAACATGCACAAAGGTCGCCGCGAGCGCGTTTACGTTGGCGCTCCCAATCGAGGTAAGGCGCTGGTTATGGGAGTGCTGGAGCGGGGTGGAAAGATCAAGACATCTGTGGTACCAAACCTGAGCCGTCCAGTTCTTCAAGGTGAAGTAAGAAAACATGTCGAGCCCGGCGCGGCGATCTACACCGATTCATTTCACTCATACAACGGGCTTGCACCAGATTATTTACATGAAATCGTGGATCACGCTGTTGAGTACGTTAACGGCAGAGTTCACACAAACGGGCTTGAAAATTTCTGGAGCCTGCTCAAGCGCGGCATTCACGGAACCTATGTCTCAGTCGAGCCATTCCACCTGTTCCGCTACTTGGATGAGCAGACATTCCGGTATAACAACCGCGCCACAAAAGACAACCCACTGAATGACTCAGACAGGTTTGCATTCCTGGTATCGCAGATCGTCGGCAAGCGCGTTACATATCAGGAACTCACAGGCAAGGTGAATGCGAGGCCATTCTAAGCGCCAGAAGCGCGGGAAACGGCTTTCTTCGAGCCGCGCTTAGGTTTCAGCGTCCCTTTGTATTCCTCTTCCCGCCGCTGAATCTCTGCCTTGGGGACAGAGAGAACATGCCCAACTAGGCGGGTGAACCTGTCATATTCCGTTGTAGACTTAGTGACCATGGGCAAATCATACACCGGATCGTATAATTCTCGGCACTATGCCAAGGAACGAACAAGAACAATTCATTCAATCGCTCATCGAACAGCTTAAAGAAATTCACCACTTGAAAGTCGCCTATGAAGTCGCCTTTCAATTCGCTAAAGACTATGGGGTCCCAAGCATGGATGAGGTTCTTGACGCTGCTCGCAAGAGTCCTGAAATTCTCGCGGAGAGCGCGAAGCGACTTGCAGATCTTGAGAAACAGATTGGCTTAACTCCCGAAGTCGGTCAGTCGGAAGCGGTTCTAAAATGGCTTCAACAATGGAAATCAAGCGAAAAGCCAAATTGATATTTAACAATTGCATTTCGACACACTCCATGCGATGATTCGCTTGAAAGCGTCGAACCTGAGACCGGCCCTGGCAGGCCGGTTTTCTATTTGGAGCAAGTATACTTCCGGTGAGGTGCAAAGTCTATGAACCCCGATCCAATTACCGAGAGTCAAGGAAAGAAAATTATCAGCTTGCTGGAAGATATCCTTAAAGAACTCAAGGGAATCGGAAAAGATGTCTCATCTACGGAGTGGCAGGTGAAATGCGAGTTGCCAAGTATTCGAAAAGCAATTGAAAACCTGCCCCGTTAGCACAGCGTTCTATTTTGATGAGCCAAGTATATTCTTGCCCAAAAGCGAGACCTGGGGCACCCGGCATTTGTCGGCTGGCCATGATGTACGTGCAACGGGATCCATCGTGCATGGGGTGATCGTATGCTTCGGAGGTCGAATGGAATGTGTTGAGGAACCACCGCAGATCCCTCACTGCGTTTCGGGATGACAACGGTTTTTTGAGGGTTCACGGCGTAATGCCGGCATTCCGGAATCCAATCCGAAATGCCGACCATAAACTCAGTGGCTATTGGTCTGTGCAAATGAAATGTCCTTGCGCCGTCCCTACGGGACTAGCCACCACTGGTTGGTGGGCTTACCCCACACTGAAGTGCGGGGCTAACATCCTCTGCGCCTACGGCGCGCTCACGGCGCTACTACTGGAGACGGCGGTACTGTTGATCAGCGGTGTGGCTGGAGACACGGCCTTCTATATATAGTCGCCGCGCTCTATGCGTAGCTTTTTGATTTTTGAGTTTAGCGTGGTGCGCTTTAAGCCTAGTTTGGCGGCTGCGCCGGTGGGGCCGCCAATCATGCCTTTGGCGTCGCGGAGGGCGCGGAGAATGTGTTCGCGCTCGGCTGCCTGCAATGTTGGATTGGCGTCGGAGGCTTCCGCTTCTTGTTCATCGCCATAGATGTCTTCAAGCTCGGCCAGAGGCACGTAGAGCGCGGAGCCGCGGGTGAGAATTACGGCGCGCTCAAGAAAATTCTCGAGTTCGCGGATGTTGCCGGGCCACTTCCACGCGACCAGGGCTTCCATGGCTTCTGGCGGAATGCTGGTGATCGTTTTCCCCATGCGGCGGCTGTGGCGGGCTACAAAGTGCCGCACCAGGATGGGAATGTCGCCGGTGCGATCGCGCAGCGGGGGCGCAAAGACCGGGAAGACCTTGAGCCGGTAGAAGAGGTCACTGCGAAATGTTTTTTCAGCCACCATCTTTGCCAGGTCGCGATTGGTGGCTGCAATCAGGCGCACATCCACCTGGATGGGGCGGGTTCCACCGAGGCGTTCAATCTCACGCTCCTGCAGGGCGCGCAGCAGCTTGGGCTGCAGGTCGAGGGGCATTTCGCCCACTTCGTCGAGGAAGAGCGTGCCCTGATGGGCCAGTTCGAGACGGCCGATTTTGCGGGCGATTGCGCCTGTGAACGCGCCCTTCTCGTGTCCGAAGAGCTCGCTTTCAAGAAGGCCTGCGGGGATGGCAGCACAGTTCAATTTGATGAAGGTGCGCTCGGCGCGCGGGCTGAGGTTGTGGATGGCGCGGGCCAGCAGCTCTTTGCCGGTTCCGGTTTCGCCCTGGATGAGCACGGTTGCGTTGGTAGGCGCGACGGTTTTGATTTCGCGCAGAACGGCGCGCAGGCCGGTGCTCTCGCCCACAATGTCTTCAAAGTTGTGCTCGAGGTTTAGTTCTTCTTTCAGGTACTCGCGTTCCTGGTTCAGGCGGTCGCGCAGTTCGGCGATTTGTTTAAAGGCGAGCGCGTTGTTTACGGCCATGGCCACGTGGCCGGCTACCTGGGCGAGCCGCTCCGCATCAGCTTGAGAAAATGCATCCTCTTTGCGGCTGGCGGCGGCAATTGCTCCGAGCGTGCGCTCGCGATGGATGAGCGGCACCCACACGGCGGACTGCATTCCGGCAGTTACGAGGTGGGCTACGGACTCGGGCGAGAATGGCCAGCGATCTAGCCTATTCAAAATGAGCGGTTGACGCGTGCGAAAGGCGCGACCGGCCGGCGAGGCGTCGGGATCGACGACTACTTCATGCGTGGGCCCCAGTTCTTCGCCCTCGGCCACTAGATACTGAATGCGCAGCTTGCCGGTTGCTTCGTCATATAAGGCGAGCGTGGCGAGGTCATGCGGAACCACCTGGTGGATGCTGACCGAAAATGCCGAAAGCAGCTTGCGAATGTCAACGTTGGCCAGCAGCAGGCCGCTGAGCTCGGCAACCACGCTCTCCTGTGCCTGCTTGCTCTCGGTTACGTCGCGCGTGACTTTCGCATAGCCGGTGACTGTACCGGTGGAGTCGCGAATGGCGGTTAGAACTATGTTGGCCCAGAAGCGGGAACCATCTTTGCGGACACGCCAGCCCTCTTCTTCAACGCGGTTTTGCCGGTTGGCTCGGTGCAGCAGGTCGGCCGGGTGGCCTTTTTCAATGTCTTCTTGCGTGAGGAAGCGCGAGAAATGGAGGCCGATGGCCTCTTCAGCGGTGTAGCCCTTGATGCGTTCTGCGCCTGGGTTCCAGGTGAGAACGTGGCCCTCGGTGTCGAGCAGGTAGATTGCATATTCGCTCACGCTTTCAACAATCGAACGCAGTCGCAGGTCGGTGGCGCGCAACTGCTCCTGCGCTTCGTGCTGCTCGGTTACGTCGCGAATAATGCTGAGAACGGCAGAGCCGGCTTCGGCCGAAACGGGTTTCAGCATGATGTCGACTGGGAACTCGGAGCCGTCTTTGCGCAGGCCCCAGAGGTTCATGGCTGCGCCCATTTGGCGGGCACGGGGATGGGCTGAGTAATTTTCGCGGTGCTGGGGATGACGGCCACGAAAACGCTGCGGTACCAGAGTCTCGATTGGCTGCCCGATCAGCTCGTCTTTGCCGTAGCCGAAGAGCTCTGCGACGCGCGGATTGGCTTCGCGAATGATTCCCTGCCCGTCGGTGAGGAGAATGCCGTCAGGCGAAAAGTCAAACAGGTGCTCAATGGTTGCTTTCGCAAACCCGGTTGGCCGGTCTTCAGACGCGAGGGGATCGTCCTGCCTGGGGAAGTCAGAAGGGCGCATAGTCAGATTTTGACCTGTTTCCGTGGGGACCTGTTTTTCGCACGATAAATCTTTTTGCGCGGATTTTGCAACCACAGTAAAACTGCTTTCCTTATATGATTGTTACAGAGCGCACTGCGATTCGATGCCGATTGGACGAGCACCGGCCAAGGAACCACGGCTGCAAATGGGCTCGCCGGGAAACTACCCGCCGGAAACTTTCCCCAATGGACCTCAAAAACAATGTTTACGCATCGTTCGATAGCCTTCGCGTTTCTTGCTGCCGCCTTATCGCTGCAAGCCCAAACTAACTTGCCCGTCTCGCCAATGACGCCTGATATACCGGCAAAGTTCACCGCTCCCCGCAATGGTTACGACTTTGAAAAGCGGGAAGCGATGATTCCGATGCGCGACGGGGTCAAGCTTTACACGGTCATCGCCATTCCCAAGGGCGTGACGAAGGCGCCGATCGTGCTTACCCGCACTCCTTACGATGCGGCGGGGCGCATGAGAGTAATGGAGTCGCCGTACCTTGCCCAGCAGGTTGTGGTGGGGGATAACGTGTGGGTCGAGGCCGGGTACATTCGCGTTTTTCAGGATGTGCGCGGCAAGTACGGCTCTGAGGGCGATTACGTGATGACTCCGCCGCCGACGGGGCCGCTCAACCCCAATGGACCTAATGACACAAATGATGCCTGGGACACGATTGACTGGCTGGTTAAGAATGTGCCGGAGTGCAATGGGCGCGTGGGCATGATCGGCTCTTCTTATGAGGGTTTTACGGTGGTGATGGCGCTGCTGAATCCTCACCCGGCGCTGAAGGTGGCCGCGCCTGAGAGCCCGATGATTGACGGCTGGATGGGCGACGACTGGTTCCATTACGGCGCTTTTCGCGAGCCGGGACTCGACTACTTTACTGACCAACTCACCGGGCGCGGAGGTGGCAGCGGCATTCCGCGACGGAGTTACGACGACTACACCAACTTCCTTGAGCTTGGCTCGGCCGGCGACTTTGCCCGCTACGGCGGGCTGGACCAGATGCCTTTCTGGCGCAAGCTTGAGCAGCATCCTGCCTATGACGAGTTTTGGCAGGGGCAGGCTCTGGACAAACTGATTGCGAAGATTCCGCTCACCGTGCCGGTGCTGTGGGAACAGGGCTTGTGGGACCAGGAAGATATGTGGGGCGGCAACCACGCTTATGCCGCGGAAGAGCCCAAAGACACGCACAACGATATGAACTTTCTGGTGATGGGGCCGTGGTTCCATAGCCAGATCAACCGCACGGGCTGGAACCTGGGACCACTTAAGTGGAAGGGCGACACGGCGAGGCAGTTTCGCGAAGAAGTTCTGCTGCCCTTCTTCAGGCAATATTTGGAACCCGGCGCACCCAAGGCCGACACGCCGCCGGTGTGGATTTACAACACTGGGCTGAATCATTGGGACCGGTTTAACGAGTGGCCGCTTAGCTGCGACTCAGGCTGCCCGGACAAGGCGAAGCCGCTTTATCTTGAGGCGGGCGGGAAGCTTTCGTTTGACGCTCCAGCGGCTGGCGAGGCCAAGTTTACCGAGTATGTTTCAGACCCCGCCAAGCCTGTGCCGTTTTCGCCGCGGCCCTTTGTGGCGAATGATAGCGACGCGTGGCGCACGTGGCTGGTTCACGATCAGCGCTTTGTGGACGGACGACCCGACGTGCTGACTTTTGTTTCGGACACGTTGACGACGCCTCTGCATCTGGCCGGAAGGCCGGTGGTGAACCTTTACGCCTCAACCAGCGGCACCGATAGCGACTGGGTGGTGAAGGTAATCGACGTCTACCCTGGCGACGACTCTTACGACGCCACCATGGGAGGCTACGAGCTGCCTATCGCGACTGACATTTTCCGCGGCCGCTATCGGACGAGCTTCGAGCATCCGCAGGCTATTACGGCCAACGAGCCACTGCTTTATAACTTTGGCCTGCCGCAGGTGAATCACGTGTTTTTGCCGGGACACAAGATCATGGTGCAGGTGCAGTCCACGCTGTTCCCGCTCTACGATCGCAATCCGCAGACGTACGTTAATAACATCTTCGACGCCAAGCCCGGGGATTATCAGAAGGCTACGCAGCGGGTTTGGCATACGGCTGGGGATGCTTCGTTTATTAGTTTGCCGGTGGCGCCGTAGATTTTCTAACACATCGATTTGTGAGTCTCCCGGGTCCCAAAATCGGGACCTGGGGCACCCGTTTTTGTGATTATTCGGCGTTTCCATCACCTACTGCCACCTCTGCGCGTCAATCGATTAGTCTTTGAGCGTGGATTCTGCTTCCAATTCCGGCGATGTGAATGTTGCTGTCTCGGCCGGCGAGGCATCCACGCCTGCGGTGCCTTTGGTCAGTTTGCCGCCTGCACTGCTCGACGAACTTTGGTTGAATGCTGAAGCCGGAGCTTGCGGATTGACGCAACCCGAGTTCGGTCAGGCGCTTGCGCGAGTCGGCGAGAAGACGAACTACGGCCTGCCACCGGGAGCGGTGGCCTCGGCTGGGCAGAGAGTAGGATTCTTTCGCGGACTTCGGCTTGCTGACCTGACGCTTGCACACGCATGCGCGCTTGGACGCGAGCCGGCCTGGGAGCGGTTTCTGAGTCTTTATCGTGACCAACTGGTTCGGGCTGCGCAGGGCATTACGGGTTCAGCAACGCTGGGCGAAGAGCTGGCTGATTCGCTATACGCAGAGCTTTACGGCCTGCGCGAAGTTGATGGGCTGCGCAAATCACCGCTAGCGTCATTCACTGGCCGCGGCTCGCTGCTTGGCTGGCTCCGCACTACACTTGCTCAACGATTTACTGACCATCATCGCCGCACGCATCGCGAAGCTCCGCTTGAAGATGTGGATGCGCCGGCCCCAGCGGCAGCAGCGGCGATTCCGGTGGAAGCGAATGCGCTAACTGCGGCAGTTGCAAGCACGCTTGGCGAGCTCGAGCCTGAAGATCGTTTTCTGCTGGCGGCGTATTATCTTGACCGGCAGACATTGCTGCAGATTGCGCGCACCATTAATGTGCATGAGGCAACTATCAGCCGACGGCTGAAGCGATTGCTTGAAGGACTGCGGGTTCGGCTGCTGAAGAATCTTTGCGCGGCGGGGTTGAGCAAAGCGGCTGCGCTAGAGGCGCTTGGGACCGATCCGCGCGACATTGAAATAAACCTGCGCGCGCTGTTGCAAAGTTCGCAGGTTGGAGCGTTCAACAAACAGGCGGCAAATACGGCATGACCATCAACTTCAAACCCGGACCTCATCCCGACGCGGACCAGCTCAGCGCGTTTATTGAGCAGGCATTGCCCGCGCATGAGCGCGATAGCGTGCTGGCGCACCTGGCCGTGTGCGCTGAGTGTCGCGGCGTGGTTGCGCTTGCATTGCCTGAAGTGCCGGTTGCAGCTCTCGCGCCCGAGCCGCGGAAGTCTTCTATCGTAAAGTCGTGGTTATCGAATTGGATGGTGGTTCTTCCCGCTGCTACAGCCGTGGCCGCGCTCGTTGCCTTTGTCTTTTTTGTGCATCGTGAGAGTCCGACGCCGCAGCAACAGGCGCAGGTTGGAACTGCGCCAGCCCCAGCGCCACCTGATCATCTACAGACCGCATCGCAAACCGCCCCGGCGATGGACTTGAAAGCGGCACCTGCAACGAAACAAGCTATTCCTCATGCGATAAGACATGAGGCGGAGACTGCGAGTGGGGCGAACGGAACGGCCGGTGAGTCCGGTTCGGCTGGAGTCGTAGGTCTCGCTTCGAATGAGGCAGATGCTAATGCGCCCGCAGCGGTTCAAAACCGGCCGGTCCAATTAGCGCAATCAGTGCCGGCGCAAAGTGCGGCCGATTCTTTTGCTCCGGCGGCGAACAACGGCGTTGTGAGCCAGAATCAATCGACGGATCAGACCGGCGCACCGCGGAGCGCCTTCCATGGCGGGGCGATTGGCGGAACGCTTCAGTTGAACAACAACTCCCGGCAGGCACAAGGGAATGTGCAGAATCGGCAGCAGCAAAATGCAGTGCAGCAGACCACTTCTCAGACGGTGCAAGTGCAAGCCGAGGTGCCGGCCCCGATGGCAACAGAGTCGGCCGAATTAAATACCGCGGTGGCGGGCGGAGTTACTTCTAATATCGGCTTCACTCGCCAGCCCGTGCCGAGCGGATTGCCGCTGCTTTCTACCGCCGCGCACGGAGCAGTTGTGCTGGCCATTGACTCGCATCATGCGGTGTTTGTGAGCAATGACTTGGGCCAGCACTGGAAGACGGTTCAGGCAGTTTGGAAGGGACGCGCAGTGAGAGTGGAAGCTGCCGCGAATGTCAAGATGCTTGCGCTTCCTGAAGTGGGCGCGAACGTAAGTACATTCGCCTCGATATCGCAGGGCGCAATGGTGGCCAAGAAGGCCGGGATTAATCTCACCGGTACGGTCACCGACCAGAGTGGCGCGGTAATCTCCGGAGCTACGGTCACGGTGAACGATAAGCAGACCCACCTTGCGCGTACTATTGCAACCGATGCGAATGGACGTTATGTTGCGGCGGGGCTGGCGCCGGGCGAATACGATCTGGATGTGACCGCGCAGGGATTCAAGAACAGCCGGTTGAGTGACGTTGCCGTTACAGCTTCAAATGAGAATGTTGCGAATGTGACATTGCCGGTGGGAACAGAGAGTGAGTCTGTGACCGTTGAGGCGTCGGAAGCACCGGTTGAGCCGATGGACGCAATGAAATCGAAGACAGAGCGCATGGCGAAAACGAGAGGTCCTGCGGCGCTGTTTGAGATTGTTACTGACAAGGGTGTTCATTGGGGGAGCGCCGACGGAGTGAGCTGGAGACCGGAATAGAGGGCGGGGAAACTAATGTTTTGGTTTCGGGATATTTGGATCGAGGGACTCTGACCTCGAAGTTTGATGAATATGCGCTTTTTGCGCCCGCGAAAGTTAGCAGGGGCTAAAGCCCGGCCGTTATAGAGCCCGTATCGGCGCGACTGAAGTCGTGCCCTGACACTTCTTGCCCATTAGCAGGGTTCTTCAGCAGCCGGTCTGGAGGCCAGCGCTACAGTTCGTGCTACTGCGCGCCGCCTGCTGAAGCTTGCACTGATGCTGGCTGGGCAGCGGGCGTTGTGGGCTGCAGCAGCCTGTATCCATCACGTGTGCGGATGTGGTACCGCTGCATTTGTTTGCCTGTGAGCTTTACTTCGATGTTGCGCCAGCCGCGATTATCGTTAGGCTGCGGATAGTAGGTGATGGTGTACTGGTGGGCGAGGTCTTCGCGAATTGAATTGAAAGCCTCTTTTTCATCACGCCAGTTTCCGGCGAAATAGGCTTTGCCGCCGGTGGTCTTACTCATGCGCGCAAAGGCCGCTGCCGAGACGGGATCGCCCTGAGCCTGGCGCGTGCTGATTATGTAAATGATTGTTCCGGTGGACTCGGCAAGGTCGGCCACATCCTCAGGCGGGACTGAGCTGGCGTTGTCGGGGCCGTTTGAAAACACGACGATCGCCTTGCGGCCTTTGAGCTGAGCCGCGTCTTCAACCGTCATCAACAGTGAGTTGTAGAGCGCGGCGTCGTCGCCGGCCACGGTGCTGCGCACTCCATTTTCAATGCGGAATCGGTCGCCGGTGAGGGTTGCGGCGCGGGAAAGATTTCTGCTGTAGCTGTAGAACGCCACGCTGGTGGCTTCATCGAGCGAACGCACGAATTCAGTAATCGCGTCCTGCGCAAAGACAAAGCCACGGTACATGTAGTTGCTGGTATCGAAGAGGATGAAAACGCTCGAGCCAGTAAGCTGACCCAGTTCCGCGGCGGCAGGGATTGCGCTGTTCGCGGGGGGCGGCGCGCTGCCGGCATTCACACTCACGGCGGGTTCTCCAGCCTCGGTGATTACGTGGTTGCCTTCTTCGAATGTGGCAATCTTCTCGGGAATTTTGTCTTCGTTGATCGCGAAGTCCTCAGGACGCAGGCCGGAAATGTAATTGCCTGCGTGGTCGGTGACGGCCACGTTCAACTGCACCAGCACTACGTTGACCTTGAGGTTTGTCGCATCGCTTTGCGCGGCTGGCCGCGGCTCCGCACCAACCAACAACAGCAGCGCCGTCAGAATTCCCAGGCAACCCTTGATTCCGTTTTTGTTTATCATCCCGAGTCCTACTCCCAATTTGCTTTGTTCTTACTGTCCTGCAACTGCGCCGACGGACGCCACGGAGATTTTGCCTTGCTGGAACTCTTCGCCGGTTTGCCTCATGGCGCGAAGGATCGCCGGCCAGTCGTCGACGTTGGTTGCAAAAATCCTGGTAACCATTTGCCGGGTTAACTCGGGCACAATTAGATTGAGCGTCACCGGTGAATAACCCATGTCGTCTGCGATCCGAGCCCAGTAGAGGTTCGACGATTCCCATGACTCGCCGAAGAGGCGGTTGGTGTAACCACCTGAAACCGGGAATACACCGGTTTCAACCAGCGTTGGAGCGTCGCTCTGTTCCATCTCTGGGTGGGGAACGCCGAAATCTGCCGAGATGCGTGCGGGATCGGCGGCTTGCGGATCTTTTTGCGCAAGCTCGTCCAAATCTTTGAGCGCCTTTCCCCAATTGCCTATTTCTGACGAATATTGTTTGCGGTAATTGGCGGCCAGGTAGAAGCAGTCTGAGGGCGCGATTTCTCTGGCCCACTTTTGCGCTTCACCTTGATCGTTGAGTGCGGATTGAATTCTGGCCATGCGGCCGCCTGGCATATACGCAGCAAAGATGCCGATCAGTTCTTCGCGCAATTTGGGATTGCCGCGTGCGGCGTCGAGCAACTCTTCGCCAGCGTGCTGGTAAAGCGCTGCCGCATGCAGTTCGTCGCTGTTCACGCTCCACCAGCGAGGCACCACACCGCTGGCCAACAACTGCGGCGCAGTCTCACGCCAGATGAGCGCCTGCACATTGGCGGGGGCAATAAAATCTTCCTCCACCTGGGCCAGCGCATAGGGCAGATCGGCGAGCGAGCCCATGAGGTAAGCGCCGCCTCCCGCGGTTACGCCGATGCCCACCAGCTCTGGCGCGCCCCAGATGCGTTGCACGCCGAGCACAGTAAATGTTGAGAAATCGTGCGAGCGCACAAAGAGCGGATTGTTGTGCAGCACCTGTGCTCCCGGCGGTTCGTAGTAGGCATAGTTGAGGCCCACCAGCGTATCGCGCAGGAATGGCGTCAACTTGCCGCGCGCTGCTTCAAGCTGCGCCGGGCTGGCCGGACTGTTGATTACCTCCTTGAGATCTGTGCGCACCTGTAGCTCGGCATGACGGCTGGAGTAGATCGCGGGCGCCCACGAGGCTTTCTCGCTGCCAGTAAAGATGGGCCGCGGCATCTCAAACTCGCGCAGGTTTCCGGCCAGTTCCAGCAGATTGCCGGCTGGCGCGCTTCCGTGTTCCTTCGCGTTCAATCCGTCGTAAAGGCCGTACAGCGTATCCAGGGATGCAAGCCGCTGATCTTCGAGCACCGAGCGCATTCTTCGCGCCAGCTCATCGTGCACGCGCCGCCCTTGCGGATGACTCTGAGCAGGGCCGGCGAGCAGGTCCACAAGCTCGTCCTGCGACGCGTCGGCTTTGCCGCCCGCCGCCACAATCACTGCGTTCAGCGATCCGCGCGCGGCATCAAAGAGCTGCTCCTGAGTACCGATTTTGTCGAATGGAACGAGCGCGCTCTGCCACGATTCGTTGAGCTTCTGCCTGGGAATCTGCCCCTGCCTGGCCAGAATTTGCCAAATTCCGATATCGGCCTGAAACGCGCCCAAAGCGTTGGAGCGGTAGCCGGCGTTCGGCAACTTGTCGATGCCGTCAGCAATAGCGATGAATTGGGCGATTGATTTGTCATCGAGCTGGGAGAACTCGACAAAGTTGGAGTACCAATTGCTGTAGCGCGCGAATCGGTCGGCTAGCAACTTCGCGGTTTCTTCTGAGATTCCCGGGTCGGGCGGGCGCCTCGCATTGATCGCGCTCAGCGTCAGGTATATCTGCAATGGACCGGCGTCAGTCTCCACATGCGAAAAAGCCACCAGATCTTCAAGCAGCCGGTCGGGATTATCGACGCTGCGGGCATGCTTGATCCAGTCGCGGTGCTCGTTGACTCCCGAGTCCTTTTCCAGAATCTGCTTCCATGCGGTCAGGTCGCCGGGCACTTTTGGCTGGCCTTGGGCGTCCCACTCAACCCGCGTAAACAGCAGCAGCAGGCTGAGGTTTCTGGCGAAGACTCCTTCGGACGCCGGGCCGGAGCCGGAAGCGGACCTGTAGGCGGCGTACAACTTTCTCAGCCGGTCAGAATGGGTGAGGTGTGCCTGCTGTTGCTGGTCGACGCGCGCTACGGCGTCAAAGTAGGCGGCTAGCCAGCCGCGGTCTTTGCTGAACAGGCTGACCACAAAATCACTTGGAGAGTTCGGGCTTGCCCCTACCAACTCCTGCCACTCGTGAATTGCGCCTCCGGGAACAGCCACCTGGCCGGAGTGAATGCTTAGTCGCGTTCCATAGAAATCAAGCACGGGCGCCATTGGGAGTAGCGCCTTCAATCCAGGTGATTTCGCGAGCACGTTCCTGGTTTCAGGATCAAAGCGAGCAAAGGCAGCGTAGAGCCGGTCCATTTGCGCATCGTGCAAAAGTACATCGAGCAAATCAGAAGATCCGGTCTTGCTGAACGCGCTGGCTCCGGCCCAATCTTTTTGCGTGAGCAGTACCGACACCTGGGTGACGGGGTATTCGAAACTGAAGGGTGTATGTTGCGCCAACGACTCTTCAAGTCTCGCCAGCGGAAACCCCGAATCCATGGTGAGGAATGCGTGCACAGGGTTTGCGGTGACCAGGAACGCGTTCCGTTCGCCGCAGGCGTGCTCAAATCGATAGCCCAGCACCGCGATCAGCTTGGACGCATCGGCGCAATCTGAGACATGGACGGCGCCGTCGGGGCCGGTCAGGGAGCGCACATCCCGTGCAAATTCCACGTAGTGCGTCAACAAGATGAGGTATTCAGTCTCGTGGTTTCCTTCCCTTCCCCATAGAGTGAGGTTGCGGGCCAGCATGGGCAGAACATCTTCAGGGCTGATCTGCTGGCTGATGCCTGCCATTCGAAGAAACGAACGTAGCGGACCGGGGATGACGGCCGTTTCCTCTGCCTGGGCAGATGCGCCGGTTTCAGATACGCCTGCTTTTGGCGCGGCCACTGAAAACTGCGATCCAAAGCATACGATTGCCGATGTGAAGACAGCGAGAGAGCGAAGAGGAAGCCTCATGAACGTGCCCCTTCCGATCCGGTTATACCTTGATTGAAACTGAGTGAAATCTATAGTGCGATTGTTAGAGCTTTATTCCCTTGTTCGGGATTTGGTGGTTAGGAGTGCTTGCCGTTCATCTTTATCAGATGCAGAGTGCAATCGATGCAGGTTGCCTTTGAAAAGGCCAAAACATTTAACCCTGGGCGGGCAGCTCGACGAATATGGGGTCGAAAAATTGGCTGCCGATTCCAGCAAATATCCGGTTTACAACCAGCGAGATACGTCGTGTGATGGTGAATTCGGAATTTTGAGCGTGCTGTATGGGAATAATGGGGAATGAAAGACTAAGTGAGCAGGATTATAACCCGGCATTGTGTATATATAGCAAGTAAGTAATTGTAAAGAAATTGTCTCTGCGTCTGAACGTGGCTAAAGGTGTAGGCGTGAGAACCTGGTTTGAGGTGAGAGGTGCCGCCGGGACGGACCCGCGGCTGAAGTCGCATCGGTAATCTCCGCTCCTGTCAGCAGCCTGAAGGCTGCTGCTCCCTCCGGGTTCCAGGGGTTGAAACCCTTGAAGAAGTTTTTGCCGTTTGTTGGCAGGGATAAATCCGTACCCTTACAAAATCCAAGCAGCATTTGCAGTCATAATGGGCGGTTAAGCGCCCCTTGTGTGACTAAATACTCCTTGCGAAAACGCAAATCTCCTAGAGAATCTACGATGTTTTGTCTGTTTTCTGGGCGGCGGATTTGGATGACTTTTGCTTTGACGCGGTCTTGAGGTCTGGCATTGCTACGGCGCGGATGTCGGCAGGCAGATTGCCGAGCTTCTTATGGCCGGGCGGCAGGGTGACGGCCTGGTAGGTTGCCTTGCCGGTGGCCGGGACGAAGGCGGTCTCGCTTAGCAGCACGGGGTTGGCTTTGGCGTCAGTGACCTGGACGTAGAGCTGGGCCGTGGCGGATTGAGATTCGCCGGACTGGGATTCGCTGGGCTGCGATGAGCTGCCGTCGGAGGAGAGCAGGAAGTAGCCGGTGTCGTCGGTGTAGGAGTAGCCGTAGTCGCCGATGTAGTTTTTCTGACCGTCAACCAGGAAGAGGGCGTAGCCGGACTGGGGTGAGAGGTCGCTGGCGTAGACGCGGCCGTGGAGAACCCAACCTTTGGCGGCGACGGTGGGTGCGGGGGTGTTGACCTGCTGGGTGAGTACGGTGAGGCGCGCCGCAGTTGTGGTTGTTGCGGTAACAAGTTTCTGGGCGGCGAGGGCCTGGGAGGAATCTTTGCCATAGACGGCGACAGCGAGCGTTGCAGCGCGATTTTGATTGGAGAGCCGGGATTGCTGAATGAGCGTGAGATTGGAGACGGCGGCCGCAACCTGAGCATCGGCAGCTGTGGCGACGGCCTGGATGGGAGCGCTGAACGGGTCAATGATATCGGTGCTGGTATCTGTGTTGGGAACGTCGGCCATAATGGATTCCTTTCGATGTAATTCCGAGTGAGACTTTTAGGACTAACCCTTGCAGCGTTGTCCGTCGAAGATGACGTTTGGGTTATGGATCCACCATTCAGGTTTTACGGCTTTGGATTTGAAGCAGTATGTGCAGATGTTCTGCGAAGTGACGTTAGCAAATCCAAAAGAGGCGCCGGAGTAATAAACGGCACCGAAGGATTCCTGGAGGCGATTGGCGACCGACTGTGCGGAGAAGCCGAAGAGGAATGCGTCGGTGAAAACTGTGTCGCGCCGGCCATTGACCCAAAGCTGGTTGTTGGTGAACATGACATGGTCGAGCGTGACGATCATGACGGAGGCGAGACCGCGCACGGAGTTCAGCTGCGTGATGAGCTGGCAGATATTGTTTGAGAACAATACTGTGCCGTTGGTAACCGACAGCGAAGAGAAGCGGTCAGAGGCAAAGGCCGAGCCATAGGCAACGGCCGGGTCAGAGTCGAGCAAGTTGCGGAAGGCGTCGAGGAGTTCAGTGCCTTCGAGTGCCAGGCCCATGTTGATGATGGAGACGGTGAGCGCGCCGGTTTCAGTGCCGACGTCAGAGAGGTCGGGTGAGCCATAGGAAAAGGCGCCCATTGTTTCAGAATCGGACGCGACGGTGCCGCCGGTGGCGAAGTGGTTGCCGAGGATTGAGAACGGGCCGGTGCCTTTGGCATGGAGCGCGAGGCCGAAGGCGACGCGTACGGTGTTGTTCTCAATGCGCAGAGCGGGAAGGCCTGGCGTGTAATGAGGCAATCGAACGCGATATTCGTCGCTTTGGTCGATCTCGAAAACTTTGCTGGCGGCGTCGGACCAGGGAGATTCTGAAGACGTGTCGAGGGTGAGCGGGGTTACTGAATCAATATAGATGCCTGCGCGCTTGCCGCCGTAGTTGGTGAACTTCTCGCCTCGGAAACCGGAAAGATCGCGAGTTTCACGAATCTGGTTGCTATCGATCTCGACGCCTTCGCCGTGATAGATGTAAATGCCGCAGACCTCGGCGCCGGGGTTGATGCCGTAGTTTATGACGATGTTGGAGCGGATGAGGAGGCTGGCCACGTCGGGCAGACTGATGACACCGTATCCATAGGGCGACGCTTTGATTGAGGCGGGGAGGACATTGCGCTGGAGGGTGTTGACGAGGATGTTTTCGGCGATGAGGACATTTTCGAGCGAGACGATCTCGCGGGTCGTGGTGATGTCAAAGAAGCCAACGGGGCCGATGCCGCACATGCCCACATTGCGAATGCGGTTGCGGAGGATGTGGAGGTTTTTGATGTGGCCACCGGCGGCGACACTCCTGGAAGTTGAGCCTGATTCGTGCGTGCCGGGAATGGTGGAGGAACCGCCGGTGGAGCAGGCGGAATCGTGTGTGATGGTAACACCGACCCAGGTGCCTTCTCCGTTGCCGTGCTTATCGAGATAGATGATGTTGCCGAGGGTGATGCCGTTGCGCGCGCTGCCATCGATCTCGTTTTCGACGATCCAAATGTCCTTGGATGGACCGCCGATTTGCACGCCACCGACTGCATCGACACTGGGAGCTTTCTTTTCATACTCGGCAAGGACGGCGGCTTCATCGAGCATGGAGTTTTTCGACACTTTCTTCTCGGATGGTTTGAGGGGCTGGTCCCTGTTGTCCCTGGTAAATACGATGATGGGATCTTGCGAGCGGACGCCGCGCAAAAGGGACTCGACCTTGACGTGATTGCGCTCGAAGCGAATGGAGTCGCCCTCGAGGTAGACGGCGGGATAGAGGCTGGCGAGGTCTTTCATCTTGATCTTGTTTTCGCAGATGATGAGGTCGTGGACGTAACGAGCGCCGATGGCGGACATTTTAGATGCGGAGATTTCGAGATCGGTGAGCAGGATTTTGGAATCGGGGAGTTGGTACCTCACGTCGTTGCCCTGCTGGCTCCAACCCTTGCCTGTGGCCTGATCCATGAGGATGCCGAGTTCTTCTTCAGCGGCGATGATGCTTAAAGTTTCAATGGTGATTTTCCTGCTGGCGATGATGGTGAAGACGGCGTTGAAGCCGGAGATGGTGAAGCCGCCGTCTGAGGCTTGCGCGCCGCCACCGGGTTGAAGCGACTGAGAATACACCTTAGTGCGCGGACCGCAGCCTGTGATCACGATGTTGTGCTTGCCGTGAATGAGGACGTTCTCGTAGTAATCGCCGGGCTCGATGCAGACCTCGCCGCCGTGATGGAGGGAGTCAATGGCTTTTTGAATGGAAGTGAACTGGGCGCCGGAATTGGCTGGTCCGACAGTGACGGAGCAGCAGCAGCCGCAATCGCCGCCTGAGGAAGTTGGCGGCCAGAGTTTGCGGCAGTCGTTGCTGCTGGGCGTGGAGGTGACGCCCACAGTAACGGTGGCGAGCTTGGTGTAGTGATGCGCAATGCCGCTTGGCGGCTGATTGGTGAGCTGCTGGATCGTGCCGTCTGCGGTGCGGGCGGTGAAGTTCCAGTAATCCATTGCCTGGAAGTTGCCGCTGGCGATGGAGAGCCCGAAGGTTACCGCGACACCGTTTTCGAGAACGACTGCTGAGCCGTCGGTGGGAACGGGGATGCCGGTGAATCCGTTGGGCTGGCCGGTTACCGGGCCGGGTGCATCGAGGTTGTAGGTCTTGCCGCTGATCTCGACTTCTCCGGACTGATCCCAGCGAATGATGCGAGTGTAGGCATTGTTGCCGATTGTGGTGGAAGAGAAATTGGCTGAGAGCGGCGTGGCGAGGATGATGGAAGAGTCGGGCACGCTGACGCTGTCGATCTTGTAGAGTTCACCGGGAAGGCAGGCGTTGTCGTGGGATGCGTCAGTGATTTCGATCCAGTTGCCGGCGCTGAAGCCGAGGATCTGGTCGCGGCCGAGGCTTTGCACGGTGAGCGCGTTTGTGGGATTGCTGAGCGAATTGGTGGCGGATGAGATGGCGGTGACGGCAGTTTGAACCGATGCGTTCTCGCGTGACCACTTGAAGGTTGCGCCCGTGCCGCCCGCGCCGCCGGGGGTGTGAATCTCAATGCGATAGAACTGGTTTTCGGGGCCGGTGTATCCGCTGCCGGTGGTAAGGCAGCAGGGGCCTGTCTTGGGTGAGGTGGCAGGCTGCGTGGTGAGCGTGCCGGAACTTCCGGGCCAGGGAATGGTGTAATCGCAGGATTGGCAATTCCAACCGGAGACTACAGGCAGCGCGCTGGGCGTGAAGCTGGCGTTGCTGGTTTGGCCAATCCAGTCGTCAGTGTCGTTCGGCGTGCCGGTGATGTTGCCGACCAGCATGGGGCCGGTTGGGGGGACCAGGCCGATGAGGTTTGCGGTTTCGCCGCCGGCTTGCTGGACTTGCTCGTTGGCGATGAATGGGACGGTGGAGGAGACCGCACCATTGATTGAAGAGACAGAGCCGGAGGGAAGCGCTGTGGGCGCGAAGATGGCGCCGCTGGTTTGGCCCACCCAGTTGCCGAAGGGCGAGGGGATGCCTGAGATGGGACCGACGATCATGGGTCCGGCAGAGGGGACGGTTCCACTGATGGTGGCTGATGCGCCGGTGCCTGCCTGAACGACGGGCTCGTTAGTATCGAATGCGGCGGATGAGGATGGGACGGAGCCTGCGATGGAAGAGCCGACGCCTGCTGGCTCTGAAGTGGGCGTGAACTCTGCGCCGCTGGGGTCATTCCATGGGGTACTTCCGTCAGGTGTGCCGCTGACGATGGAGAGGATCATGGGGCCGTTAGCGGGGACGGTGCCGATGACGATGGCTGTTGCGCCGGCACTGCCTTGCGTAATGAGGTCGCCGGAGGTGAACGTGCCGGTGCTGCTGGTGATGCTGCCCGCGACCGCGACCGCAGGCATGGGGAGCAGATTGACGCGCCAGGCGGTTTGCATGCGGCCCGTGGTGTCAATGCCAATGGCGGGGTCGATGAGGTTTGAGTCCTCAATATATGTAATGGGCCTTTGCCACACGTCGAGATAGGCGATGTACTGGCCGGGGCCGGCGGGTACGGTTGCGCTGTTGTTGAAGGGCTGGTTCTCAAAGAGGATGGAATTGGTGGCGTCGAGCGGCTGCGGCGTGGAGGGCTGCGGCTGGGGCGTGTTGGAGAGCTCGGCGAGAGCGGGGTCCCAGGGTGTGGTGGGGGACAAGACGCCGAAGTTTTCAACCAGGATGCCATCGACGTACATGCGGCCGAGACCGATGCGCAGGTCGCCCACGGATGTGGCGTCGATCTTGAATCCGTTGGGAGTGGTGACGGGACAGACGGCGTGGCCCAGAATGTCGAGGGAGCCTGCGCGGGTGCGGCGGGACTGCTCGGCGAGCCATTCGTTCCAGTCGGCGTCGGTTTGCACGCGGCCCTGCTCCATGACAACGCCGGAGTAGCCGTTCCAGTGATTGAAGGAATTCCTGCTTTTATCGAAGCTCATTTGTTGCTCCTTGCTGCTTGCCGCGAGGCTGAATGCCCTTGAAATTTATGTCGCGATAGCGGCGCGGCTAAAGCCGTGCCCTTTCAAAATAGCTGCGCGCTCAGGTTTGGTAGACCAATCCGGTGTTGAGGCCGACCGGGGTGAACTCTTCAAGACGAATTTCGAGATCCTGTTCGCGCAATGGCGCAAGCAGGAAGTGGAACGCACCCATCTCGCCTTCATCGTCGGCGCCGCGGCGGATTTTGTCGGGCGTGGATGCGATGAGCTTGAGGTAATCCGGCTGGCCGTAGCGATACGACATGAAGATGGGCGCGGGGCCGGCGAGGGATTGCTCGACGCATTGAAATTGTTTGGGGGTAATGGCGTTGACGGGGATGAAGCTGAAGCGGACGCAGCCGGCCTGCTGGCGATCGGCAATGAGGCCGGAGAGCGCGCCGGCGGCTTCAGCCCAGATGACGGAGTTTGAAACCAGCACCAACTCTTGCGCGTGGACTTTGCCAACAACTGTGCAGCCGGTGAGCGTGAGCGGAGCGCCGCCGCCGGTGCCGGAGCCCGCTAGCGCGTCGTAGGCAATGAATTTGCTATATGTGGCGTCTAGGATGCTGCTGTCGAGAGTGACGGTGAGCAGCTCTGGTGCGCGAATGGGGCCGACGATGGAAAGCTCGATGGAGATTTCGCCGACGCTGGAGTGTGCGACGATTGCGGGCGCGTCTTTCTGCGTGGGATTGCCGTGGGTGTCGAGGGTCCAGCCGGGAACGAGCGTGGTGTGAAGAATTTCAAGCGTGGGCAGCTTGTTGACTTTGGTGTTGGGGCGCTTGGCGGGCAGGGTGAGCAGCGCTTCAGCGGAGCCGGGAGTCATGGTGGATGCGGCGGAGATGAGCAGACCGTTGATGATGAGAGTGCTGAGCGGGCCACCTGAGGCCTGGATTTCACCGTCGAGTATGATGGTGGGGCGTGCGCCGTCTGCTGCGCGAATTTCCATGAGCGTGCCGTCGGGGACATCGACTACGAGCGGGCCGGCGGGCAGAGTGTAGGTTTCGCTCGACTGGATTTCAAGAGCGACTTTGCCGAGCGTCTCGGCTTGCAGGGCGACATAGGTGAGGGCATCTTGCAGGTTGGAGTAGTTGGGGTTTGCAACGGTTAGTGAGTACTGGAAGACGGCGTCGGTGTCGGTGACCTGGAATGTGTCTTCGCGTTCATATTCGCCGCCGCCCAATGCGCCGTTGAAGCCGTAGTTGTAGCTGACGGTGAGCGATTGCGACTGGCCGGCGGGCGGCGGAACGAGAGCGACGCGGCCGAGTTCAGGATCGATGGCGGCCTCGTAGAGCGTACCGGCGGCGGGAAGATTGTTCCACGAACCGTCGTCGCCGGATAGATCGCAAACCTGAATTTGATACGGGTTCAGCAGTTGGCCATTGAGCACGAGCGAGAGACTTGCGCCGCTGCCGTAGTAACTGGAGCCTGCGCCTTTGCGCATGTCGGCGCAGAGTTCGGGGCGGGTTAGAAAGTCGGGTACGTTGATTTCAGTTGCGGCGATCATGATCTGCTCGCCCTGCGAGATTGCGGCGTGAAACAGCGGCATGTCGTAACCAAGCGATGTGAAGCGGTAGCAGCCGGGGACGAGACCTGAACTGTCGGAGGCTTGCACTGGATTTCCGCCCGTAACGCTGAATGCTTGAAGAGACCATAGAAAGATGCCGATGTTGGGCAGGTTGTAGCGGGGCAGCCCGGGAGATGCGGGATTATGCACGTCGACTGTGCGGGGCATCTTGCTGAAGCCGCTGTTGGCGAAGGCGCGCGGCTTCCAGCTACGAACGTCGGGAGCGTAGTAGTTGTGGAGGCGCACACATTTTACGTACTGCGTTGTGCCGAGCGTGAGGAAGAACTCGTTGGCGTGCGCGCCCCATCCAGTAACGTCACGGGCCAGTTGTTCCAACGCGAGGACCGTGCCTTTGCGGCGTCGCAGAGCGATGGTATTGCCGACTTCGGAGCGGGGATCGTCAACCGCGGGCGCGATGCCCTTGATGGGCTGAAAGCCGATGAGCTCGCCGATGTAAGGGATGACCCATGGCGCGCAGGTCTCGATGAACTGGTCGTTATAAAGCTGGTCGAGGTCGGCGGAGAAGTACTGTAGCTGCTCGTCAATGACCATGAGCAGCGATTGAAGCGGGCCGCGCGTGGATTTGGCGATGAGCGCAGCGAGCAGGGCCTGCTCTTCAGTGGTGAGCGGGGTGCTGGATGTTTGAAGACTGGTCAGCTTTGTTTGCTCGGCGGGCGTGAGCAACTGCATGGTGGCGGCAAGTTGGCCATCGCGCAGGCGATAGATTGCGGGAACGAGATCGAAGAGAGAGAAGCTCATGACATGACCCCCAGCGTGACGTCGTTGGGATTGGGGCTGATGACGAGAATGTCTGCAGCGTCAGGCAGCTTGTGTTTGTGAGGCACCGGAATATAGGGGCAGATGGTGGTTTTGGAGTGAGAGCGCGGCCGCTTGAGATGGTGCTGTTTCTGAATCCAGGCTTGCCAGTTGGCGACTGAGTAGCCGGCGGAGCCGAGGTCGCCGGCGGCGCTGCTGGCGATGACGTTGACGGAGGTGACGTTGACGCCTACGACTCCTGCAACGGATTGGATCAGTGCGGCGATCTCATCACCGGATACGCCTTGCCCGAAGGTGCGATTGGCGAAGCTGTAAGTGGAAACGAGCAGCGCCATGACGGCGGTGTTGACTTCGGAAACGCTGTAAGCGGGGTCGTAGGCAATGTCTGCAGTGAGGCCGAAGAGAGTCTCATAAAAGCTGACCACGCGGACGGCGACGCCGGGAGTGCCGAAAGCCTGCAGTGAATTGGTGAGGTTGGTGAGAGTGATATTCGGCGGGTTGATAGCTTCTCCCCCGGCTGCTGCGACGGTGAGAAAAACGCCGCGGTAGAAGCCGGAGGGAATCCAGAGAGCTGTAGCCTCGGCGATGCCAGCGAAGATGGCGGCGAAGTTCTGATAGTCGGTAATGGAGACTGCGCGGCCGAGGGTCTGCACAGACATGGGCGCCAGGACCTGGATTTCGGAAACGGACGCGGGATCTTGGCCGCCGGTGGCTGGCAAGGGATTGGTGACGCCGCTGACGCCGGTGGGGCGATCGACGAGGGTTGTGATGGTGGCCGAGCCCACGTTGCCTGCGAGGCCGAGGCCAACGCTGTAGTTGGCGATGATGTTGTTTTGGCCGGTGGGGATGGTGGAGCCTTCGACGCCGTCGCCGAAGATGACCTGCGTTTTGCCGCCGGTGAGATTCGCGGTGGTGAAGACCTGGGCTTGCGACGGCTGGTTGTAGAGGGTGGGAACCAGTTCCCAAGCTGCGCCGTTGACGGTGACGGAGAGTGAGCTCTCGCTGCCCGACGGAGTGGGCGCCTGTGTGTAAGTGAGCGGATTCTGCTTGAGCATGAAGGTCTGGTTGGGCGTGGCTGCAGCGCCGTTGCCAAGGAGTTCGACTACTCCACTGCCTGCGTTTGCCTGGCCCACGTTGGCGTTGACGGTGGTGACAGTGCGGTCGTAGCAGTTGCTCAGCGGAGTGGCGAGGACGATGCGCGTGCGCGCTGGGACGGTTGCGCCGGTGGTGCCGTTCTGCGTGGCTGCTACTTGCGCGACTGACGAGACCAGCGCTACTTCCTGCACGATGGGTGAGTTTTTGGGCGCGGGGCCGACGGTGAAAATTGAGAGCGCGGCTTCAATGTTGCCGAGGCGGCCGTTGGGATCTGCGACGACGAGCTGAACGGGCGTGGTGAGGGTATTCCAGTTGGGGATGCTGCCATCGGGGTTGAAGACCGTGGGCGGCGGCTGTATGAGAGTGAATGTTGAGCCGGGTCCGAAGGTGACCGTGCCGCTCGAGTCGTAAGGAGTGAAGGTGACCTTATTGCCGTTGTTGACAGTGAGCTGCGGATTGCTGCCAGTGACGGCGATTGCCTGAATGGCGGCGAGGTCGTCGCGAACGGTTTCTAGATCGACGATGGTGCCGTAGAGGGGATAGTCGAGTGGCTGCTCAGCGGCGGGGAGCAGTTCGCTTTGCGTAAGGATGGATGTGGTGCGCGTGGCGGCGTAGTAGTCGGAGAGAGTGCTTTGGGTTGATGAGTTCGAGTCCGTTACGGTGCGAGTGACTTTGGAGCTGAGGCTGTAATCGGAACGATTCGCGGAAACGACCTGTTTGATGAGGAATAGGCCGGCATCGCCGGAGGGCGAGCGTGAGAAGTTTCCGTCGGGCTGGATGAGAACGACCCAACCGCCGGGCACCACTTTGGAATAGACGTTGTCGAAATCAACCAGGGCCTCGCTGGCAAGAGAAGCCTGGTTGGAACTGTCCCAACCAAAAATCCAGTCAATTGGAGTGACGACGGTTGGCAAACTGGTCGGCTTGAATATGGCGCCGCTGGTTTCTCCGACCCAGTTGTCAATTCGATCGGCGGTTCCGGTAATGGGCCCGTAGACGTACATCTCTGACGAATTGGGGATGGTGCCGCCAAGCACCGCGGAGGCGCCGGTGTTGTCCTGATAAATCTGCTCATAGGCCTGAAACGTATTGCTGGTGACGGAACCGGAGATGGAATATTCCGGATCCTTGAGCAGGTTTGACAGGATAAGCGCGCTCTGGGTATCGCTGCTGAGCATCTGCGGGCTGATGGCGTTGTAGCCGAAGAGCGAGGCCTTTTGGCGCAAGGCATAGAAGACCGGATTAGTCTGCGCGGGTGTGACGCCCTCGCCGCCGAGACCTTCAGACCAGATAACGAGAGTGCGCTGGTTAACCGTGTCAGGCGTTACAGAGATGACGATCCTGACATCCCAGTTGGGGTTGGTGGGATCGCTTGCTGAGCCGGTGGCAGAGGAGCCGGCTCGCTCGTCGCCGACGATGAGGATAGCGTCACCGGGGTTGAGCTGCGTAGACGTTCCTTGCAGGTAGACAAACGTGTCGTTTGTTTGCGGAAGCCAGGGGATGCCGGTCTGAACAGGCAATGCGTTCCAATCGGGTTTGGCGAGGATGACGGCTGCGGTTTGAAATGCCTGCGGTTTTTGGTCCTGCGCGGGAACGCTTTGGACTGTGGTGCCGACGGGAATAGAGATGGCGGTGTTGTTGGGGTTGGGAGGTAGTCCTGGGGCTGAGGACAGATTGAACGCTAGGTAGACGCTGGATGCGACGCCTGGTGATGGTTGATAGCCGATAAGCTGGGTGAGCTGATTGAGCGAGTAAAGCTGCGTAGCGGTGCCCAGGTAGCTCTCGTTGGCGAGACGCTCCTGATAGAAAGTGAGGATGTCGAGGACTACGGCGCTGGCGTCGAGCAGGGCGATGCTGTAGTCGTCGTCGGAGCGGGTACGCAGGCCGGCGAGGGCGGGATAGTCAGAGCTGGAGAGGCGCGCCAGCATTGACTGGTTGAATGTGGCCCATGTGCCGGTGCGATACGAAATGGCGGGCAGGCCGGGCGGATTGTATTCGGCGATGGGCGTGGCCACGCTGGTGCCTGCGCAGCATCCGCAGGTGCAATTGCCGAGGCTTGTGTTTGCGCATCCGCAACTCATGGCGTTACCTCCCTCCCTGCATTTTGAGTTTCAGAATTCCGTTTGCCGGAAGGCTGGGGTCGTTGTCGAGCCGCGCAACCTGGAACGGGCCCATGGGAATGTAGCCCTGCTGCAGATATGTATTTGTGCTTTGGCCCTGAGGCTCGAATGTGGTGGCGGTAACGCGAGTGACGCCCGGGACGGTACGCGCCGCTTCGTAAATGGGGCTGAGATAGATGGGCTCGCCTAGCTCGAAGTTTTTCGGATTAAAGAAGGCCGGTTGGCCTGAAGGCAACATGCAACTGCCGAGCACCTTGAGCAGAGCGGTGCGAACGTCAGCGGAGAAGCTGTCAGGATCGACGCAGATGGTGAGGGCGATGGAGAGCGGCACGTATTGCGGCGGCTCAATGAATGTGTCGCGACCGGCGAGGCGATAGGCCTTGACGGTTTGATTGAGGCTGCGCTTGAGGGACTTGGTGAGCGGGGCGTTCGCCTGCGGCTCGGCGGCGATGAAGACGGTGTACCAGCTTCCTGTCCAGCGGGACTGCGCGGCGGCGTCTTCAATCTGCGTGTTGCGTTCGACCGCGTTGATGTAGTCCTGCATGGTGATGGCGCGCTCCTGGGTGTTGAAGGCCTGGGGAGCGCGGCGGCGGATTTGCGCGGCAGTCTCGGGGTCGACGCCACCGGATGCGGCAATGGGATTGGTGCAGCTTAGGATGGTGGCCTTTGCGGCGACCGGAGCAGCGCAGTTGATGAGGCAGTTTGCGCCCACGTTGCCGGCGGTTCCATTGCCGACGCGATAGATGGCGTGGAAGTGGTCGCCGGCTACCGGCATCTTTCCATTTGTTCCATCACCGAAGCGCAGTTGCGCGGTGCCGTCGGTGTCGATCTCTACAACGAAGTGCGTGTCTTCAGGCCCGGAGCCGAGCAGATCGGTAACTGGCGTCCAGTGAACGTGGGGGTTGGATGTATGCGGCGTGTGGCTCACGACCTTAATGGCGGGGATGGCGAGGTTGGCGTTGTAGCTCATCAGGTCTGCAACCGAAAGGCTGGGATTGGGCTCGCCCTCAAAAGTTTCAACGGTTAGCAGGTCCGACGCTGTTGCGGTGATGGTGGCGATGGTTGCGAGCGACATGGCGTTGAACTGCTCGGCTACGACAGGCGGGTTGACGCCTTGCGGGCCGGAGGGCGGCGTGTAGAGCACGAGCAGGTTGAACAGGGATGGATCGGATTGCTGTTGCGAAACGATGCTGAACTGCGCTGGCCAGCCGAGCGGATTGGTGGGCTGGATGGTGAGATAGTCGGTTGAGCTTGCGTCTGAGAGAGTAACCGCGCCCGTGTTGGGCAAGTAAGTTGGGCTGGTGGGAAAACTTGTCGGGACAGTTGAAGTTGGCGGCGGGCCAGCGGGGACGCTGATGAACTGCGAGTTCGCGAGAATTGTTCCGGCATAGTTCGGAGAGCCGGTGGTGAGGTTCATTCCGGTAAAAGACTCGAGGGTTACTGCACTGCCAATTCCCGCTGGGCCGCCTGGTAGCGGATCGAAGACGACGGCGAGATCGAAGGTGCCGGCTGAGGAACCGGGCGTGGCGACTACGCCGAAATATTGCGGCCACGTTGACGGGCTGTCGGCTGAGACTTGAAGAGCGATGAAGCCGTTGCCATCTTCAAGGCTGACGGGCGCTGATGCCGATAGTGGAACAGCGTCGGGCGTTGAGGGACTGCCAGTGAGCGGCAATGGGACGGCTTGCGTAAGAGGACTGTCCGCCAGGGTGGGCAGAAAGCGCACCGGAAGCGGCGAAGGAACGGGCTGTGCGCACATGTCCGAATCAGAGGGCGCGTAGAACATGGTGGGCGCGGGTACGAGACCGAGATCGGCGCGCGGCATGGTGAGACCGTTGTCGGCGAGCACCACGTTGCCGAGCACGACGCTGACGTTGGTGAGCGGCTGCGCCGGACTGACGTTGTAATTGGTGGAGGAGATGCAGACCGGAAACGGAAACGCATCGTCGGTGGACCAACCGATTTCGGTGACTGTCTGCTGGTTAGTCGCCGTCGACGAAGTAATTATGTTGCCGTTCACGTCGAAGAGCGGATCGACAAGAGGCTTGCCGGAGGCGGTGGTGGTGGCAACAGATGTGAGGCGGACGGCGCAGCGATGGCGTAGATCGGCATCGGCGGGTACGCCGG
>Ga0265338_10002549_pt1 | contig 26969 bp, 20 predicted proteins | sample 42126metaG_FD_193579 | JGI IMG/M metagenome (GOLD analysis project Ga0265338, IMG submission 193579) | Rhizosphere microbial communities from Carex aquatilis grown in University of Washington, Seatle, WA, United States - 4-21-26 metaG | ecosystem: Host-associated > Plants > Roots > Rhizosphere...
CGTCGCAACCATCAATCCAGGCACGACGCTGAGCCTGGGCGGCGCCAGTGTCCTTCCCACCGCGTCCAAGATCGTCGACAATGGCACCCTGGATATTTCTCCCGTCACCGCCAACGGATTGCAGAGCACCACCGTAACGACGTCGCTGACGGGATCGGGTACCGTAACCTTGGGAACGGCGACCCTGATCCTTTCGAACGCCGCGGACACTTTTGCAGGCACGATCACGGGCGCCGGCGGCCTTACCATAACGGGCGGTTCCGAAATCCTGACGGGCAGCAACACCTACACCGGCGTAACCTCCATAAAGGGCGGATCGCTGCTGCTGTCCGGAAGTGGCTCGATCGCCTCCACGGGCACGGTTTCCGACAGCGGAATTTTCGACATCTCGGCGGTCAGCGGCGGAGCGGTCGCGCTCGGCTCCCTGTCCGGGACGGGTTCGGTGACGCTTGGCAATACGGTGCTCACACTCTCTGCCGCAGCCGATACCTTCTCGGGCTCCATAGCGGGCGCCGGTGGGCTGGTCGTCGCGGGCGGCACGGAGACATTGGCGGGCGCCAACAGCTATTCCGGCAACACCACCGTTGCCGGAACCCTTCAATTGGGCAATGGCGTGACCGTCGGATCGGTTGTCGGGTCCATCGCCGACAATGGCACACTGATCTTCAACGAGCCCAGCACCACCGTCGTCGCCAATGCCATCAGCGGCACGGGCAGCGTCGTTCAGACCGGACCCGGCACCGTCGCTCTCACGGGCGCGAACTCCTATACCGGTGGAACATCGATCACCGGCGGAACGCTCCAGATCGGCAATGGCGGTACGGCGGGATCGTTGACAGGCAATATTGCCGATAACGGCACGCTCGCCTTCGACCGTTCCGACGCCATCGTTTTCGCCGGCACCATCTCCGGCACCGGCGCCGTCAGCCAGATCGGAAGCGGGAACGTGACCCTGGTTACGGCCAATGGCTATACCGGCGTCACCTCCATCAGCAGCGCAAGTCTGTTGAGCTTGAGCGGCGCGGGCAGCATCGCCAACTCCAGCAGCGTCATTGACAATGGCGCGCTCGATATTTCCGCTTCGACCGGGCCGGTCAAGCTGATCTCTCTGACTGGGACCGGTTCGATTCAGCTGGGATCGCAATCGGTCGAAATCACCGGGGGCGCCGATACCTTCTCGGGAAATATCAGCGGTTCCGGCGGTTTGACGCTGGACGCAGGCAGCGAAACATTGTCCGGCACCAACACCTATACCGGCGCCACTCGCATAAGCGGGGGGGTGCTTTCCGTCACCGGGTCCATTGCTAGCTCGAGTGGCGTGACAGTCAATGCGGGGGGCACGCTCGGCGGAAGCGGCAGCGTGCCTTCTGTCGTCGCAAACAGTGGCGCCACGGTCTCTCCGGCGTCCGGAACCCTGAAGGTGTCGGGTGACGTGACCTTCGCCAATGGCAGCACCTATGCCGTGAACTTTGCTTCTTCTTCCCAATCAAGTCTGTCAGCTTCGGGAAGCGCCACCATCGCCGGCACCCTGTCCGTAAGCAGTTCCGACGGCACGTATCTGCTGGGGCAGAAGGTGGCGGTGCTAAGCGCAAACAATGGCGTCTCGGGGCAATTTACGAGTGCGCCGATCACGACCTCGGGCGCGAAACTTGCGGGAAAGCTTTCCCAAGATCAGAACAACATCTACTTGGAGGTCGATCTTTCGCAATTGTCGCCTTTGCTCCCCGCAAGCGCGACAGGCAATCAGACCTCTGTTGTCCGGGGAATCGATAACGCTATCGCCGCCGGCGATACGCTGTCATCGGGCATAAACAATCTCGCCAATCTCACAAGTTCGACCTTAGGCCCCGCCGCGGACCAAATGGACGGCGAGGTCGGCGCCGATCTGGCGCAGGTGGCCGACAATTCGCTCAAGCCATTCATCACCGCCATAAGCAATCATCTCGCCGGGACCGGCTCGTCCAAGGCGGACAACTCAAAGAAGGGCACGATCTGGTCGGCGGCGCTGCTGGACGGAAACGTGATCGGCGCTGATACCCCTGAGATCGGTTCCCACAAACTCGATACCAGCGCGAGTTCGGTGGTGGTGGGCGGCGACTGGTCGATATCCCGCAGGCTCCGGATGGGCGTGGCGGCATCGGTGTCGCACATGTCTTTCGATGCCGGCAACAGTCTTGGTCACGGCAGCGACGAAGCAATCCAGCTGGCCGCCTACAGCTACGCGCAGCTGGGAGCCCATCTCTATGGATCATTGATCGGCGCGGCATCGTTCGACAGCGTCTCGACCAATCGCAAATTGTCGGCGCTCGACAATGAGATACTGACCGGAAATGTAAATTTGGCCAATTTCAGTGTCCGCTATGAAACAGGGCTGAAGGCATCGTGGATCGCGCCCTATATCGCGGTTGAGGGCGATATTCACAGCAATCCGGGGTATTCCGAAACGTCGTCGGTGAGCTCTTCACCGTTCGCACTTTCCTACAATTCCCAGACCGATGCTGATGCGCAATTCGAGCTCGGTGGTCGCCAAAAGGCGAACATCCTCCTAGGGCGCAATTGGCGGTTGGAACTCACCGACCGGGTCGCATGGCACTACAATTCCATGTCGCGATCGCAGATCACCGCGCAATTTTCCTCTTTGCCGGAATCCCAGTTCCTCACTTATGGCGCCACGGCGGACAAGAATACCGCGCTGATGTCGCTGGGTGCGCGCCTCACAAATAATCGCGGTCTCAATCTTTCCCTGAACATGGACAGCAGTGCGTCCCAGCACTCGCAGTCCTACATGGGATCATTTGGGCTTGGAGTGGCTTGGTAGAGGCCTTGGCGGCACGCTTAAGGCCTTTCGTAATTATGATTTGGTGGTTCATGAGAAAGCGCTGTCTTCAAACGCAGCATACGGAACGGCCGGTGACCGGTCGCGGGCGCACCGGGCGCGCCGCGCCCCTTCGCCACTTGCTGCTGCTGGGCTCGGCGATCTCCTTTCTCGGCGTCGGTTTCTGGCAAAGTCATGCCAAGGCGGATACGGAGATATCGACGGATACCACAACCGCCCTTACCACCAGCAGCAGCGGAAATATAACCATTGATCAAAGCTCCAGTGTCGAGATACAGACGGCGAGCACTTCCGCGGTTATCCTGAACTCGAACAACTATGTCATTAACAACGGCACGGTGGCCAATACCGGCGTTGATTCTGCGATCGGCATTCAAATCGACACGTCCGCCGGCAATATAGTCCCAGGCGCATCCGGCCTGGCGTCGACTGGTTCGATCGATGTTGGAGGCAATGGTACCGGAAAATATGGCATTCAGATCACGGGAGGTCACACTTTTTACGGCCCCGTGAGCCTTTCAAGTCTGACCGAGATATCGACGACCGGCTCAACCTCAACAGCCCAGACCTCGTCGATCATTGTGCAGGGAGATTCGTCCTCCGCGTTCTATTTGGTCCAGGGAACAACGATAACCAGCAATGTGCTTTTTGGCGGCTCGGGCATCGTTCAAGATGCTTCCACCAAATCCTCGCAGACCAGTGCCATCATGGTCGATCTGGACGGCACGGTGAACGGGAATGTGTATCTGTCTTCGGCCTTGTCCGGCGTGGGGCCTGGCATGGCCGGCCTGGCCGAACTGGGTGGCATACATTCCTGCGCCAGCGATCTGAGCGCGCCTTCGGGGTTTTCCTGTGCCGCGTCTTCGGGGGGTACCTTGGCAATCTTTGGAAACATTGCCCTGGCCGGCACTTCCACCGTCAGCTCCAAGGGCAGCAATCCCGAGGCCGGCAGCGCGCTCATCGTCGGAGGCTCGATAGATGGCGGCATCGTGATCGCCGGGCCGGCGACCGGGACCAACACGACGGCCGTGACGCTGACTTCATCCGGTCTGATCACCAGCAGCTCGTCGGTGCCGGTGATACATATCGATCCGTCCAATTCAACCAGTTCGTCCGGCACTCTTCGCGGCCCCATCGTCATCGGGCCGCTTACCGCGGATATGGATTCCATCGATCCCGGATACTCGATCGTGAATCGGGGCTCGATAGGGGCGAAACCCACGGACAGTGATTTGAGCACCGCCGCTGTCGTGATCCAGGGGCAGTCATCGACATACTATACCTGCCTGAGCACCACGGCATCCAGCTGCAACACGACCGCCACTAGTGTCACCGAAGCCGTCACGGATTCCTCGGGCAACATCTCGAACGTGACCTATCTGCGTGGCGGTGGCTTGCTGAACACCGGAACCATCGCCGCCCAGGCGACCACCACCACCGAAACCAGGCCCTCGAGCGGGATCGTTTCGGCTACGACGCTCTACATCGGCAGTTACACGACCGTTCCCCGCATCGACATAAAGTCAGAAGCGGTCAGCAATTCATCGAGGACGGCCGGAACCATCAGTGCGCTGGTTTCCGGGATTGGGCAGGGGAACGCATACGCTATTTTGATCGGATCGGGCGCCACGGTGCCGACCCTGACGGTCGGACAAAATGCCAGTGTTTCGGCGAGCGTCACCACGACCACCACGTCGCCGACCGAAAGCGTCGCCTCGAGCAGTTCGCCATTCACGCTCTATTCGACCGCGATTTTGGATGAATCGAACTCTCTTTCCACGATCAACAACGCGGGAACGATTCAGGCGACCAATACCACATTGACCCCGGGGCCGGGGGCGAGCGTGGTCAATGTCACGCGCGCGATTGACCTTTCCGCCTCCACCATCAGCGCCATTCAGATCAACAACAGTGGCCAGATCCTGGGAGACATACTGTTCGGAAGCAGCGGCAACGGCGCCACCCTGAATGTAGGCAATCTCACGGCGAACGGAAATCCTTCAACGGGAATCGTCAACACTGCCAGCAACTACGCCGTGGTCGCGGGAAGCATAATTTCGCAGAACAGCGGCGCCGCGCCCTCCACCAACGCCGGCACGATAGATTTTGGCGCCGGGTCTAACCAATCCTTGCATGTCGGCAGCTTCGGATACGTCGATGCCGTGATCCAGACATCCTCGGCCGGGGAGGTCGCGATCCAGGTCGATTCAAATGGCCAGCTTTATGTGGCCAATACGAGCTCTTCCGTACAGGCCAGTACGCTTACCGTGCTGCCGAACGGCACGCTTGGTCTCGCCATTTCGCAGCAGAATCTGAACAGCACGACGCCGGTCGTACTGGCGTCCAGCAACGCTGTTCTCAGCGGCGCCAATATCGGGTTTCAGTTCGGCACGTATATCGCAGCCAGCGATCCATCGGCCCCGACCGCCCAGACAATCACTTTGGTCCGGGCGCCCGTCATCGTCGACACGACACTGGCGGATCAGAATGCGCAATTGGCCCAAAATACGCCTTTCCTGTTCGAATCACCGGCCAGTGCGAATGTGGTTAGTGGCGACAAGGGGCCAACTCCGCTGACCATCCAAAGTTCGACGCAGGGCTTTCAGACATTGTTGCTTCATTTGCAGCCGCGATCGGTCAACGCAACCAATCCGGACGGCTCCCCGGGCCTGAATCTTTCGGGCTCCGCCAAGATGGAATATCCCTTTATTTCCGCCGCGCTTGCGACAGATACGGAACTTGGCGCGGCGATTGCCACCAGTCTGACCGTCTATAAGACGCCGGGTGTTCCATCCAGCGGCATCAATGTCGGGGCATCCCAGCAGCAGGCACAGCGTGTATTCTCGGAATTCGCCCCCGACGTTTCCGGCGGCACGCGGGAAATCGCCATCATGCTGACCGACTCTGCCTCGGGGCCAGTGGCCAGCCGTCAACGGTTGCTGCGCAGCTTCGGAGATATTGCGGGTAACACCACGCTGTGGGGTGAAGAGTTCACCGGGCAGATCAGCAACAAGGGTCAGACCGCCAGCGACGGAACGCTGACAACCTATAAGGATCACGGCTTCGGCTTTACGCTCGGCGTGGATGGCGGCGGTCCCCGTACCGGCTGGTATGGCGGCGCTTTCACTTTCTACAGCGGTGATGTCACCCAAGACCTGCCGCGGGCGACACGCACTAATACGGACTGGTACATGCTGACCGGCTACACGGACTGGAAAGGCAAGCATCTGTTCCTGGATACCCAGGCGAGCCTTGCATACGGAGATTTTGAGGAGAGCCGTTCAATCGATGTCGGCAATGTTTCCCGTACGGCGACCAGCCGGCGGCCGGGCGCGCTCGCAGCGGCAGGGGCTACCACGGGTGTGCTGTTGAACTATGCCGGCATCGAGGTGGATCCCCATGTCAGCCTGGATGGCATGATCCTGCGCGAGGAGGGTTACGATGAAGCCAACGGCGGCTCAGGCCTAAACCTGGATGTGGCGCCCTATTTCGCGAACTCGCTGCGGGGTGCGGTCGGCGCCGACATCAAGGGCAAGTTGCATATCTGGGGCCTCGATTTCGATCCGGAAGCACGAGTCGGCTATCGCTATGATCTGCTTCAGGAGTCCATCAAGATCAAGGCTGCCTTCGAAGCCACCGGGGGCCGGAGCACCGACGGTAACACCATGACCTTCATCGGACCCGACCCGGATCGCGGCAACACCATTCTGGGTGCCGGGTTGGGCGCCTCCACCGATACTTGGCAGATCGGCGTCAACTATGACTGGATCCGAGGCAACAACGGCTCGACCACGCAGTTGGGTATTCTGACCGTCCTGGGACGAATTTAGGATCGCCTTCGCGTTTTAAATTTTCCTTAATAAGCAAACAGTGCCGGCTGCACGGGTTATCTCTCGAATCATAGATCTTCTGAGATCCCAACATGGGCAAGCCTGCCTGGTTCCGAGCAGTCGGGACACAATTTTTCACATCACTTAACAGAGAGGACTATCGAACCCCGGTACGCTACTGCCGATCCAATTGCCGGCCGTTGTGCGATGTGCGGACCTCAATGCAGGCGACGCAATGTTTCGAAATCCGGTGGAATTTGCCTGATGTCGGCTCGTAATCTGGTTCTTGTCCAAAACAACCCCTTAATGACGCTTGCCCTGCGCGAATTGACCAAGCGCGTCGCACCAGAGTTGGAGTTCATGGAGGTGGATTCGTTTGTGCGCGCCTGGGGAATTCTTGCCGGCGGGCTGGGCATATCACTGGTGCTCCTGGACACAACGGTGCCTGATTGTGGGGGGGTCGTCGGTCTCTATCATCTTCGACAGCAATGGCCGAATGTTCCAGTTATCGTAATCGCTGCAAATGCGGACGCGGATTCGGTGAGCCGCGCGGTGGCCTTCGGTGCGGCCGGGTACATCGAAAGATCCGCATCTTGCGAAGTTATTGAGCGCGCGTTGAGCTCGATCGTCCAGCGAAAGACACTTTTGCCGCTGCAAGTCGCCACCAAGCTGGGACAGCCAAATCCAATCGGGGCAATCACGCCTGCGCAGTTGAGGGTTTTACAGGGCGTGAAACGGGGACTTCGTAATAAGCAGATTGCTTTCGAGCTGGGTTTAGCAGAGCGGACCGTGAAGCTTTATCTCAGTAGTATATACCGCAAGCTCGGTGTCGGGAGCAGAACACAAGCCTTAATTCTCCTCCAAGATTTCGCTATTGCATCGGAATTACAGATCAGAGAAGAACCAGACGTGGCATAAGATTTTTTGTTGGTGTCGACCGGAGGTAACACTAACCAAAGGACATCCTTTTCTCCTGGTCGCGACATGTCACATGCCTGTGACAAAGCAGTCTTCGCCGACATAACCAGGGGAATGCCAATGAATTCCATTTTGATGAAGTCACGTGTACGCCTTGCCAGCGGCGCCGCAATTCTGGCGCTCAGCGTGAGCACCGCGATTGCGCAGGAAGGCATCGAACAAGTGGTCGTATGCTCGACCCGCCTGCAGAACGCCGGTTTCGATGCGCCGACGCCTACCACGGTCGTCAGTGCCGCTGACCTTCAGGCCCAATCTAAAGCCAACATCTTCGATGCCATGACCCAGCTGCCGGCCCTGCAGGGTTCCACCGGTGTTGGCTACAACACCGGTTCAACCACCACCGGGCTGATCGGCCTGTCGGCGCTTGGCCTGCGCGGCCTGTCCCCGCTGCGTACCCTGGTGCTGCTGGATAGCCAGCGCGTCGTAGGCGGCAACTTTAACGGTGTCGTGGACGTGAGCCAGATGCCGCAGATACTGATTCAACGCGTGGACGTGGTGACCGGCGGTGCGTCAGCCTCTTGGGGCTCGGATGCCGTGTCGGGCGTGATCAACTTCGTCACCGACACGAAGTTCGATGGTTTCAAAATGAACGCCCAGGCCGGTCTGTCGACCTATGGGGACGCGGCTAACCTGACGGAGCGCTGGTATTCAGGCGGCGTGTTCACCAACCGCAACACCCTGGTTTGTGCGCCGGGGAGTTGCCCGGCTCCGACAGTGCAGACCCCGACCATCAATTACAACAAGGTGGATTCGATCCTTTAATTCGACGTGGGTCTGAATTGGAATTTCAACGACAGGACCCAGCTTTATACGAAGGATGACAACGTCACCAATATTCGGCCGCCGGACACGGGCGGCCAGAATGCCAACAACACGCTGTATGACGTGATTGGTCGCATGTACCGGCTCGGCGTCCGCTTCTCTAACTAAGCGCATCTTACCGAAAAAAGGGCCCGCAGCGCCGCTGCGGGCCCTTTTGCGGCCAGGGGACAGGTTAGGGACTGTCGAAACGGCCGATCCAACGGTTGGCAAGGACTTGAGCGCGGAAATCTAGCGTAACAAAGCAAAAAACCTGAAATATTGCGGCAAACAGTCATCGACAAGGTATTGGCCGGCTCCGAAGGGTTCCTGTTAGGTCGGGTCGCACGCGATGCCAAGCGCAAAGTTGACGGCTAGAAGATGAGTGTCGAACCAGACCGGCGACGTCCCTGCTTCGGTGAAATCACGCAGCAAAAGATCCTGGTCATCGGCGATAATCCCGGCCCGGTCGCCGAGCTATGCAATGTGGCCGGCACCTATGGCTTCTTTTCCATATCCGCGACTAGAATTGACAGATTCGAAGCCGACCTGGCGCGAGGCCTGATCGACATTGTCGTCCTCGATATCGAGCAGCCCCGGGAGGCTTCGTTCGAACTCTGCCAGCAAATACGCTCGATCGCCAACACGCCGATTATCATCCTGACATCACTGGTTTCGGAGATTGACCGAGTTCTGGCTCTAGAGACGGGTGCTGACGACTATATAACAAAACCCGTCGGGATGAGGGAGCTGATAGCGCGCCTGCGGGCGCTGGCGCGGCGCGTGCAATGGGATCGAATGGAGCTTCGCGGTGCAGGACCGACAAAGCATTATGAATTCTGCGGTTGGAGTATCATTCCGGCCCAACGAAAGTTGTTTAGTCCGGAGGGTTTGCCCGTGACGCTTACAACCGCCGAATTCGATCTGCTCTCGGCCTTTTGCCAACGCCCGGGCATAGTTCTTTCCCGCGACCAGCTGCTCGAGCTCACGCACAGCGGTTCCGCAGGCCCCATGGACCGAAGCGTCGATGTGCATGTCAGCCGTGTCCGGCAAAAGCTCGAAAGGGAAGGGGCGGACAGTGAATTCATAAAAACCGTCCGGCTGGGGGGCTATATTTTCACCCCACCCGTTCGGAGTTTTGCCTAGGGCGGGTGCTGCCCACCCCGCTTTGCTAGCCCTCGTCACAGCCGGCACAAACATGTACCCCTCGCCGCGGACCGTCCGGATCAGTTCGGACGCACGTGTTGGAACCGGCACCTCAATCGTGTCGGGAACGGCCGATGCCACATATCGCTGGTAAACAGAGCTGGAAAGAGAGGCCCCTGCCAGTGCGGACTGGCAGGGGTGGTTGTGCAGCCGATACATGGGGAAAGAAAAGGCCGCACGCAGAATGATCCTCTGGCCTCTCTGTTGCGGCGATATTTCGGCAATGTAGCATTGCCAGCAGTCCCTTCCGGGCAGGGTGCCCGGAAGGGAAAGATGTCAGGCTGTAGCGACCTGTGTGCTGTTCGTGCTGAACAGCCCCAGGTTGGTGTTGTAAGACTGATTGGCCAGTTGCCAAAAAGCTCCCAGCGTCGACTGGTCTCCCTGGCTTTGCTGCTGCAGGTTCTCCAGATAGCTCGTCAACTCGCTCTGGGAAACCGATCCGTCGCCATTGGTATCAATGGCCGAAAGAAGGTCGCTCGTTGACGAATTGTCCGTGCTGTTGGAGGACGACGTCGTGGTTGAAGACGAAGTATCAGTCGAGGTGGTCAAGCCAAGCGCGCTGGCCAACACATCATCCGACACCGTGCCGTCCTGGTTGGTCTGCAGAGATGAGAAGATTTGCGCGGCTTCATCCGAGGCCGACCCGGATGCCTGGCCATTGTGGTGATGGTGATGATGCCCCTTAGCGCCGCCAGGACCACCCGGACCGCCATCGGGCGGCGGAGGGGGTGCGCCGGCCTGGGCGGCTTGGGTAAAGGCGCTTTCCGAAATGCCGGAAGTCGAGGTGCCCCCAAGTGCCGAGAACACCGTGTCGGCATCGGCGGCTGTACCTCCGGCATTTTCGATCGCCGTTTCCAGCTCGGACTGGCTGATGGTACCATCCCCATCGGTGTCCAGGCTGGAGAATGCCTGGCTGATCGGGTTGGTACTATCCTGACCGGACGAGCTGGATGAGGGCTGAGCATCATTCTGCATCTGCATCATGACCAGTGCACCGATAACCTGATCGCTGAGGGTGCCCTCGGTCGATCCTGTCAGCGCGTTACTGGTCGCAGCTTGATCACTGTCGTCGGTTGACGATGAGGTAGATGATGTCGTGGCGCTTGAACTGGCGTCACCGCTCTCTCTGAGACGGGAAAGCAGCGACGCCATGAGCTGGCTAATGCCAGATCCTGCTCCCCCTAAACTACTGATTGACATCTACAGTCTCCTTGGTAGCCCAAACGAAAATGTTTGGGCCCTGAAGACCGCGCAAGAAATATACCGTTTCACTTTTACAGGGTTGTGGAGAAAAACAGAGTTAGGAAGGTATGAAAGAGGCATAGATCACCACGTATCTGACGTGGCTGACAGTTTGCGATCATAAAGGCTGCAACTGCTGCCTATAAGGCCGTTCGCGTGGCCCGAATGACTGCGAGGTGGAAGCTGAACGATGGCAAAAAGTCATGTACTCAGCCAAGGAGCTGAGCTTCTTAGAGGAAATCGATCAGGAGCCTTTCTTCATGGGCCGGAACGCCGATTGAGCATCGTAAATAGGCTATACAAAGTGACGATAAACCTCGAACGGACGAGGAACTGAATGTTTGTCAGTCCCCTATCTTGCGACTTGCCACAACGTTCCTTCTCGAGTCCACACCTCGAACAGAAAAGACCCGGCGTGGCCAGAACCGACTCTATTAATTGCTGCGGCCGCGGGAAACGTTCGCAAATTATTGGCCGCAAGCTTATTCGACAGGCACGGCGTGTCGTTTGTCTCCGTCACGCAGGCTTTCAACACAACCACCAGCATGGGAAGGCTTACCCTCAATGTCCTGCTGTCATTTGCCCAGTTCGAACGGGAGGTCATTGGGGAGCGGGTGAGGGACAAGATCGCCGCTTCCAAGAAGAAAGGTCTCTTCATGGGGGCAATATTCCGCTGGGCTACACGAACCGGGACAAGAAGCTCGTCATAGTCCCGGAAGAGGCCGACCGGGTGCGTTGGATATTCAGGCGGTACCTCGAGCTCGGCTCCATTGGCCTGCTCCTCGAAGAAATGAACAGATTAGGTATCCGGACCAAGGTGCAGACGCTCTCAAGCGGCAAAAGGCGGAGAGGGGTGCCTTACGGAAAAGGTGCGTTGGCCTATCTCTTGAGGAACCGCTGCAACGTGGGGGAGATCGTCCATCAAGGGGGTTGCCCATGCTGGGGACCACGAGGCCATCATCGACAGGACCGCATTCAATGCCGTTCAGGCGTCGCTGGCCGCCAATACCGTCCTTAGGAAGGCAGACCCCAAGCCATCGGACTTCCTGCTGGCAGGGCTGATTTTTGACAGCGCCGGGAATCGTATGACGCCCTCCCACAGCCGCAAGAAGGGCGTCCCATACCGTTATTACGTCTCCCAGGCAGTCCTGCAGTCCCGGCACCAGGCGGGCCAGGTCTTCCGGGTGCCGGCACCCGAGATTGAGGCCGTCCTGGAGGGCCTCGTCCGGGGCCGAGCCGTTGTTCCGCATGGGGACGGCAGGGAGCTATCTGTCCCTATCCCAGTTGTTTCTAAAGGGCAATTTCGTAGGCGACAAATGGATACCAAACAGCTCCTTGGCGATCGCTTCCGAGTATTGACAGCGCTGTCTGCAGAGCAGACGCTAGGGTGACCGCCTGACGAGAGGCGGATGTCAGGGAAGGATTATGACCAGGAAATACACTGCGCATTGTGTGGCAATCCTGAGTTACCTCGGTGGGCTTTTCCTCAATACTCCTGTCCTTGCCGCTAAGTCGCCTGAGCCGGTCCTATCTTTCCGGCTTCTCACCGAAAGCGAATATCGCCATTCCATCGCGGATATTTTTGGGCCGCAGATCGTGATCCAAGGCCGGTTTGAGCCAGGGCGTCGAATTGGCGGTCTGCTTGCCGCCAGCACCAATGTCCTGTCGGTGACACCTGGCGGTTTCGAAGGATATGCCAAGACCGCCGGCAGCATTGCCGAACAGGTCACCCGCCCCGAAAACCGGGCCCAATACATAAAGTGCACGCCGAAATCGGCTTCCGCGCCCGATGATGCCTGCGCCAGCCAGTTCATCAGCCGCTACGGCCGGCTACTGTTCCGCCGGCCTCTCTCGAACGAGGAATTGAAACCGCGTGTTGCGCTGGCCGCGAAGATCACGACGTCGTCCAAGGATTTCTACACGGGTCTTCGCTACGCCCTGGCCGTGACTCTGCTGGCCGCGCCCGAGTTTCTTTTCCAGAATGAGCGAGCGGTTCCCGCCGGTCGGGACTTGACGCTCGATGCTTACAGCCGGGCGTCCCGTCTCAGCTACCTGATGTGGAACACCACGCCGGACGAGGAGATGCTCAAGGCCGCGGCAAGCGGAGAACTGGCGACCGACGCCGGCGTCGCCAAGCAGGTCGATCGTCTGATGGCCTCGCCCCGGCTGGAGACAGGCATGCGGGCCTTCTTTGCCGACATGCTGCAGCTGGACACCTTCGATAATACAGTCAAGGACACGCTGATCTATCAGAAGTACAACGCCCAGTTCGGGCCGTCTGCGACGGAAGAGACGTTGCGGACGGCGATCGACCTTACCCTCAAGTCGAATGGTGATGTCCGCGACCTGATGACGACGCGCAAGACCACCATCAATCGGACGCTGGCCGCAATCTACAATGTTCCGTTCGATTTCGATGGCGAATGGATGCCCTACGAGTTCTCAAAGGAATCGGGGCGGAGCGGTATTCTGACCCAAGTCAGCATGCTTTCGATGTTTTCCCATCCCGGCCGATCCTCACCCACCAAGCGCGGTGTCGCCCTGATGGATATTTTCCTCTGCGAGCCTACGCCGCTGCCACCCGCCAATGTCGATTTCTCCATCGTTAACAACACCAATGGACCTTTGAAGACGGTGCGCGAGCGGCTGCTGGCTCATGCGACCACACCGGCCTGCGCCTCCTGTCATACCCATTCCGATCCGATCGGACTTTCCCTGGAGCATTTCGACAGTATCGGAAGCGAGCGGCTGACGGAAAATGGCGCACCCATCGATGTTTCCGGAAAGTTGAACAAAAAGAGCTTCGATGGGGCCGCCGGGTTGGGGCAGGTGCTGCATGACGATCCCAAATTCACCGCCTGCTTTGCCCGCAAGCTCTATTCCTACGGTGTGGGCGCCAACAGCGAAGACGTCGACGCAGCAAGCTTCAAGGCAGCATATAAGACCTTCACGGACAAGGGATATCGGCTGCGCGATCTGCTGAAGGCCATCGCGACCAGCCCGGAATTTTTTAAAGTTTCCGCGCCGCAGCCCGCGGAGAAGATGGCGATGCAGTAGGAGCGATGAGATGAGGTTCAATCGACGTAGCCTTCTGCGTGGTCTTTCTCAGGGATGCGCCGTTTCCGTCGCCTTGCCGTTCCTGGACTGCTTCCTGGACGGTAACGGCACCGCCCTGGCGGCGACGGCTGAGCGGATACCCACGCGCTTCGGCACTTATTTCTGGGGCTGCGGCCTGACCAAGGAGCTCTATCTGCCCAAGGCGGTGGGGCAGGGCTATGAAATGACGCCGCAGCTGAAATCGCTGTCGGCCTACCAGAAGAAGATCAATCTGATTTCGGGCCTGCGCGCCTTTGCCGACGACAACCCCAATATCCAGCACTGGACGGGCGTCGCGGCCATCAGCACCGGCATGGCGCCCAGCAAGGACCGTGAGTTCGAAACCCAAACGATAGACCAGACCATTGCCGGTACCATTGGCCACGGCACTAGGTTCAAGTCTCTTGCCGTCGCCTGTTCCGGCAACAAGAACGAGAGCTATTCGAGCTTGGGCGGCCCGAACACCAATCCGCCGGACGTGAGTCCGGTCGGCCTCTATACCCGCCTCTTTGGTCCGGGCTTTCAGGATCCCTCCAAGGGCGATTGGAAGCCGGATCCCAAGGTGCTGCTGGAGCAAAGCGCGCTCTCAGTGGTCGATGAGGACCGCAAGAACCTGATGCAGAATGTCGGGGCCGGCGACAAGCCCCGACTGGAGCAATATTTCACCTCGGTCCGCGAGTTGGAGCAGACCATGGCCGCCGAATTGCAGCGGCCCAACATCGTGGCGCAGGTTTCCATCCCGCCCGCGCCGGGAGAAATGCCGGTCAACAAATCTGTGCCGACCCTTCGCAAGGTCGTTCCGGTCATGGCAAAGCTGGTCGCGCTTGGGCTGGCGACAGACCAGACCCGGGTGGTGAATGTCGCGTTGGCCGAACCGGCGTCCACGATTTTCATGCCCGGTGACTCCAAGCCGTTCCATCAGGCGACGCATGAGGAACCGATCGATCCGACGCTAGGCTATCAGCCGGTCACCTCGCAGTTCAGCACCTACAGCATGGAGATGTTCGCCGAACTGGTGAAAGCGCTGGACGACATCAAGGAAGGCGACGGAACCTTGCTCGATCACAGCCTGATCCTCGCCTACACCGATACTGGCTTTGCCAAACTGCACACACTGGAGGCGATTCCGATGTTGCTGGCGGGATCAGCCAGCGGACGGGTCAAGACCGGCTTTCATATCGCCGGGGAAGGCGGCCCGGTCACCCGTGTCGGTCTTACCGTGCAGCAGGCCCTCGGTTTGTCCGTGGAGACCTGGGGCAAGGCCTCGATGGAAACCAAGAAGCCGATCACGGAGATATTGGCTTGATGACAAAGGCAATGCGGGTTCTTGCATTGATATCTGTCGTCGCCGTGGCGGCCACGCCTGCCTTGGCGGCGCCCTGGGTCCGCGGCTTTATCGTCGATCAGTACGAGCCCGCTTTCTATTACGGCGCCAAAACCGGCACCATGGAGCCGGGCACCGACTGCCCGAAAGGCACGACACCTGACAATGATTACAACCTGCTGCTCAAGACGAAGTGGCGATCGGATGCCGAGATTGCGAAAGTTCTGAAGCCCGCCACCCTGGAGGTGGACGGCACCTTCAACAGCCAGCGGGAGTTCCTTCTCAGTGCGGCGCTGCGCTATCGGGGTTTTCGCAGGGATATTGACACTTGGGTCAATCCCTTCGCCGCGCAGGATCCGGGCATGCAGGAAGTGACTGGCAAGATCGGGGAAGGCTTCGATCTCGATCACAATCCCAAAACCGGATTCATCAGCCCCGCGGGTCAAAAGGGCGTGGACAACAATCTCTACCGCGTCATGGGCTGTGGCATGGCCTATCGGGGCAAGCCCTTTTCGTCCTACCTGGGCACCCGCGCCAACGACAAGATGCTGGAAGGTCTTTTCGGGATTGTGATCCGGGTGTCGGGAACGAAAGACCCCATGAATGACGACAATGCCGTGGTCGAGATCGGCTACACGCCCGAGCGCATCATCAAGGACGCGGCGGGCAAGGTGGTGCCCGACTATTCGTACCGGATCGCCAAGGCGGCGCAGTACACCAAATTGAGCGCACGGATAAAGAACGGGGTAATAGTGGGGGAAGCGGATATCCGCATGCCGGTCTTCTCATGGTTCGAGAACAATCGGGGCGAGATCACCTTCTACAAGGGGCGCCTTCAACTCGGCATGAACCCGGATACGTCCCTGACGGGCCTGGTCGGCGGTTATATCGACTGGCGCCAATATTATGGCCGAGACACATTTGACACGAGTTCGAGCGCCGGCACGCGTGAGACTTACTATCATGAAAACCAGTTGGCGAAATATTATGCGTTGAAGCGCAATGCGGACGGATTGCCAGACCCCAAGACCGGGCAGAACATGGGCATATCTGCGGCGTTCCGGCTGACAGGCGTGCGGGCTTATGTGAGGGATTCTTCGAAGGTGGTGGCTATCAACGAGCCTCTCAGCAGCAAAGCAGCGCCCACATATCGGGAGCTGTTCCGCAAAGCTTCAATGACCGCCGTCATCATACCTGACCCACCGCGCAGGCGGGGCGAGGACGACGAAATTCCGGCACCAAAAGACAAAGAACAGCAAACTGTTCGCAATGAAGAGGGGAAAAGCACCAACGGGATATCCAGCGATCCCTGATCCGTCGTAGCCAGGCGGTCGGGCAGTCGAAATCGTCAACGCACACGGCGCTCCTACCAAAGAGCACCGCGTGCGGATTTTGCGTGCGTTGACGGCAAGAGCTTAAACAAAAAATTACAATAGGCCTGATCCAACAACAGCCAATTAGGGGAACGGAAATGAACTTCAAATCGAAAATCGGCGGAACGCTGCTCTGCACCGCCAGCATTCTCGCGCTGACGTCCGTCGCGCGCGCCCAGGAAGCCAATGTGGAATCGGTGGTCGTTACCGGATCGCGCGTCATCCAGGACGCAACGATGTCGCCGACACCGCTGACGGTCATTCCCATTGGCGATCTGCAAGTCACCACGCCGACCAATATCGCCGATGGCCTGAACAAGATGCCGGAATTTATCGGGTCCCAGACCTCGCGCAGCGTCAACAACGCGAGTGCCGATAACGCGGCGAACGTGCTGAACCTGCGCAGTTTCGGCGGACAGCGGACATTGGTTCTGCTGGATGGCCAGCGCATTGTGGCGTCCAACACCAACGGCACGGTCAATGTCGATACCTTACCCCAGATTCTGGTCGAGCGGGTTGACGTTGTTACCGGCGGCGCTTCGGCGGTTTATGGATCGGACGCGGTCTCCGGTGTCGTCAATTTCATTCTGAACAAGAATTTCACCGGTCTGAAGGTCCAGGCCAACAGCGGCATCTCGACCTATGGCGATGCGGCGACCTACAAGATTGCGGCAGCTGCGGGCACGAGCCTTTTCGGCGGCCGTGGCCACTTCGAAATGTCGTTGGACTATTTCCACGCCGATCCGGTCTACGACTTTCAGCGTCCGGAGCCCGGTAACAATGGCGACTGGATTCTGACCGGCGCCGGCACGCAGGCCAATCCCTTTGTCGATACGCCCAACGGAAACCTCACCGCCTTTTCCTACGGCGGCAAGATCACCTGCGCGGGAACGGCGGCCAATCCCTGCCTTGCCAACGGCCAGCAGTTCGTGTCCAACGGCGTGATCGGTCCCTTCAATCCAGGCACGCCTACGGGCACCGCCAATATCTCATCCGGCGGCGACGGGACGCATTCGCTGTTTGCGAATGTCGCGGCCAGCGCGAACCTGGCGCAGGCCTATGGCCGCTTCAGCTACAATCTTGATGATGCCACCACATTCTGGGCCAGCGCCCGGGGCGCGGAGGGCGAAAATCGCGCCAATTTCGTGCAGTCCTATATTCAGACCGGCAACGTCCCGAACGTCTTTTTCAAGAACAACCCCTACCTGCCCGCCGCGGCCCAGGCTTTGCTGGCCGGCGGCACCACCAACACCTTCCAGATGTCGAAGTACAATATGAATCTTGGCTACGCGGACAGCACCTTCAAATCCATCGGTACCGACCGTGTCCTCGCTGCGGCCGCGGGTTTCGACGGTTCGCTGTTCGGAAAATACGACTGGCATGTCGCCTACAGCCATCAGGAAGATCGCCAGAAGGAAGACGATCCGACCAACATCAACAACCAGTATCTCACCGCCGCGGAGGATGTGCGCCTCAATTCCTCGGGCAATCCAGTCTGCTTTGTCTCCACCACGCCGCAGGCGAGTCTTTATCCCGGGTGCGTGCCGCTAAACCTGTTCGGCCCGTCAACACTGACTCTGGATGGGTGGAAATATTATGTGCGGGACACCTATTACACCCAGACCAACAAGCTGGACGATATTAACGGTAGTATCGCAGGGAACGTCTTCGATCTGCCGGCCGGTCCGGTCAGGGCGGCGGTCTCGGGCGAGGTGCGCTGGATGGGTTTCGATATCCAGAGCAACGGCACTCCGGGCACGGTGGATTGCACGGGCCTGTCGTCCATCTGCAACAACACGGTCTCGCTCTGGCAGGGCAACACGGCCACGCCGCTCAAGCCGGTTGATGAGAGTGTCTGGGAGGTGGCGCTGGAAGTGGGCATCCCGATCCTGAAGGACCTGCCGCTTGTTCAAAGCTTCTCGGCCGATCTCGCCGGCCGGCACACGGAATACAGCACATCGGGTCCGGTCGACACCTGGAAAATCGGCCTGGACTGGCACATCAGCGACGATTTCCGTCTGCGTGGAACAACCTCCATCGACATTCGGGCGCCCACGCTGAACGATCTGTTCTCGCCGATCCTGCTCAACCATCAGGGCTACACGGATCTACTTACCAATTCCTCGCAGACCATACCGGTTCAGACCCAGGGAAATCCGAATCTTGTTCCCGAGGTCGCGCGCACTTACACCGGTGGCATCGTGTTCACGCCGACCTGGTTTGCCGGGTTCACGACGTCATTGGACTATTATTCCATCAATATGACGAATGCGATCGGCACGATCAGCGCTTCGACGACATCCGTGCAAACACTGTGCAACCAGTCGGGTGGCACCTCACCTTATTGTGCGCTATATGTGCGGCCATTCCCCTATACCAATACGACGCCCGCAAACTATCCGACCTTGCTTATCAACGAAGCTTTAAACACAGCTGTCCAGAAAACAGAGGGATGGGACCTGGAAGTGAATTATGCCTTCGAGTTGCAGGATGTTGTCGATTCAGCCAAGGGCTCTTTGAACCTCCGCCTGCTGGCGAACTATCAGCCGATCAATCAGTCGATTGCGTTCCCAGGGGCGCCTTTGACATTCCAGGCCTTCCCGAAGGGCCACATCACATCCTTTATTTCCTACAAGCTGGATAGCTGGTCCTTCACCTTGGAGGATCGCTGGCTGAGCAGCTGGGACAGAAGGACACTGGCGACAGATGTTTATCAGAACCCGCGGGTACCCGCTTATAACTACGTCGATGGAACAATAGACAAGAAGTTCGTCATCGACGATCAGGCGCTGGATGTCTACCTGACGGTCCAGAACATCGGCAACAAGAAATTCCCGGTGGCGACCAACAACAACAGCACGCCGGACCTTTATTATATGGGCGTGCAGGGGACGGTGACGACGCAGTATGACGCGATCGGCCGCTACCTTACGCTGGGCTTCCGGTTCGAGCAGTGAGTTGACGCAGGTAGCGTAGCAATCGAGTATGAGAGGGCCGTGCTGGCATCGGCGCGGCCCTTGTCGTTCAACGGTCATGTCTGGAAATCCGCGCCGTGAAAGCCGACTACACAGCGCTGCTTGAACAGGCTTTTGCGCAATATCAGCGCGGCGACTTGGCCGCGGCGGAAGCCACGCTGGGGCCGATTGCCGGTCACCCTAGCGCGCTGCATCTGACGGCTCTGGTGCGCGTGCGCCAAGGCCGCCTTCCGGAAGCCGCGGACATTCTTGGCCAGGCTGTTGCCGCGCGGCCGGAAGAAGCACAGGCCCATTTCAACCACGGCAAGGTATTGGCGACGCTTGGCCGGCACCGCGAGGCGGCGGGCGCCTTCTCGTCGGTGGTGGCTCTGGACCCGCGACATGGCGAAGCGATGTTCGGGCAGGGAAAGGCTCTGCAAGCCATGGGGGACTTGGCCGGCGCGATTGCCACTTTCAGGCGCTGCATCGCGGTAAACCCGGCCCATGTTCTCGCCAGGCTGTTGCTAGGACCAGCGTTGGTTGCGGCCGGAGAGCCGGGAGAGGCCAAATCGGTCTTGGCCGGCGCCCTCCAACAGACGGCCGACAACCGGCTATTGGCCGATCTGCATCAGGCCCTGGCGGCGGCTGAGCTCGCCCAGGGCAACGAACACGCGGCTCTGGATCAACTTGAGCAGGCTTTGGCATGCGATCCTGGTCGCGTTCGGCTGGAGCTCGACAGGGGCAATATTCTGGAAAAGCTGGGCCGTTATGACGGCGCCAAAGAAGCGTACCAGAGGGTCCTTGATCACGACCCGGTCAATGGGGCGGCCCATCGCGCGCTTGGCGATCTGCACTACCGGCTGGGAGAGGACGAGGCGTTCCTGCGCTCTTACGATAGCGCACCGCGAACAAAAGAACTGGTACTAGACAAAGCGCAACTGCTGCTGGGCGCGGAACGGCTGAAGGAGGCTGAAGCGGCATTTCACTTGGTGTTATCGCGATACGGGGAGGACAAGCGGGCGCTCGCGGGCTTGGGCCTGTCATTGATGAAGATGGGCCGCCTCGGTGATGCGGCGTCCGTCCTGGAACGTGCGCTCAGCCTCTATCCCGACAGCGCCGATCTTTATTGCAACTTGTCTGCCGCGCTCGCGCGGCTGGGCGATCCCGAGAAGGGCGGCGCCATGGCGGCCAAGGCCTTGGCGCTTGATCGCTACAACCAGCTGGCTCTAGCCATGCGGGGGACCTGCTGGCGCCTTATGGGGGATGCCCGGGATAGCGCGTTGAACGGTTATGATGAGCTCATCCAGGTTTTTGATCTGAAAGCCCCGGATGGATATCCGGACATGGAATCTTTCAATGCCGACCTTAGCCGCGCGCTGGAGGAGTGGCATCCCGCCACGCGCGAGTATCTGGGCCAATCCCTACGGGGCGGAACACAGACCAGCAATGATCTTTTTGCCGCCCGCCATCCCCTGATCGAGCGTCTTCGGGACCGGATCGAAGATGCGATAACACATTATGTCTCGCAGATGCGCGAAGTGCCGGATCATCCCCTGTTCGCGCGCAGGGGCGGGGGATACGTTTTTTCGGGGTCCTGGTCCTCGCGGTTGCGTTCTGGAGGATTTCACATCAATCATCTTCATCCCGGCGGCTGGATAAGCTCCTGCTACTATGTTGATGTTCCGCCAGCCGCGCGCGATGAGCGTGGCCGCCAGGGTTGGATCAAGTTTGGGCAGCCCTCGTTCGATGTCGGCCTGGAGCCCGAGCGGACGATCCAGCCCGTGCCGGGCCGCCTAGTGCTGTTTCCTTCCTATACATGGCATGGCACCATACCTTTTCAGGATGACGGTGCTCGCTCCACGATAGCCTTCGATGTTGTTCCATCTAAGCACGACTGACTTTCTTCGCGAGGGCCCGTGAACCAACACAATCCAGGCACCGGTGCAAAAGGAATAGCGGTCAACAAGAAGATGATCGGCGGACGCGAAATCTTCATCTGTGACGGGTTCATAAACGACGAAACCGCGGTGCGCGTCGGACAGCTAGTGAAGACCTTGACCTACCAGCGATCTGAGAGAAGCCGCCCCGACCTTCCGGTGAGCGGAGCGGCGGCGGAAATATCCGAGGACCTCTTTGCGCGCGAGCCTTTCTTTGCGGAGTTGATCCGGTTCGGCGAAGACATGTTTCCCGCGGAACGTTTCGTTCTCGAGCGTCTTTATGTGAACAGCTCCCGGAACGGCGACGTATATTTTCCGCACCGGGATTGCGACCAGAACCTCCGGAACATAACTATTCTCTATTACGGCAATCTTGTCTGGCACGCGGACTGGGCGGGAGAAACGATTTTTTTCAACGACAATCATGATGCTGAAATGGCGGTGACGCCGCGGCCCGCTCGGTTCGTTGTATCGCGCGGTGCTATCCTGCATCGCGGGGGCGTGCCTTCCGGGGTTTGCAATGAAGAGCGATTTTCAATCGCCTGCAAACTGCGCGCTCTGTGAGGGCCTGTATACGGCTCGCTGGCCATCAGGTGTCGACAACGTTCTTCACCGGACGTGGCTTGATGATATGAATTCAGGCAGCAGGTTCGCAGCCCGGATTTGACTAAGTTTCCGGAATTCCGCAATTTCCTGGCATCTGACCTTATCCTCACGAATATCGCCACACCGGGACGTATGCCCAGCGAGACCAAGCGCGCAGTCACAATCCACGATGTCGCTAAAAAAGCCGGCGTGTCGTTCAAGACTGTGTCGCGCGTGCTGAATAACGAGGCGAATGTCAGCGTGGAGACCCAGGAGAAGGTCCGGAAAGCGATCAGCGCCCTGCAATATTCGCCCAGCATCGCGGCGCGTGTCCTCGCCGGCAGCCGGTCATTCCTTATCGGCCTGTTATACGACACGCCCAGCTCCTACTATACGCACAGCGTCCAGATGGGCGCGCTGGAACGTTGCCGCGAAGCCGGCTTCCATCTGGTTCTGGAAAAATGCGATAGCCAAGCCCGAAACGCTGCGGCCGCAATACTGACCACTATCAGGCATACGCGTCTCGATGGGGTGATCTTGACGCCACCTTTATCGGATAATTATGCAATACGAGAAAGCCTTGTCGAGCAACAGATCCTGCAGGTGTTGATCTCACCGCCGAAATTAGACGCCGCGCTGGCTTCAGTATACATGAACGATCGGCAGGCTGCTTTTGATATGACCCAGCATCTTATATCATTGGGGCATAAGCGGATCGGCTTCATTAAAGGCCTTTCCCGGCATGGAGCCGCAATGCTCCGGCAGCTTGGATACCAGGATGCACTCAAAAGTAGTGGAATCAAGCCAGACGAAGATATGATCAAAGATGGAAATTTCAGGTTTCAGTCTGGGGCAGACGCGGCCGAGCAGCTTCTTACACAAAACGAACCGCCGACGGCAATTTTCGCGAGCAACGATGAGATGGCTGCAGGCGCAGTCGCGACGGCGCATCGGCTCGGCCTATCCATTCCTCGTGATCTATCGGTAGCGGGCTTTGACGACGTGCCGTATGCATCCATTACGTGGCCGGCGCTTACCACCGTACATCAACCAATCGTCGAGATGGGCGCCGCCGCGGCTGATCTGTTGATTGCCGGCATACAATCCAAAAGGCATGAGCCGGCTGAACGCGCCCGATCGATTTCCTTTCGGCACGACTTGAAAATCCGGGCTTCGACGGGGCCTGCACCAAAGCATTGAATTACAATGCGGGTCAGTTTGCCGAAATCGTTTGATGATTCAGGCGGTCGTGCCTCACGTAGAGCCCATAAAACGTTATCCAGACATAACATGCAGCTGGTATCAGTAGCGCCAGAGGCAAACCATGTGCATCGGCGACCAAACCTGCGATCTCAGGGACTACAGCGCCCCCTACTATGGCCATGCACAGGAGACCCGAACCCTCCGGCGTAGCATCTCCCAAGCCCTGGAGCGCGAGGGCAAAGATGGTCGGGAACATAATGGAGTTAAAAAGCCCGACCGCGATAATTGTCGCCGCTGCAATAAATCCCCCTGTAGACAGCGACAAAAGCGTGGAAAATGCCGCTACTGCGCCGCAAGCGGCAAGCGCCGTTCCCCCAGGCACGACCCTGAGCGCCCCCGCGCCGATAAAGCGACCAAACATTGCGCCACCCCAATATAGGCTGAGCAACTCGGCTGCTCGCTGAGTAGAGATGGAAAGGACTTGAGCCTCTATCAAATAGCTGGACAGCATGCTGCCGACGGTTACCTCTGCGCCGACATATAGAAAAATGGCGACCGCACCGAAAAAGAACCGCTTGCTTCTTAACAATCTTAGCTGGTCTGAGACGTCACGGCGTCTCGTGACTCTCTGCGGTAGCGGGAAGCCGCGATACAACCAAAATATTATGGCAAGCACGGCAAGCACGCTCGCAATGATGACGAATGGCGATTGGATTTCCGCCAAATCATTAAATGATATTCCGGAGTGTGGAGGCCGCTTGCCCGGTGGGGTTAGAGTCGGGTTGAAGACTAACCAAGCCGCAACGAGAGGTGCAACAGTTGTCCCGAGAGAATTGAAACCTTGCGCCAGCGTAAGTCTGCTGGAGGAATGAGCAGGGTCACCAAGTTGAGCGATCAAAGGGTTGTCGGCGACTTGCAAAAGTGTGATTCCCGCCGCCAAAACAAATAATGCTAACAAAAAACCAGGATAGAGAGCGAGTAAGGTAAGAGGTGCTAGTGCCAAGCATCCGGCAATCAAAATACTGAGACCCAGAATGATGGCGCGGAGATAGCCGAGCCGCCTTACAAAAAAAGCTGCGGGAAGTGAAAAGATAAAATATCCCAAAAAGAACGATAATTGGCCCAGCATGGCCTCGGCATATGAGAGGTGGAACAGGTTTTTTAACTTCGGCATCAAAGAATACAATAAAACGGTCGAGAGACCTCTTATGAAGAAAAGAAAGACGAGTAGCGAAAGTATGAGTTTGCCCGTTGAGTTCGACCACGGCCCTGTGTTTTCAGCCTGACTAGGCAGTGTCTCGATTTCGGATGCCAAGTGACCAGTGCTCCGCACGTTATTTTTAATTATGTGCAATCTGCAGGTGCGATCACGATAGGGCGTAGCTCATGAGCTGGCAACATGCGCGCCTGACGGGCGTGCCGCCACGGTCCCCCAAGCCGGTACGAAAGCGAAAGTAGGCTAAACGACTGGCCTCTTTTGGCGTAAAGCAGGATGCGTCCGCTTTTGGCGCAAAGCGGACGGTGTGATTGCGCTTCTGGTGAAAAGTGGATGGGCCCGGCATCGCGAGCTAGGGTTGCGGCCGCCGGCAGGTATGTCGCACCGCGACATCGAATCCGACTGGACTGCGGGCGCGATTGGAGCGTGGTTCTGGGTATGCGAAACGCCCCGAAAAAAGCTGCCCAGTCCGTCTCATCTGAAGCGACAGCTGCCGAGATTTCCTGCCTTTCCGGCCTACCATTGAAGAAGCTGAAGGCCGCCTGGTCCGCGGAATTCCGCCGCGAGCCACCTAAGGGATTGTGGCGCGATCTGTTGCTCAGGACGTTGGCCTGGCGAATCCAGGAGAAGGCCTTTGGCGGCCACAACAAGGCGACACTGAAGCTTCTGGATAGCTACGGCCAGAAAAGGGCAGGCGACCAGCGCTGCCAGCGGCTGAAGCCGGGTACGGTCCTCGTCCGGGAATTCGGGGGTACGCACCACACGGTGACGATCATGCCGGAAGGCTTTCTCTGGCAGGAAAAGGCCTACTCGAGCCTTTCTGCCATCGCCAAGATCATCACGGGCACCAACTGGAATGGGCCTAGGTTCTTTGGCTTGAGAGAAGAGCAGGGCAAGAAGGGCGCACGGGTGGAGAGGGCGGCGTGAGCGGCCGGCCCGCGACCATCCGCTGTGCCGTCTACACCCGCAAATCGACCGAACACAATCTGGACCTTGAATTTAATTCCCTCCATGCCCAGCGGGAAGCATGTGAAGCCTATATCAAGAGCCAGATACATGAGGCTGGCAGCTCATCCCGGACGCCTATGACGACGGCGGGATATCGGGTGGATCGCTGGACCGGCCGGACCTTCAGCGCCTCCTGGCCGATATCAGTGCCGGCAGGGTGGACACGGTGGTGGTCTACAAGGTCGATCGGCTAACCCGGTCGCTCACAGATTTCGCAAAGCTGGTAGATCTGTTCGACCAGCACGGGGTGTCTTTTGTCTCGGTCACCCAGGCCTTCAACACCACCACCAGCATGGGAAGACTGACGCTAAATGTCCTTTTGTCATTTGCCCAGTTCGAACGGGAAGTGATCGGGGAGCGGGTGAGAGACAAGATCGCCGCCTCAAAGGCAAAAGGCCTCTTCATGGGCGGTGGCACCGCCCTGGGCTACATCAACCGGGACAAGAAGCTGGTCATCGTGCCGGAGGAGGCTGAGCAGGTCCGGTGGATGTTCAGGAGATACCTGGAGCTTGGTTCGGTCGGACTTCTGCTTGAGGAAATGAACCGGCTCGGAATCCGGACCAGACTCCAGACCCTGTCCAATGGCGAGAAGCGGGGAGGCGGCGCCTACGGTAAGGGCGCTCTCGTCTACCTGCTCCGAAACCGGTGCTATGTGGGCGAGATCCTCCACCGCGGCCAGATCCATGCCGCGGAGCATGAGCCCATTATCGACCGGGAGACTTTCGAGGCCGTCCAGGCCTCACTTGCGGCCAAAGCGATAACCAGAAAGGCCAGCACAAAGGCCTCCGACTTCCTGCTGACTGGGCTGCTGTTCGACAGTGCCTGCAACCGGATGACGCCCTCCCACAGCCGCAAGAAGGGCGTCCGCTACCGGTATTATGTCTCCCAGGCGATCTTGCAGTCCCGGAAAGATGAGGCCGGAGAGGTGTTCCGGGTGCCCGCCCCTGAACTCGAGGCCCAGATCGAGCAGTTTGTCCGGCTCCAGGCGTCGGACCCGCATGGAGATGTCCGGGCCATGATCGAGGCCCGGGTAGCCCGGATTACTGTCCAGACGGACTCTATAAGTGTGGAACTGGCAGGCCCAGGGGCGGATGCCGGTGGCGCCCCGGCCGCGTCCGGGCACATAGTCAGCCTGCCCTGGTCCAGAAAGCCCTTCCGGGCGACCAAAGGGGCAATTGGCGGCGCAGCCGGTGTCATAATCACGGCCGCTGACGGGCAAGCGGTCTTGGCGGCCATTGGCCGGGCCCGGCGCTGGCTCGACGAGATCATGGCCGGCGGCACTATTGCCGCGATCGCCAGTCGCGAAGGCAAGGGCGAGCGCCAGATAAGGCTGCGCATGCCGCTGGCGTTCACGCCGCCGGATACCATGCGCCAGCTGCTGGA
>Ga0265338_10002550_pt1 | contig 26957 bp, 24 predicted proteins | sample 42126metaG_FD_193579 | JGI IMG/M metagenome (GOLD analysis project Ga0265338, IMG submission 193579) | Rhizosphere microbial communities from Carex aquatilis grown in University of Washington, Seatle, WA, United States - 4-21-26 metaG | ecosystem: Host-associated > Plants > Roots > Rhizosphere...
AGATGAATGGACAGCGCGACGGAAGTGCAAAGGCAAAAGCAAAAACAAGAGCAAGAACAAAAACGCTAATAAGGAAAAAACAAATGCAAAGACAAAAACCTTGACAACACCAGCCGTCTCATAGAAGGCCCCTTTTTTAAGGCTCACTCAATTAGGGCCTTTAGGCCCGGGCCTTCCGCTCGCAATGAAATAAACCCCGCCCGCCTTGCGTGTAATTACCACTCTTTCAGGCACACTAAAGATGGATGACCACACATCTCACTCCGGCCCGCCGTTGCGATTCGGCCTCTTGAACGAAATCTAAAAGGGGGGGACCCCCCACCCCCCTCCCCCGGGGTAACCAGAAAGTTAATAGTGGCCGCTTCCATCAACACCTTAATAATCAATATCTTGCAAGAATGTAACAAGCCAAAAGTTGTTACATTGACCCCCGAAAACACCCCTTTTTGACCCTTTTTGCCTTTTCAAGCTCACTCCTGCGATTGCCGCCTCAACCGGGCCGCAAAGTCAACGCAATCAACGTGAAAGCCGCCGCCGAAACCGTCGACAGAAAGTTCACGGCGTCGTTGTCGAGCCAGCCTATCCGCTCAAATGTGGCTCCAAGCAGGCTATCGAAAAACAGCCCGAAAACAGCTCCCGCTGTCGCCAACAGGAAAAACCGCAAATCCCGATGAACAGCCCAACTTCCAAGCGCCGCCACAATCACTGCGGCAGCGATTCCAGCAAGTGTCCCCGCAAAAGTAATGCCGCCGTCGGTTCCGGCAACGACAGGCCGAAAGCTGATAATCATCCGCGGGCGTCCGCCAAACACCTGGCCAATCTCGCTTGAAACCGTGTCGGCGGCTGCCTCAGCCATCGCAGCCAGGCTAGCCAGCAGCAGAGCCATCGCCGAGTGAGGCATCCAGCGGCTGTTAACCACCCAGCTTTCAAACAGGCCGGTCGAAATCAGCGCAGCCGCGCCAAGGTTGGCAGCAACCTGTGCGGCTGAGCGTCCGCCACGCGCTTCCGCGGTGCCAATCCTTTCTTTCTTACCGCGCCCCACGTGCGTAGCCGCAAACGCCAGCAACGAAACCGCCAGCACCGGAACAATGTAAGTGCGCCAGGCATAAAACGGCATAGCAGCCGTTGCATACATAAGCTGTGCGGTAATCACCGATCCAGTAACGGCGGCGAACGGTGTAGCCGCGCGCAGCGCAAGCGTCACAACACCCAGCGCAACGCTCAGCCCGAGCGTCCGATAAACCACTGCAGGCGCGCTGCCAAACCAGTCGCTGGTTTCAAGCACCAATCCGCAACCAACCACCGGCAGCACCAGCAGCAGCACCAGCTTCGATTGCCATCGCAACGTCTCGCGGCTCACGGCTCCATCCTACCGTTCCCGCGGGGCTCTCGGAAAAATGAAGCACCGCGACTTTCGACCACCGGCTTCAGTCTCCGCAACCGGTCCAAGCATTTACACTCATTCACGCACCGGAATTTCTCTGCCAGTACGAGGCTAATTATGAAAAGGCTTTCAGCGATCCTCGCTGTCCTGACTCTTGCCGTCTTTGCCGCGCAACAGCCCAGCCAGTTTTCGGCCCACGCCCAATCTGCGTCCGCACCCAAAGGCGTCACCGCATCCGCCGACAACCTCACCATTGAAGGCGGCGGCGCCACCGTTGTGCTTGAGCCGTATGCCGAAAACGTTCTGCGCGTCACGCTCAGCATGAATCATGCGCCAGCCGTGGCAGCGCCGGGATACGGCGTGATTGCAAAGCCTGCGGCCAATGGCTGGAGCGCAACCTACAAGTCCGGCACCGTTGTTTACAGCTCATCGCGCATGGTAGTCACAGCCAGGATTCCCGGCCGCTTTAACGGGCCTGATTCCACGGTGGCGCAGGCCGGCTACTTTGTCGGGTCAACGCCGTGGACGCCAATCTCATTCACCACGCCCGACGGCGCCACTCTGCTCGACATGCGCGACTGGTCGCAGTCCAAGTTGAACCAGAAGGACGCGACCGCATCGATCACCAACGAGCGCCGACCGGGAGACCACGAGTTCTACACCGTAGGCGCCACCTTCGCGTCTCCTGACGACGAGCACTACTACGGCCTGGGCCAGAACCAGGAAGGATTCCTCGATCACCGCGGCCACGCGATCCATTGCTGGGCAGACTACGAAGCTCCAGCCGCGCCCACCTTCTGCGTGCCTTTCGTAGTTACCAACAAGGGCTACGGCCTGCTGTGGGACAACCCATCGAAGACCACCTTCGAAGGCGGATTCAATGGCGTCACCAAATGGACTTCCCAAGTCGGTGACCGCGTTTCGTTCTTCGTGATAGCGGGCAAAACCGCCGACGAAATCTACCAGGGCTACCGCCTGCTAACCGGGCCCACACCAATGCTGCCCAAAGCCGCCTATGGATACATCCAATGCAAGCAGCGGTACATGAGCCAGGCTGAGCTGTTGGGCGTGGCCAAGGGCTACAGAGATCGCCATCTCCCCGCCGACGTGCTGGTAGTGGACTGGTTCTACTACACCAACATGGGCCAGATGGATTTCGATCCCAAGCTATGGCCTGACCCAAAGAAGATGAACGACGAGCTCCACGCCATGGGATTCGAAACCATGATCAGCGTGTGGCCGCGGTTTGTGCCCTCCGACCGCTTCTACGACGAAGTGCTCAAAAATAAATGGTTCATCGCCTACGCTGACGGCAAGCCCATCGACGGCCTGCCCTACGACCGCGCCGGTTCTGACATCGATACCACCAATCCCGACGCGGCAAAGTGGTACTGGAACACCGTGCGCGACAACATAATTGCCAAGGGCTTCGACTCGCTGTGGGCCGACGAAACCGAGCCTGACCTGCCTCCGAACGGAGCGTACCTGAAGATCGGTCCGGGCACGGAGTACTTCAACGTCTATCCGCTCTTCCACACCGCGGCCCTCTACGACGGTATGCGCAGGGACGAGCCTGGCCGCGCGCTGATTCTTTCTCGTGATGCCTACCTTGGCTCGCAGCGCAACGGCACCATCACCTGGTCGTCGGATATCTACCCGACCTGGGACACACTCAAGCGCCAAATCCCCACCGGCCTCGACGTCACAGCGTCAGGCATTGCCTACTGGTCAAACGACACGGGCGGATGGCAGGCTCCCGCCGCCGTGCATCATCCCGCGCATAAATCGCTACTCGACCCGTCCGACGCGCGCAACAACGTGGGCGGATACGACGACTATCCCGAGCTATACACGCGCTGGTTCCAATACGCCGCCTTCCTGCCCATCATGCGAACCCACGGCAGCCGCAAGTTTAATGAAGTGTGGTCGTACGGGCACGAAGCTGAACCAATCCTTGAGAAATATCTGCGCCTCCGCTACCAGCTCATGCCTTACATTTACTCCCTCGGATACGAGACCTGGCTCACCGGCGCGCCGTTCATGCGGGCGCTGGCGCTAGATTTTCCCAATGAACCCAAAGTCGCCGATATGGGAGATGAATACATGTTCGGCCCGGCGTTCCTGGTAGCTCCCGTTACCGAACAGGGCGCGACCACCAGGCAGGTCTATTTACCCGCTGGAACAGACTGGTACAACTACTGGACCGGCGAACGGATCAAGGGCGGCCAGACCATTGAAGCATCGGCGCCCATCGAGACCATTCCGCTGTTCGTAAAGGCAGGCTCGATTATCCCGCTCGGTTCCGAGGTTGAAAACACCCACCAGAAGCAGGCCATCGCGAAGGTAAAAGTGTATCCCGGCGCCGATACGACCTTTACCCTGTTTCAGGACGACGGAACGACCTACGCATACGAAAAAGGCGGCGGACAGGTGACGAAACTACACTGGGACGATTCCGGCCAGAAGTTGACCAGCGAAGGCCCGGCTGCCTGGACCGCGCCCGACAGCGCAATTGTGGAAATCGAAGGACATTGACAGGAGCGCTCCGTCTCGCCCGCCTCATGTTTAAAAGAAATTCCGATCGCGCAATCAGCGCCGGGCTCCGATGCTTTTTTGCGCGCCGGACGTCTCTATCAAAGAGTTTCATTTTGCTTTATTTCACTTATGGTTCGGGCAACGGCCAGCAGGCAAGCAAGCGGGCAAAAGACCCGGCTCGCTGATTTACAATCGCCCTAGGACAGGGAAAGATTCTTGATGAGCCTTTTTGATATGAAGAAGGGCCGGTTGCGCACGCTGCTGGCACAAGCGGGTGCGGCCGTGGCGGTCTCAGCCTTTATTGCCGGATGCGGCAACAACTACAGGCCGGTAGTAAAGCCCATTACTTCCAGCGGACCGCCGGCGCAGCCGTCATCTTACGCGGTGGTGGTATCCACCACCGGTGCAACAACACCGGGCGTAGTCACCATCATCGACTACTCCGGCGACACGGTAATGGCGATAGCTCCCATCGGGCCTGGTCCCATTGCATTCACCATCGATGAGGCGGGCGGAAATGGTTATACCGTCAACAGCGACGGAACCGTGACCAATTTTCCCATCACCACCAGCCTTCAGGCCAAGAACGTCACGGTGTCAACGCTCGCCTCCACGGCTGTGCCAGTCAACCTTATGGCGCCTTCCACCGGACTTTGGGCTGCGGATTTGACCGGGAATGTTGCTGACGTCTTCAGTGGTTCGCCTGAGACCTTCAAACTGGCGGTACCCGTAGCCACCATGCCGGTTTACGTTGCCGGCGCGCCCAACTCCGCCGGTCAAAGATATTTTGTAGTAAGCCAGAATCCTCAGGCCCAGTCCGGATTCACAAGTACCACCTGCAACAGTTCGCCTTCTACTGTGGGTGAAAACGGCGTGGTAACACCAGTCGAGCCGTCTTACGTCGCCGACTCGGCGATCGTATTGGACCCTACCGCAGGTGCGGGAACCACCAACGCTCAATGTCCGGTGTATGCACTTGAGTCAACTGACCAGAAGCGGCTGTTCGTCGTTAACCGCGGCAGCGACACGATTTCCGTGATCAATGTTCAGAACAACACGCTCGACCGGTGCGCCCCGTTCGTTGACCAGTCTGGCCAGACCGTGAATTGCCACCCGATTCTGCCGCTCTCCACAACTGCAGTTGCCAAAACAGGAGTCACTCCTCCCAACGGAACTGCGGGAATGACGACGGTAGCTGGCCCGGTTGACGCTGAATTTAACCAGGCAACATCGCAACTGGTGGTCGCGAACTACGACGGCGGCACGATCAGCGTGATCGACGTCAGTCTCGACGAGTATGGCAACGACAGCCCGACATTCGGCACCACGTACACGATTGCAGTGGGCAATACCCATAACCCCCTGCCGGCTAGCGTGACAGTACTGAACGATGGTTCGAAAGCCTACACCGCCAACCAGGGCGATTGCACGCCTGACTGCACCACGTCGGCGAACGGCACCGTGTCAATCGTCAACCTGGCCACCCATACGCTTGAAAAAACGCTGACCGTGGTGGGCAATCCCAGGACCGTGCTGAATACGCAGAACTCTGAGTACGACAAGGTTTATGCGGCGGCGCCAAACAGCCCTTACATCACCATTATCGAAACCACTCCAACCGAGATTGATGTGATCGATTCGACGGTACTTGTGGAGGGAAACGTAGTGGATATGCGCCTCACAACCCAAACCGGATCGGGCAGTTCTGGCACATTTGGAAATAACAACTACACCAGCCGCGTGCCGGGGTACGGCCAGCCCTGTAATCTGCCGGGCGCGTCGCAAACGGCTTCGTTGGACGCTTGCAGAGCAATCCAGTAAAGCCGTGCGGCAAGACTGAGATAAGTAACGAAGAAGGCCATTCCGTAAGCTGGAATGGCCTTTTCAAATTGGAATCGATTAGAGCATTTCTCCTATAGACGCAGAATGTGGGTGCCCCATCCTAACCGCGCCTTTTGCGGTTAGGGTGGGATTGGTCGACCGCAAAAGGAAAAAATGCTCTGGAACCTGCTGCGGGAGAGTAATGGCTGGAAGCGGCAAAACGCGGCTCGACGTGTTGCTGGTGGAGCGAGGCCTTGCGCCGAGCCGCGAGCGTGCGAGGGCGCTCATCCTGGCCGGCCGCGTGCTGGTACGCGAGCAAAAGGTTGATAAAGCCGGCGCAGCGGTGGCCGGGGATGCGGCAATCCGCCTGCTGGGCGATGACATGCCATACGTAAGCCGCGGTGGGCTGAAACTAGCCGCGGCGCTGGAGCACTGGCAGATTGCGGTCGAAGGCCGCGCCAGCGTCGATGTGGGCACGTCAACCGGCGGATTCACCGACTGCCTGCTGCAGCGTGGGGCGGCGCATGTCACGGACATCGACACGGGCTTCGGCCAGATCGCGGCTAAGCTGCGCACCGATCCGCGGGTCAGGTTGATGGAGCGCACCAACGCACGGCTGCTGGCGCCAGGATCGCTCAGAGAACCAGTTGACGGCCGCCCAAATCTCACGCTTCTAGTCATGGATGTTTCGTTTATCTCGGCCACGCTGGTGTTGTCGCCCGTGTTGGCCGCGGTGGAGACGCTGGAAGAAGCGGTGGTGCTGGTCAAGCCGCAGTTTGAGGCCGGGCGCGAGCATGTGGGCAAGGGCGGCATTGTGCGCGATCCTGAGGCGCACCAGTTGGCGATCGACAAGGTAGCTGATTGTGTGCGGTCGCTGGGCTGGCAGGTCGTGGGGACGATTCCTTCACCCATCACAGGCATGGAAGGGAACCATGAGTTCTTGCTTTATGCCAAGCGGAGTTAACGGAGTTAGTCTCACTGACGGGCCGGCTTGTTGTCCCGCTGTTTTTCCTAACTCCGCTAACCCCGCTAACTCCGCCAACTCCGCTGGTTTACACTGAGACCGCATGATACCCGTTGCGATTGTTTCAAAGCCCAACAAGCCGGAACTGGCGCGGCTGTTGCCCGATTTGATCGCCTGGCTGCTCGAGCACGATTTCGACCCGCTGTTGGACGATGAGAGTGGAAGATACACCGACGCGGCTCCCTCGGTGTGTCGAGCGGACCTGCCCACGCACGCCCCCAGCCTGGTGATTGTGCTTGGCGGCGACGGAACCCTGCTGTCGGTAGCGCGGATCTTCGCCTCGTTTGGCACGCCGATTCTGAGCGTCAATCTGGGCTTTCTCGGCTTCCTGACCGAGGTAAAGCTGGCGGACCTGTATGCCACGCTCGCGAGCTGGTGCGACGGTTGCCACAACCTCGACGAGCGGGCCATGCTGCAGGCGGAGCTGTGGCGTGGCGGCGAAATACACTCGACCTTTAACGCACTGAATGAGATTGTGGTTTCGAAGGGCGAGATTGCCCGCATGGGTGAGTTTGCCGTGGAACTCGATGGCAGACCGGTGGCCCGATTCAGGGCCGACGGAGTGATTGTTTCAACGCCGACCGGCTCAACAGCCTACACGCTGGCCGCAAACGGCCCGATTCTGACGCCCGACGTAGACGCAATGGTTGTTACGCCTATTTGCCCCCACCTGCTTACTTTGCGGCCCATCGTGGTGCGTGGCGATGCGGCGCTGATTGTGCGAGTTGAAGGCGTGCCTGAAGTCGCGCTGCTAACCGTCGACGGGCAGCAGGCGGTGGAGCTGAAACGCGGCGACGAGGTGCGCTGCCACCGCTCGAAGTACACGGTGAAGCTGGTGCGGCTTGGCGAGACGGGATTCTTTGAGGCGCTTAGAAGCAAACTTAGCTGGGGCGAGATGTAAGTGCGCAAGGCTGCGAATTTACGGCCTACTTGCTGGTCAGCTCGTTGAGCAGCACTCGAGCCTTGTCGGTGAGGGTGTGCGCGCCATCCACATCGCCTGAGGCAAGGGCCGTTTTGGCTTCCTTGATGAACTCGCGAATGTGGTCGGCGGTCTTCTGCTCAGAATCGTCGAGAGTGCGATTGATTCTTTGCAGGCCGACTTCGACCGAAGCGATGGAATCCACAGTTTTACGTCGCAACTCAACTGGATCGCCCGACGATAGCTGGCCGATGGCGCTCACTTCGGGACTGGGATTCGGGTTGGCGGCCTGTTGTGTAGTGTCGGCGGGCGGCGGGGTCTTCTTCTTCTTCCTGACAGGCTGCGCAGTAGGTTGAGGCGGTGTAGGAGCCTGTTGCGTCGCCTGGGTTGGGATGGTCTCGTTGGGCGGCGGCGGCGCGTTGGTCGGTGGAGGAATGTTTTGGACGTCAGGTGGCGCAAGGGGCGGCAACTGCGCCTTCTGCTGCTTGTGTTCGCAAGCAGTCATCAGAAGTGGCAACATCAAGACAACGCATTTGAAAGGGAATCTCATTCCCCAGATTCCTCATCGCTTACAGTGCTCACCGCTCTTGTGTGGCGGCGTCCCCATTCAGTGGAGGCAAGCGGAATACGCAGGCTGAAAACCGACCCTTGCCCTGCAACTGATTGTACTTCGACGCTACCATGGTGCAACTGAAGAATGCGGTAAGTCATTGCCAATCCAATGCCGCTTCCACCGGCCTTGGTAGTGAAATAAAGATCGAAAATCTTCTCTCGAATATCGTCTGGAATGCCCGGCCCTTGATCGCGGATGCTGATAATAGCTTCCTTATGTGCTGGGTGGGCAAAGTGGTCGCCGTTGGACGGGGATCTGTGGTCGCCCCGGATTTCGACTTCAAGCGTGCCCCCCCCGGGCATGGCCTGGGCTCCGTTCTGAATCACGTTCAGCAGCGCCTGCTTCAGCAGGTCGCCGTCGACGTTGGCAATTAGAGGCTCTTCAGGCATTGAACTCACCACCGGCACGTCCCGTGTGGAGAGTTCGGCGCTGGATAGGGCTACAACCTCAGTGACAATTTCGCGCAAGTCCTGCTCGCGAAGCTGGAGTTCAACCGGTCGAGAGAAGTCGACGAGCGTCTGGACGACGCGATCGAGGCGGTGAATTTCAGCGTCGATCACCTCAAGGTGACGCGTAGCCGGTGAACTAGTATCGCCAAGTTTAGACTTGAGCAATTCGAGATGAACCACGATGGCGTTGATTGGATTCTTGACCTCGTGGCCCACGCCCGAGGTGAGCCGGCCGATAGCGGCCATGCGCCGCGAGACCTCGAGCTCTGACTCAATCTGTTCAGCGGATTCAATGTCGTGCAGCGTGACAAGCGCACCAAGTCCCTGTTCGTTTTCGTCGTCGTGGATGAAGTCGACAGAGGCGCGGATGCGGCGGCCCGTTTCGGTGCGAATTTCCTCCTGCACCATTGAAACTCCCGCGTCGACCGACTCCCAGAGCGAACGGCCCAAAACAGTGTTACGGTCGAAGATCTCGCGTGCATAAAGGCCAAGAACCGTATCGCGATCCTTATGCAAAAACCGGCAAGCCGCCTCTGACACCAGCACCGCGCGGCCGTCGCCGGTGAAAAGAAGCAACCCATCCTGCAGGTTGCCGAGGATTTGATCGAGATTCTCCTTGAGCGCCGAAAACACCTCTTCAACGTTGCGCATGCGCTGGCCGATCTTCTCGATCTTGCTCGAAACGCGCGACGCCATGTCTTGATTGGAGCTCGAGGGTTCGTCCTCATCCACGGCATCGCCGGGCGGCGTCCAGTAGTCGAGCTGCTGGCTGATTTGTTCCATGGGGCGAAGCGCGAGGTTGGAGAGCAGGAATGCGACAAGCAGCGAAAAACTGAGGGCAAAGCCCATGAGCCAGATGGCCTGCATCAGCCACGGCTTGTATTCGGCGCCTAACAGAGTGGTGCGCACGCCTACGTGGACCGATGCAAAAAGCTCTCCGTTGCGTTCAAGCGGAACTGTGACGTCGAAGACCTTGGGGCTGCCGAAGACTTCAATCAAAAGCTGGGTGGGATCGTCGTTGAGTAGTTGATTGTAGCTTGGCCGCACCGGCAGCGGCTGGTCTTGACTGTCGGCATTGGTGCTGAGCAGGACGGTGGACTGGGCGTCGCTAATGTTGACATCGTAGATGGTCGGCGAGTAGCGAACAGCCGACTCAATCGCGTCCTGAAGCGAAGTATCGCCACGGACTGCCTGGGCCTCAAGGAATCGAAGCTGAAGAAAATTGTTGGGGTCGACCTTCTGGTCTTTCAGACCATTTTCAAGAGCCTTTTGCAACCACAGCCGAATCTGTTCGGCCTCCATCCGATTCGTGCTGTAAGACTGGCGCACCGCCTCGCGCACCAACTGGCTGACGTAGACGATCGAGATGAGTCCGGCGATGAGGAACACCAGGCCCGTAATGGCCAGCACGAGTTTGGTTTTAATGCGCATGATTCAGAATCGGCATTAACCTCAGCCCGGTTGTCAGCTCAACGGTTCTTCCCCGGTGCGGTTGTATTCCTTAAGTTTATTGTGAAGCGTCTTCAAGCTTACGCCCAGTATTTCAGCGGCGCGGGTCTTGTTTTGTCCGGTTGCCTCTAGTGTGCGCAGAATCAACAAACGCTCAGCCTCATCCACGGTCGTGCCGACGTGAATGGAGACAAGACCTGCATCGGAGGATTGCGTAAGGGACGGCCGCGACTTGCCAAAGCCCGGCGGCAGATGGCCGGCATCAAGGGGCGAGCCATCGGGGCATAGAATCACTGCGCGCTCAACGGTGTTGCGAAGCTCGCGGGCGTTGCCGGGCCAGTCGTAACTCATCAGGCGATCGAGCATTGAAGAAGCCAGCCCAGAGACCTTCCGGCTGTGTTTCTGGTTCATCTCGATCACCATAGCGTCAGCCATCGCCGGCAGGTCTTCAATGTGTTCGCGCAAGGCGGGCATATGAATGTTGAAAACATTCAGGCGATAGTAAAGATCGGCGCGCAGGTGGCCCAGTTCCACCGCGCTACCGGGGTCTCTATTTGTGGCTGCGAGCACGCGTACATCCACCTCAAGCTCGTTGCGCGCGCCCAGGCGGCGCAGCTTGCGCTCCTCAAGAACGCGCAGCAGCTTGGCCTGGGTTGCGATGGGCATTTCTCCCACCTCGTCCAGTAGGATCGTTCCTCCCGACGCCAGCTCGAAGCAGCCGGCACGCCGTTCGGCAGCGCCTGTGAAAGAGCCTTTTTCGTGACCGAAGAGCTCGCTTTCAATCAACGACTCAGGAATGGCGGCGCAGTTAACGGCAACAAACGGCCGCGGCTTGCGCGGGCTTAGCGCATGCAGCGTGCGGGCCACCAGTTCTTTTCCTGTGCCGCTTTCTCCGGTAATGAGCACTGAGACATTGGAAGGGGCAATCTGCTCGATCAAGCCGAAGATTTCGCGCATGGCCTTGGAACTGCCCACCATTGCGCCCAGGACGCCGCTTTCGCGCAGGCGGCGGCGCGCTACTTCAAGCTCGATCGCAGTGTCGCGCTGGCGCGTGGCGTTTGCCAGTATATTGCGAAGGCGCGTTGAATCGACCGGCTTTTGAAGAAAATCGTACGCGCCCAGCTTCATGGCGTCGACGGCTAGCTGGATGGAACCCATGGCCGTAAGCAAAACTACGGCCACATTGGAATTCAATCCCGACGCATCTTCTGCAAGCCGCGTCAGAAGTCCAATGCCGTCAAGCCGCGGCATCTTGAGATCGGTAACGATGATTGCGGGTTCCCAGGCGAGCGTCTTTTCCCAAGCCTCAAGCCCGTCGCGCGCAGTCTCAGTGCGGTATCCCCAGCCGGAGATAAGCTCGGCAAGGCCCATGAGAGCATGGGGTTCGTCTTCGGCAATCAGGACTTTTGCGCCGTTCTCCATAGAGAAGTTACTCGGTTACCCAGGGCATGTCTATACCACGTAATGATAGCAATGCCCGCTAACTGATGCGGCACCGAAGTATCGCAATTGCAGCAACTTTGGTTTCGGGACTGGGCCGGCAATGCGGCCAGTAGCAAGCGAGCCCGGATACAATATCGGGATGGACCCTGACGCAAAATCAAGGCATTCTGAGCCCGGACGATATAGGGCTCTTTCGAATGTGCCGGTGTGGTGCAAAAACTGCGGGTCCGACGTACGCCAGGCGGCAATATCGGCATGAAGAACCTTCTGCGCCTATTGCGCTACGGGTTGCCCTACACGCTGGAGTGGATTCCGGGCGTGCTGCTGCTGGCCGCGGTGGGCGTGCTTGATACCTTTCGCGTTCTGCTGCTGCAGCCGATATTCGATCAAGTTATGAGGCCCGACGCCCCGGAAGGCCCGATCCTTCTTGGACTGCCCAAGAAAATCGGGAATTTCGATCCGCATTTCGACCTAAGGCGCCTTGTCCCCCATTTCATTCACATGCACAATGCGTGGGCTGTGGTGGCGACTGCGCTGGTCCTTTCAACACTGGCCAAGGGACTTTGCGACTACCTTGGCACTTATCTGGTGAACTATGCCGGGTTCGGGTTAATTACCGACCTGCGCAATCATTTGTACGAAACCACGCTGCGACGGTCGTCGAGTTTCTTTCACAAGCACGCCACTGGATCGATTCTCTCCACGCTGATCAATGACGTGGACCGGGTGCAGTACGCCATCAGTTCAGTGATCGGCGAATTCCTGCAACAGTTCTTCACCTTCGTGGTGGGACTTGCCTGCGTCATCGGGATGGGAGGACAACTTAGCTGGGCTCTGGTGTTGTTTATTCCGGTCGTGGTTACCTCGGCCCGCAAGATCGGCAGCGAAGTAAAGACGCGTACGCGCACCGGGCAAGACAAGCTGGCGGAGATCCAGAACATTCTTCACGAAACGGTGACCGGCAACCGGATTGTGAAGGCATTCAATACGGAGCTGTGGGAGATACTGCGTTTCAAGAATGCGGCCAAGAGATTGTTCCGGGCGAATTTGCGCAACGTGCGCATTCAGTCCATCAGCTCGCCCCTGATGGACTCGATCGGCGCGGTGGCGATTGCGCTGTTCTTATGGATAGGCCGCGATCAAATCCTGCACGGCAAGATGACGATGGGGCTTTTCAGCGCATTCATCATATTGCTCTTTAAGCTCTACGATCCGGTGCGGAAGTTTGCATACTTCTACAACAGCTTTCAGCAGGCGATGGGGGCTTCTACGTCTATTTTCGGCTATTTCGATACCAAGGACGATGTGAAGGAGCGACTGCGAGCTGTCACGCTTAAAGGCTTTCACGATGCCGTGCGGTTTGAAAACGTAGGGTTTTCATACTCGACTGAAGAAGGCGAGCACCAGATATTGCATAACGTCGATCTGGAAGTAAATGCCGGGGAGGTGCTGGCAGTTGTGGGGCCGAGCGGTGCAGGCAAATCGACGCTGGTGAATTTAATACCGCGGTTCTTCGATGTGACTTCGGGGCGAATTCTGATTGACGGGCACGACATTCGTGATTTGACACTCGGCTCGCTGCGGCGACAGGTGGCGCAGGTGACGCAGGAAACAATCCTCTTTAACGACACGGTGCGCCACAACATTGCCTATGGCCAGCCCGACATAAAGCACGCACTGGTGGAGCTGGCAGCGCGCAATGCGCTGGCCCACGACTTTATCATGCGAATGCCGCAGGGCTACGACACAGTGATTGGCGAGAAGGGGTTCAGGCTTTCCGGCGGCGAGCGGCAGCGCATTGCGATTGCCCGCGCGATTCTCAAAGATTCGCCGATATTGGTTTTGGACGAAGCCACTTCGGCGCTCGATGCTGAAAGCGAGTCGCTGGTGCAGATAGCCCTGGCGAACTTGATGCAAGGCCGCACGGTAGTGGTGATCGCGCATCGTCTTTCGACTATCCGGCGCGCCAATCGCATTGCAATGCTCGAAGACGGCCGCATTACCGCGATTGCCTGCCACGAGGAACTGCTGACCACATCGCCCATGTATCAGAAGCTCTACCACCTGCAGTTTATTGACATGCCAGAGGCGACTGGCAACGGCACAACAATGGCTGCGCAGACTGTAGTTGTCGCCGCCGAGGATGAGTAAAGATGCCTCTATATTCCATGACGGGATTTGCGCGAGTGCAGGCGCGGGCAAATGACCAGCTCGGCTACACGCTGAGCCTGAAAAGCGTGAATCACCGGTTTCTCGATCTACAGTTCAGGCTGCCCAACGGTCTTGATGGGGTGGAAATGGAACTGCGCAGGATTCTAAAGGAATCGCTGGTGCGCGGACATGTGGAGCTGACACTCTCAATCGATCGCAGCACGCAACCGAAGGCCGGTTACAATCGTGAGCTTGTGGATGGCTACCTGGCGGCCTTTAACGAGGCTCGCGAAGCGCATGGGCTGCAGAGCGAGCCCGATCTGAACGCGGCGCTGCGTCTGCCGGGCGCACTGCAAGCCGACAGCCGCGGCGATGAAGACCTGACGTCGCTCGCCGGTAGCGTGTTGGAACAGATTGGTCCGCTGCTCGATCAGTTGAAGGTTATGCGCGCCCGGGAAGGCGAGTCGCTGGCAGCAGTTCTAAATGGAACGTTGGACCGCCTGGCCGAAGCGACACAGGGAGTGACGGAGTTGCGTAGCGAGATCGAGAATCGCTACAAGGAAAGGCTTGCCCAGAGATTGACCAACGCCGTCGGACCCGATTTTAATCAGCAACGCGTGCTTGAAGAGGTTGCTGTGCTGGTGGAGCGCAGCGATGTGTCAGAAGAACTTGAGCGAATGACAACGCACATTGGACATTTCCGGGAGTTGCTCAACCAAGGCGGCGAGACCGGCAAGAAACTGGATTTTCTGCTGCAAGAGATGAATCGCGAAGCCAATACGCTTTTGTCAAAGACCAGCGGCGTAAGCGGGAAGGGAACGCGGGTAACTGAATTGGGCCTGGCAATGAAGTCTGAGATCGAGAAGGCGCGAGAGCAGATACAGAATATTGAGTAAAACAGCTTCTAGCTTCTAGCCACTAGCTTTTAGCTACATTATGGCTGAAATAGCGGCCATCTAATCAACACGAAATAGCTAGAAGCTAGCAGCTAACACGAGGAGAACGTGGCAGGAATTCTATTCATCATTTCGGCGCCTTCGGGGTCGGGCAAGAGCACCCTTGTGAGCGAACTGCGCAAGCAGGTAAGCGGCGTAGACTTTTCGGTTTCGTGGACGACGCGCACGCCGCGCGGCTCCGAGGAGCACGGGCGCGAGTACAACTTCACCACGCGTGAAGAGTTTCAGCGCATGATCGACGAAGGTCTCTTTCTTGAGCACGCTGAGGTCTTTGGCAACCATCTTTACGGAACGGCGCGCTCTTCGCTGGATCAAGCCAGGAACGAGGGGCACGATCTGCTGCTCGATATCGATGTGCAGGGCGGAGCGCAGGTGAGAGCCAAAACGCCCGAGGCAGTCAGTATCTTTGTGTTGCCGCCCAACCCCAAAGTTCTGCGCACCCGGCTTCGGAACCGGATGCGCGCCGAGGGCATGGTGAACGAGTCTGAGCTGTACCGGCGGCTGAGCGAGGCCAGCAAGGAGATTGAGAATTACAGGCAATACGGCTATATTTTGGTAAATGACATCCTTGACCGGGCAGTGGCGCAGTTGGAGGCAATTGTCCTGGCCGAGCGTTTTTACCGGAATGGCGAGGCCATTGCTTATCGGCAGCGCCGAGTGTTGGAGGTCGCCGCAGCCTGCCTGCAGGTAAACTCGCAGGAGCGGCTTAAACCTGTGCTGGAAGCCTTTGGGATCGACGGCGAATCCGGCCAGCAGCAACTTCCCTTTGGAGACGAACCCGATGACGATTGAGACCAGCTTTGATTCCAACTATCGCAAGGTACTGGTTGCGGCGCGGCGCGCACGACAGTTGCAGACCGGCGCGCACGCATTAGTTCCGAGCCAGTCAACCAAGGCCTGCCGCATAGCGCAGGAAGAGATTGAAGCCGGCAAGATCTCCTACGTAAAGGCTGACGTTGCCGTCACCAAGCCGTTGGTTGAAGGCCCCGCCATTCCCATCCTGCTGAGCTGAAAAAAGCAGGGAACAGGGATCAGGGAACAGGGAACAGTTGTTGGCGGCTCCCGAGGCGCACGCAACTTGCGGGCATCGTGTCTACGCGTACAAATTGGCTTTTGCGCCTATCGTAGGCAACTCATCGCGCCATAATCAAAAGTGATCTCCTTCGACTTCAATTATGAATTAGATTTCTATCTGATCCCTGTTCCCTGTCTCACCGCTCTCTGTTCTAAAATCAATGCATGAGAGTAACGGTGGGCGTGACCGGTGGAATCGCCGCCTACAAGGCAGCCGAGCTGGTGCGCGCGTTGCAGCGTGCAGGCGCAGAGGTTCACGTGGTAATGACCGCATCGGCGCAGCGGTTCGTGCAGCCGCTCACCTTTGCTGCGCTTACCGGCCATCGCGTAATCACCAGTCTGTGGGATGAGTTAGGGTCGGAGGAGTCTGCCCCCGAGCAAAACGGAATCGATCACATAGCCGAGGCGCAGTGGACTGAAGCTCTCGTCGTGGCTCCCGCGACGGCCAACATTCTGGCCAAGTTTGCCAACGGCATTGCTGACGATTTTCTTACCACCATGTACCTGGCTACCGAAGCGCCCGTGCTGGTGGCTCCCGCAATGAACGTGAACATGTGGAACCATGCGGCCACGCAAGCGAACCTCGAAACTCTGCGTCAGCGTGGCGTGCGCGTTATTGAACCAGGCACCGGCGATCTGGCCTGCGGCATGGTGGGCGCCGGCCGCATGGCTGAGTCTGAGGCCATTGCAGAGATGGTGATGAAAACACTGAACCGGCGTCGCGATCTTGCCGGCGAAGTTGTGCTGATAACCGCGGGCGGCACGCGCGAGGCAATCGACCCGGTGCGATTCGTCGGCAATCGCTCCAGCGGCAAGATGGGATACGCGTTGGCTGAGGCCGCGCAGAATCGCGGTGCAAGAGTCGTGTTGGTGAGCGGTCCAACTGCACTGCATGCACCCGCTCGTTGCGAGTTCATTTCAGTCACGACCGCCGATGAAATGAGACAAGCAGTTCTTTCGCGGCAGACCGAAGCGACACTGGTGATTAAGGCCGCAGCCGTCGCCGACTACCGGCCCGTAGTTGTGAGCGAGCAGAAGCTCAAGCGCAGCGGTCCTCTCACGCTCGAACTCTCTCCCACTGAAGACATTCTTGCCGAAGTTGTGCGGCGGCGTCGCCCCAGCCAAATCATCGTAGGTTTTGCCGCTGAAACTCACGACGAACTTGAGAACGGCCGCGCCAAGCTGCTCAGGAAGGGCGCGGATGCAATCGTGGTGAATAACGTGGCCGGTCGCGAAGTTGGAATTGATGCGGATGAAAACGCAGCCACGTTTTTGACTTCCACTAAAGCCATCGAAATGCCTCAGATGACCAAACGCGAACTCGCCGATCGCATTCTGGATGAGATTGCCGCGCTGCGCTCGCCCCGCCCAATGATGTTGGAATTTGATGGCGCACAGCCTGCCGATGAGCCGGCGCCCCAGGGCGACGATCACCTCCTCGAAGAGACAATAGTGGCTGTCGCGTCGCGGCGCCAGCTTGTGGTGGAGTAAGCAGAAGTGGCGCGACCACTTACACCCGAACTGCGCGACGCGCTCACCGAGCGCATCCGTTTTTATCGCGATCTGGGCCTCACAGAGTTTTACCGCCGCCCCGTAGCGCCGGACTCCAGTACGGTTGTCCTGGCAGCGTCCACGCTGCCAGAATCCCCAGGCCCCGAAGCTGTGACGCGGGAGGAATCTTCGCTACAACAACAGGCCCCCGCCCCATCGGTAACTGAACCCAACTTCTCAGGAGAGGAAGCAGCCATTCCCGCCCGTAAAACTTTTCCCGCACAACCGCAGATTGGTGCCCTGATAGCGCCAGCCGAGCGCGCCGCCGCACTCCAGATCATTCGCGAAGATATCGGCGACTGCACGCGTTGCGCGCTGCACAAAGGCCGCAACAAGATCGTGTTCGCCGATGGATCGCCCACAGCGCGGCTCATGTTTGTAGGCGAGGGGCCTGGCGCTGACGAAGACGCGCAAGGACTACCATTCGTAGGCCGCGCCGGCCAACTGCTCAACAACATGATCGCGGCCATGGGCCTCAAGCGCGAGGAGGTCTACATCGCCAACGTGGTCAAATGCCGGCCGCCGGGCAACCGCACACCTGAGCCCGACGAGGCCAATACCTGCTCGCCGTTTCTCTTTCGGCAGATCGACGTGGTGCGGCCGCAAGTGCTGGTGGCGCTGGGCGCAACAGCGGCCACTTATCTCTTAGGCCAGCGGCAACCTCTTGCCGGCTTGCGCGGCAGAGTCCACGCCTTTCGCGGATGCCAACTCATCGTCACCTATCACCCAGCATTTCTGCTTCGCGACCCGCGCCAGAAAAAAGAAGCCTGGGCGGACCTGCAGATCGCGATGAAGGAGTTGGGACTCAAGGCGCCTGCAAAGGCGTAGCGAGTCAGCGAGCACAGCCCAATCCTGCGGTCGCCTTAAAATTGCCCTGCCTGAGAGCCATTCAAATATAATCACCGCCATGATCAAGATTCTTCCCCTTCTTTTGAGCATGGCCATTCTTCCGCTTGCAGCACAGACCATGAGTTCCATGCAGATGGGTTCTGGCGCTATCGACCCGATTGAGCGGCTGGGCACAGTGTCGTTTCCGGTCTCGTGCGCCGCGGGCTCGCAGGCAGGATTCAACCGTGGAGTAGCACTGCTGCATGACTTCTGGTATGAGGAAGCGCAAAGCCAGTTTGACCGCCTTGCCAAAAGCGATCCAGGGTGCGCGATTGTGCACTGGGGGCTGGCGATGAGCATGTTCCACGAGATATGGGACAGGCCGGATGCGAAAACGATGACCGACGGGTGGGCGGAGATGCAGAAGGCGCAATCGCTTAAAGCCAGAACAAAGCGTGAGCGCGGATATATCGCGGCACTTGCAGATTTCTATCGTCCGGATACGCGTGAGTATCAGGCACGTGCAGATAGCTATTCGGCAGCCATGGGGCGCCTTTTCGCCCAGTTTCCTGACGATGTGGATGCGGGCGCATTTTACGCGCTTTCGCTGCTGGCCGCTGAGACTCCTGACGACACCAGCCTGACACAGGAACACAAGGCACTGGCGGTGCTGACTCCGCTCTTCAAAAGGTATCCAGATAATCCGGGCGTAGTTCACTACATCATTCACTCCTGCGACAATCCGGCGATGGCCGCTGACGGGCTGGCCGCAGCGAATCACTACGGTGAGATTGCGCAGTCGGGTCCTCATGCGTTTCATATGCCGGGCCATATTTATGCGCGGCTGGGTATGTGGCCCGAGGATATTGCTTCGCAGTTGGGGTCGATTAAAGCTTCAGAAGCCGCAACTGCGCGCGGGGAAAGCGGCGTGATGGACGAGCCGCATTCTTACGATTTTTTGGCGTATGCGTATATGCAGAGCGGCCAGGACAGGCTGGCCAAGCAGGCGCTGGAGCAAGTTGGTGCGCCCCTGACCATGATCGCGTCGATGCCCGAGACTGGATCCGGTCACCACAGGTCGGGAATGGTGCCGTATTTTCAAATCAAGCTGCCTGCCTTCTACGCGCTTGAAATGCGCGACTGGAAGGCTGCCGCGGCGTTGGAGCCAGCAGAGGGATCGCCTGCAATTGTATCCACGCTGGCGTATTGGGCGCGCGCAATTGCCCATGGGCGCTTGCACGAGTCCGATGAGGCTCGCGCAGATCTGGCTAAGTTTGACGAGTTGATTGCTGAGGTGCGAAAGAGCCCGAATGCTTATGAGGCCGAAGGTACCGGCATGAAGATCGAGCGTGGCGAAATGGTGGCGTGGACCGCATTTGCAGCGGACAACGAGGCGAGTGCGCTCACAGCGATGCGAGCTGCGGCAGATTTGCAGGACAAGGTGGGCCAGGGCGAAGTGGATATTCCGGCGCGAGAGATGCTGGCCGATATGGAGTTGGAGTTTGGGCATGCGCGCGAGGCCATGGCCGAGTACGAGGTGGCGCTGAAACTCAGCCCGAATCGCTTGAATGGCCTCTATAACGCAGGCCGCGCGGCTGAGGCGGCTGGCGACGCAACTAAAGCCAGGCAGTACTATGCCGCTCTACTTCAATCGACAAACGATGGCAAGGACTCGGCGCGGCCAGAGTTCGCGCACGCCAGGAGCTTCGTATCGGCCCCGCAGATGGCAACGAAATAGCGACTGAGAATCTGGAGCAGGGAATTGGGATCACCTGCCGGAGTTGTCAACGAACGGACTGTTAGCTGACAACTTACAACTGATTATTGCTCTACTCATTCCGCCAAAGCGCCACGCCGCCCAGCAGGCCCGCTTCATTCGAGACGATCGACACGTCCTTGGGCGGAGTGAACTCAAGCTTCTTTGTGTTGCCGCCGCCCAGGTAGAGGTGGTCGAAGTTGAAGGTGTTTCGTATCTGATCTATCGCTTCCATTACGCGCTTATTCCAATCCTTCTTGCCGTACTTTTCAAGGCCCCGCTTGCCAACGTAGTCCTCGTAGGTCTTTTTCTTCCAGGGGTGGTGGCCGAGTTCGAGCGGGCAAAGATGGCCATCGACATAGAGCGCCGAGCCCATGCCGGTGCCGAGGGTGACGATCATCTCAATTCCCTCGCCCTTGATCGCCCCATAGCCCTGAATGGCTGCGTCGTTAGCGACTCGAACGGGCTTCTTCCAACGCTTTTCAAGCTCTGCTTGAAAATGGAAATTCATCCATAGGGGATGCAGGTTGACCGCCGTGTAGGTGATGCCGTGCTTGGTAACTCCGGGAAAGCCTACGGAGACCCGGTCAAAGGCCGGCAGAGGCTTGATGATCTCATCCAAAACAGCAAGAACGGCGCGCGGCGTAGGTATCGCCGGAGTGAGAATGCGCTCGCGCTCGCTGATCGGTTTGCCGGCGGGGTCCAGAAGCATTGCCTTGATGCCGGAGCCGCCGATGTCGATTGCGAGGGTAATGGGACCGGAGAATTTGCGCGTTGAGGATGCGGGATGTGTAGTGGCATTCATCAGCAGGAATTGTATACGACCAGGGAACCAGGGAACGAGGGGCGATGCGAACGAGAGGCCATGGACCAGTCAGCGCTTGCGGGCGATCTGGAGAATGGTCGCGAACTCGCGCGTTAGGGAGCCGCTAAAGCGCGTTTTGATCAGGCTCCTGAGTCCGGCGAAGAGCTTGCCGCGAGCGTCGGCGGCCAGCATTCGGTGATCGGAGTAGGTGTCGAGGACGCGGACGTGTTCCTCGGCCGTGTATTTGCGCTGCCAGAGGTAAACCCGGGTTTGTGCGTCGTGAAACAGCCCTGACGCAAGCCACTGCTCCGATTCTGTGAACGGAATCTGACTGAGCTCGGTGGCGCCATCGTGCTTGTTTGCCAAGTCGGGAGCCGCGGCCGCGTAGATGGCCTGGGCGGCGTCGTGGAAGCGTGCGCTGCGTTTGCCGCGAATGTCGTGATTGCGCCAGATGGCGATCGATCCGGCGGGATGGAGCAGCTCGGCAATACGGGCTATGCGCGTGGCAGGATTGAGCCAGTGATAGGCGCTGGCTGAATAAACAAGATGGTAGCGCGACGTAGCCGTGAATGAATCGAAGTCGGCGACGGCGATATGGACGGAGGGAAAACTAGCCAGATTGCGGCGTGCGAGATCGGCAAGATTGGGGCCGAGTTCAACGCAGTCAATGGCGAAACCGCAGCGGGCAAATTCGATTGTGGCGTGGCCTGTGCCGCATCCGATTTCAAATAGGTGCGCTGTCGGTGGAAGCGCGGCGAAAGAGAACACATCGTCAAAGACCGCGCCGGGATACCCTGGGCGAGCCTCGTGGTAAAGCTCGGCAACCTGATCGAAAGTGTCGCGGCGAGAGGGTTCCATGGTCACAAGCAAATTACTGCAGGCGAATCCCGATCCACGAACCACGAATCACGACTCACGAGTTCCTACTGGCCACCGTTCAAAACATGCTCGTAGAACTTGACGTAGTGTGGCACGACGAGCGAGGAGCAGAAGCGCTTTTGAGCGTTTTTGCGCCCTGCCTCGCGCATTGCGTTGAGGCGCGTGGGGTCGCTGAGCAGGCTGAGTGCTCCCTGGGTCATGGCGGCTACGTCACCCACTTCATAGAGCAGACCGGTTTCGCCATCGTCAATAAGCTCGGGCACGCCGCCAACGCGCGTGGCGATTGATGGAACTTTGCAGGCCATGGCCTCAAGCGCGGCGAGTCCGAATGACTCAAGCTGGCTGGGCATCAACAGCAAATCGGCCAGTGGCAGCAGCTCGTTCACGCGCTCCTGCTTGCCGAGAAAGTGAATGCGGGAGTGGATGCCGAGATCGTGCGCAAGCCATTCGGCAGCAGAGCGGTCAGGGCCGTCGCCGATGAGCACAAGCTGCGCGGGAACCTCGCGAGCGACGCCGGCAAAGACCTTTACCGCATCGAGCACGCGTTTTACGGGCCTGAAATTGGAGAGGTGCATCAGGATGGCCTCGTTGTTCGGCGCGTATCGCCGGCGGGCTTCCTGCCGCTGATCTTCGTCATTGATCGGCGTGTACACATCGCAGTTTACGAAGTTGGTGATGGTTTCAATAGGCCGCGTAACGTTGAAGTCCTCAATGGTCTTGGTTTTTAGATAGTCTGAAATGCTGGTAACGCCGTCGCTTTGCTGGATTGCGTGGCGGGTGATGGGAAGATAGCTGCGGTCGAGGCCGACCAAGGTAATGTCGGTGCCGTGGAGCGTGGTCACGAATGGCAAGCGGCGGCCCTGCTCGGCAAGCATCTGGCGGGCGAGCAACGCACTCACCGAGTGAGGAATGGCGTAGTGAACGTGCAGCAGGTCGAGTTCGTATAGTTCGGCCACTTCGGCCATGCGCGACGCGAGAGCGAGATCGTAAGGGGGGAACTCAAAGAGCGGGTAGCTTGAGACCGGAACCTCGTGATAGAAGATGCCTTCATCGCGGCCAGTAAGGCGGAAGGGCTGCGAGTAGCTGATGAAGTGAACCTGGTGGCCGAGGGCGGCGAGCTCAATGCCCAGTTCGGTTGCAACAACGCCCGAGCCGCCGTAAGTGGGGTAGCATGTGATGCCGATTTTCATTCAGTCGTTTCCAAGGTTTTGACGTTTTCGCAGCTCATTGAGACTCAATCATTTGATTGCTGAGCGGTGAATTGTTTCCAATAGGTTCGAGATCGCGGAACGACAGCAGCTCGACGGAGGGAAACTGGTGCAAGGTTGCGAGTGCCTGTCGTTCCTGGTCGCGCGAGGCCCGTAGCCGGGTGCGGACGCTATCGAGGTCGGCGTCGTTATAGCCGGGATGGGTTACCAGTTCCCAGGTGCCGGGCGCCAATCGGCCCATTAGCGATGCGAGAGTTGCCGCGTCTAGTACGCCGGTGGCGGCCATGGCGATTGTTCCGTCAGTGGTGGCAAAGCCTGCATCGGCAATGATGCGCAGGCATACCGGACGAAGGCGCCGCAGCACTGCGATTTCGGCAACGCGCATGAGCGAAGCACGGGCTGTCGCATGGGACGCCCAGGCTGGCTCGAACGGGTTCCGGATTCTGTTAATGCCGGCGGCCCGGGCTGCGCTCAGCACCGCGCGCAGCACAGTAGGGAACATGTGCGTGTGCTTATGCGTGTCGATGTGGCTGAGATCGACGCCACGATTTTGCAACAGTGCGATCTGCGCGGCGGCTTCAGCTTCTATCTCGGTCGGATCGATGCGGCCCGTGAGCAGGCGCGGCAGGAATGCCGACAGCGTGCTGTGAAATTGGCCGGAGCGGGCATCGACGAGCGAAGCAATGCGATCGGGCGGCAGCACCGGAGTGCCGTCTACCAGCACGACGTGGCAACCGACGCCGAGGGTCGGCGTTGAACGTGCCATCTCGATAGCTTCGTCGGCGGCTGAGGCGCGCGCCATTAGGGTGGCACTGGTCACTGCGCCGGCTGCGTGCAGCTCGACGATGGCGCGATTGACTCCCGAGGTCAAGCCAAAGTCGTCGGCATTCACTATCAGGCGGCTCACCGGCTGAGTGTATCAAGCGGGCGCGATGCGATCTGCTGGTCCCTCCACTCTTCGACCCCTCCCCCGGTCTATTCGAGGCACAAATATTCTATTTTCAGTGAATTGGCGCACGAATTTCAGGTGGCGTATCTGATCTCATGCGAGTTAGCGGCAAAACATAGAAGTTGAAGGGCTTAAGGCGCTGGCTCGCACCGGTGAGTGCATTGTGTCGTGCCGGCGTTTGCGCGAGAATTCGGATTGCTCATGAAAGGAGTATGCGCCAAGCAGGTGAAATTAAATGCAAGAGACGGAAAAGAACAAGGAACAGGGAATAGGGACTAGGGAATAGGCCGGTCGCCTAGACGCGTGGTGATGCATGAACTTCGCTGATAGAATGAGAGTTGGCGGCCAAGCCGCGCCGAAACGGCGAGGGCGGTTAGCTCAGCTGGTTAGAGCGCCTGCTTTACACGCAGGATGTCGGGGGTTCGAATCCCTCACTGCCCACCAAAAGTCAAGTAAAATCTGAAAGTAAAGAGGTTAACAACGGTTTGGCCGGTTTCTGGTCAAGCCGTTGTTGATTTTAGGCGGGATAGCACATTGAGGAGAGCTAACTACAGTAGAAAGTAAGGTATAGGCTAAATAACTTCAGACTGAAACTGTGGTGAGTTTGACGCTGTATTCAGAAAAAACATTGCTAAAAACTAACTAAGACTGACTACAGTTCCCTATCCATATTTATGATGGCGGCATGGAACTGAAAAAACTAATCGTCGCGTCGGGGGATTATAAGGGACGGTATATCGGCCAAAACATTTTCGGGCTTCGAACAAACCCGGAACTTTTGAAAGTCCCTGAAGTCCCAATTGTGGGAACTGGATACTCGATGTATGCACAAGAGGGAGCAGCTATCCAGTTCTTCGAATCAAACCTTTCCCACATGCAAGCCGAGTTGAAAAAGTGTGGAATCGAAACAGAAATAGTTGACTAGGGGCAGAGAGAACTTACGTGGAAAACACACAATTTGTGGTTCGTAGGGAATACAGCAAGGGAGACCAGCGTCAGGCCGTCCTTGTGCGGGTAGTGTCGGGTGGGGAGTACCAAGGTGGCGAAGTGTACCGGCTGGAGACGTGGATAAACAACATAGAAGACGAGAGCCTACGCGATGAATCGGGGAACGTGTACTACATCCAGACCAAGTTCTTCGCCAAGCTAGTAGACCTGTTTGAGGGGCACTGGAAGCGTGAGACCATCCAACCCGGCGAAGACCCCCAGTACAGGGGACACTTCAACCCGGAACTGCTTTAGGAGGCACAGGCATGGCTTGGTCTTTCTTCGAGAACATCCCAACGGTCAAAACGGTTAAGTTTGTTAAGAGTGAGATTCAACTGCGAGAGCGAAAAAAGGATTTGCAAGAACACTGGCCGAAGTGTTTGGCTGCTGCGGATGGAAACGTAGAAAAAGCCAAGGACATGTTTGTAGATATTGTCATCAATAAACCTGTCTGGCTTGAGGTCGTTCAAACATTTGACCCACCAAGGAAAGCCCATGGGCTTCGACTGCATACTGATTACCTGCTGTCATGCACTTCGGTTTCTTCTCTTCCTCCCGTCGCTTCCACTTCTGGTGTGACAGCGAACCTTAATATCGAGTCAAGTGTTCCCGGCGCAGATATTGAAATTGACGGTGCATTTGTTGGCAACACGCCTTCCACCGTGGTAGTTGCCACCGGGAGTCACCAAATCGCCGTCAAGAAGAAGGGCTTCACCGACTGGAGTAGGACGCTCAATGTTACGGGCGGCACGGTCCACCTGAGCGCGGAACTGGAGCAGGAAAACCATCATCATTGAAAGGAGTGGCAAATGTTTGAACAGTTCGACAAACCCGAGAAAGACGAGAACATCAAGAAAACCGCACCGGCTGAGTTCGACCGCCTAAAGCAGTTCATGTCGCAGATAGAGGGTAAGCCGCACCATGGTGGTTTTTTCAATTGGACAGACCCCTACGGTGGAAATGCCGTCCTGTCGTTGGGTGAAGTCGCAGCGCAGTTCTTTGACGAGGGGAAGAGAGACGTTGCGAAGAAGGGCAACTATACTGTGCGATTTGGACGGCGTCCGTTGGCTCCCCAAGAGCAGTCCTCTGGCGAGTATGTCTACCCGGAAGTGTGGGAACTGACGGCAGACGTTCTTGATGGTGGGTTCATCTGGATGATTGATGGGAAGCGGTTCTTGCCCACCGACCTGCCCGACGCCATCGCGAACAAACTAGCAGAGGTCTACGACACGTACCAAGAGGCAGTCGGACTGTAATGACCTCTAATGTTCCTGACCTGACCGAGGAAGAGAGTAATAAGCTTCAGCAAGCAGTCAACTACTGGCTTGAGTCTGATAAAAAGAGTGCCGAAACCCGGAACAATTTTCACAATCAACTTGCGGTCCTATCCGCTGGCTCAATTGCAGTCATTGCTTCTGGAACCGTTGCTGTCTTGAGTTGGGAGGCATCGGCAGTTCAGCGAGGAATTCAGCCTCCCGCGATTAACTCATTTCGCGGAGCCGTCACCACCGCATCAGCAGCGTTGCTGGTTGCCCTCTTCTGCTGCATTCTTCATAACTTCCTTGAGACCGTCCTTCAGGAAAGGAAAAGCGGTTCCACGAGGGGAGAGATGTTCATCAAGATTGCCGAAATGGCAGTCAGCCGTTCGGGCGCTCTCGAAACTCCCGATGTATTGAAGACTCTCAAGATGAAGAGCGAGAAGAAAGCGCGGCTTTCATTGCATATCAAAACCGCCCAGTTGTGGACAAGTGGGCTTGCAGTGCTGTCCTTCATCGTTGGATTCGGTGCTTTGATTTTTCTCATCTGGACAGAAGCTAAATTACTTTAGACGAGGGACGGTAGGGCTAGAAGCTTGCTGGCGGGGACGCAGCGTCGGGTGGCCGATTAAGCCGTGCGCTTGTTACAGAACTATCGAGGTAATTCATTGATCGATCTTGAGCCTTATCAGCGGATGCTTGCCGTGGCCCTCGAGGAAGCTCGCCTGGGTTTTGACGAGGGTGGCGTTCCGGTGGGCGCGGCGCTGTTTACTCTTGATGGCAAGCTGCTGAGCCGCGGGCGCAACCGGCGCGTGCAGCAGGGCGACCCCAGCATTCATGGCGAGACCGACGCTTTCAGGCGCGCGGGGCGGCAGAAGAGCTATCGCGACCTGGTGATGGTGACTACGCTCGCTCCATGC
>Ga0265338_10002551_pt1 | contig 26955 bp, 28 predicted proteins | sample 42126metaG_FD_193579 | JGI IMG/M metagenome (GOLD analysis project Ga0265338, IMG submission 193579) | Rhizosphere microbial communities from Carex aquatilis grown in University of Washington, Seatle, WA, United States - 4-21-26 metaG | ecosystem: Host-associated > Plants > Roots > Rhizosphere...
CCTTGCAACTTTCGCACAAATCCCGCGCGCTCCCCGTATAGATGCCCCAGGAACCCAACCCCGTAGCGCTTCGACACTTCCGGCATAGGGCGAAACACTTCCGTATCAACCCCGAAAGGCAACCAAAAGCCGCGCCAGCGAATAGCGTCCTGCAATGCCGGATAGAAAGAATAAGCGCCGCCGGCGCGCGCCATAGCATCATAACGGGGAGAAAATTCCTCATCGGCCCGCCCGGCAGACTCTACGTGCCAAAGCGCTACCGGGCAAGCGAGCCCCTTCCACCAGTCCGCCGAAATTCTATCCGAAGCAAGAGCGATTGCCAGGTCTAATTTCTCGCCCTTCAATTGCTCTATCGCGCCGCGCGATTCGGGCAAGCTTGGACCGTAATCCCGATCAGGAACGGGTACGCTTAAGACGTCGTATCCCATGCGCCGCAAGACCGCCGCCGCCCCGAAAGAATGATTCCAGGAAATCCACTCGTTCGAACAGAAAATGCAAGCGATACGCTTTGCCCCTACGGGCAAAGCTACGGGGGCTTGCTTCGGGCTCTCAACCGCAACGGAAGTTGCCGTAAGGTCGGAGAGAAACCCGGCGGGTAGGCTTTCGCGGGGCATTTTCCGCCAGGGAGGGTCGGTATACCGGAATTGCCAAGTATTACCACCATGCCGGCGCGCGACCATCATATCCCGCCCGCTCTCCGCCGCGACAAAATCCCGGCCCCGGCTTGCCGCCTCGCGCAAAAAGCGCGAGTCTTCCCCCTGCTTAAGCTCTTCGTGGTAAGGGTGTCTTTCCCACCAGGTTCTATGAAAAAGAAACGAAGTCCCGCAAAGGTTTTGCCCCGGAATATTGGGAGCGTCAAACCAGTAAGCAGAACCGTCCCGCATATCCCAAAACCAAAGGGAAGAATACCCGGTAAGCGTTGCCCCCGAAGACCGTAACCGCCTCACCTGGTCTTCGATTCGCCCCGAAGCCGACCAATCGTCGTCGTCCCATACGCAAATAAACTGCCCCTTCGCTTCCCGGCAAGCGGTATTATGCTTTTTTCCAATCAGGCATTTCTCCGGCAAGCGAATATAGCGGATTCGCTCGTCTCGGATAAGTTCCGGGCTTAGCGGTTGCTCGCCGTCGTCGACCACGATCAATTCCCGAGCCGCATAGGTTTGATTGAGAAAAGCGCGCAAAGCGAGCGGGGCTAAATCCGGCCTATCCGCCGTCGCCATAATACAGGTTACAAGACCGTCAACGCCCATAAGCCCCCCTCACCTTTCCAACCCGGAGCCCGATACTCCGGGTTGCCGCTTCCCAGCCGTCTAAAACGTCCCAGGTACATAAGCCCTCGTCAATCGCTACGCCGTCAATAATGCTGTCTTGCCGCCGCCGCATATCGCCGCGCTTACCAACGTGGGTATTTCTCACCTTGATAAAACCCCTTGTCATAATACCGGAAGAATTCCGGCGCGATTCGCGCGATATGTCCGTCGGGGGCTTGCGTTATTTTGACAAGCCAGCCGCCGACGTGGGCTTGAAGCTTTTGCTTTCGCATGAACGGGGTTTGATCTTGCGTGCATCCCATTTGAACGCAAAGCACTTCGCGCGGGAAACAAAAGTCTGCCTTGTGGTAGTGGCCCAGGAGCAAGAGCGCGGGCTTCTCGCCACCTTGGAAACTCTCAACAATCTTTTGCGGAGCGTAGGAAATCGCATAGGCGGAGCCGCCGCCTGGGTGCATAACCTTAATCCAGGTCTCGCCCTTCGGAGCCGGCAAGAGAATATCCGCCTCAAGGTACCCGAGATAATGCAAGTCGCGCCGGCCCGCCCGGTTGAATTCGTCTTGCATGACCTGGCCGATATTCAAGCCTTCGCGCTGAGCGTACCAGCCCTCGTGGTCATCGCCCGCGATAAAATGCGTAGTGATACCCTTGCGCTTCGGGTAGTCGCGCGCCGCAACCTTGCATTGCGCCGTCAAGCCGGAAGCGCCGGGAATAAGGTCAAACTTGTTAAAGCGACACTCTCCGTCAATCAGGTTTCCGCCGTGATAGACGTCCCGGATACCTTCCGACGCGAACAGGTCATAGAGCGAATTCAGAACGTCAAGGCGCGCGTACTTCGACCCCAGGTGAGAGTCCGCCACCGCTCCGAACCTGTAAACCTCGCCCGAAATCCGCGCCGGGTCAATCTTGAGCAACCCGCCCGGTCTCATATCGCGAAGGATTTCCGCCCGCCCGTCTTCCGAGACTTCGCAATTAAACCCGCGCTTTTTTAGCTCTTTGATTGCGCTTTGCAGTTGCCCGACGCCCCGGTCTAACTTTGTGGAGAGTTCGCGCAAGCTTGCCGGCCCCGCTCCCAGCGAGCGCTTGAGCCTTCCTAGAAATTTCTCGTTGTCTCGTTTCGTCATTCCCTTCCCTTTCTTTTCGGCAAGCCCGCAAAAACACAGTAAGAGCGTCGTCGCCCTCGTCTTTTTGATAGGCGCGCCGCTCGCGCAAAAGTTCAAACAGATAGCCGGAAGCGTTGAATATCACCGCGCAAAGCGCGTCCTCGATAGGTTCCCGGCCCACTAACCCCCGATGGGCAAGCCACCAGTCGAAAACGTGACGCAACCCCGACTTGATATAAGCGCCCTTCGGTATTCCCTTTTGCCAGTTATCCGACTCGCGAACCTTGCCGTCCGCCTGGACGCGATTCCGGTTCATGTATTCGGCATAACGAGCCATTACCGCCGGAGAAAGAAAACCCTCATAATCGGGCTTCGTTGCGTCATTGTCGCGCGTAGCGCCGGTTTTGAATTGCCGCACGGTTGTTCCTTTCCAGCCAAGCGCACGCCGGCCCCCAAGAATCGAAACGCCGGAGACCCGGCAGATAATGGAAAATATGTTGCCTCGGCCCGACTACCGCCAGAGTCTTACACAACCCCCAGGCTATGCCGTTTTCAACGCAATGCCCGCCGCGCGTAAATTTCACGTCGGGTTCAAACGTAAATAAAACAAAGTGTGTCGCCGCCGTGAGTTCACGGACGTCTCGCTTGGCAGTTTTCCTACAAAAGCTTTCGGAAACCGCCTTCATGCAGACATTCGGAGCGAAGCTTTCCCGGAACCAGGTTGACGTTACCTTAATGCCGAGCGCTTCCAGTTCGCGCGCCGCCGCCGCAATTTCAACCTTGCGCGAGTAATGACCCGCGAGATAAACGCGAATACCTATCATTGCTCCCCCTCTTTCCTTTCTGCGAATTTCTCCGCCGCCTCTCCCAGCTTGCCGCAACCGTACACGCTTGAGATAAAGACCGCTTGCCCGATAAGCGCGTCCCGAGACAAGCCCGCCGCAACCCCGCGCGCCCTAAGAACGGAATAAACGTCAAGCGCCAGGAAGACTAGGACCGCGAGCCCGGAAGCCGCGCGCGCGTAACTTGCAAGCGGGTCATTCGACATTACCCGTTTGAGCCATGCCAGCATTATTTGAGCCCCCTTGAAGTCTTCACCAGGAAATCAATTTCCCAGGCTTGTTCTTTGATAATTTGACTTTGGGTGTAAATCTGAGCCGACGCGAGCGCGAGCGCGACTAAAAGTAGAATGGCAAACTTCCGGCTCTTCCAGTCGCGCACATAGAAAAACTCTAGCGCCTCCCTCATAATCCGCCCCCGAGTGGCGCGAGAACCGCGCGCAAGATTAGACCCAACATGTCCCCGACCCCAGCCGCCGCCGCGAGCATGAAGGCCGGCCAGGCCAGAAACGAGAGCAACGCCGATACTCCGACACAAGCCCACAAGAGCCAGGACCGCATAGGAGCCCTCCGGCTATCTCAGATTGGAAATTTGAAATTAGAGAAAATGCGCGAGAACCGTAAGCGCGCCGGAAAGGAATCCGCCCGCCGCCCATCGGAATTTAGAGCGCGCCGCGTCCCGCTTAACCTTCGTCACTTCGGCTTGAAGGGCTTGCTTGTCCAACTTGCAAGCCGCGTTGTCGGACGCGTGCGCCGCTTGCTCCGACCCGAGCGCCGCCGCGTTGTTGCCGGCTATGGCTTGCTCTTTCGAAACCTGCGCCGCCAGGTCTTGCTTGTCCCGCGTCAAAGTCTGAACAGCCTCAAGCGCGATAAGCGACTTCTGAGCCAGGGGCAAGGTCGCGATAAAGCCGCCCGCCGGAGTTAGAACCGGAGCCGGCTCGCCCGCCGCCGCCCCCCACTTTGTAGCAAGTTCGGACGGGGGCAAGCTGATAACCGTTTGCTTCTCGCGCTCAAGCGCCGCGTCCCGCGCCGCCATAGCTTGAGCGAGCCCGCCGATCTGAGCCTGTAAGCCCCGGTTTTGCTCCGCCAGGTTCGCGATTTCACGCGCCGTTTCCTGCTGTACCGCCTGGTTCGCGCTGTCGCCGGCCCGCGCCTTTTGCTCCGCGAGCGCCGCCCGCGAGTCCGCCCGCTCCGCCCGGATTGAATCATAAAGATAGACGCAACCTAAGAGCGATACGAAGCAAGCCACAATCAAAACCAGGTGACTTGCCCCGAACGCGAGAAGCTTTTTCTCTTCGGCTTTCGCCGCCGCCGCTAAATCGGAAGCCGCTAAAATCGATACGGAAGCCATAATTTTACCCTCTTTTCTTGCGTCCTTTTCCTTCCCCGCGCATCCACGACGCGTGGGGGTCTCTATGACACAACCACATTGCGACATTTGCACAAGCTGTAAGTACTACCTTATGTCGACGGGGTACACCGCCGCGCTCAAGAGCGCAAAGAAAACCGGGGTAGCCGCCGCGCTCTTCGCCGCCACAAGCGGAGCGCTTGTTACCGCCGTCCTGTTTTGGGTCTTTCGCCGGCACCTGTGCGGGTAAGGCTGAAAACTAGCCGAAATTTCGCGCACGTCGGGGTCGCGCCGCGCCGTTCGGGGGTAACGCAGTACGATTGCCCTACCCCTCCGCATAAATCCTCATGCGGGCCAAACCCTTGCTAACATACCCCTCGTCAAAGGTCTTTCCGTTCGGCCCGCCGGTATTCCAGCATCGCAAGAGCGCCTCGGGGTTCGCCGCCGGGTCAAGCCCCCACTTGCGCGCGAATTCCGAGAGCATGAGAACGGTTAAAGGCATAGACACCGCCGGGTTGCCCAAAGCGAGATAGTCAACCTTGTGGCATACCGCGTTGTATCCCATAATCTGAGTTGCCCCCCAGCTTGACGCCAAACCGCGCAAGGCTTCGTCACCGAGCCCGGCCAGGTCCGCTTTCGTTATAGAGCCGTACCGGGGAGCCGTTCCCACTTGAACCCGCACCAGGTCCGCGTACACTTTCGGCTCAAATCGCCGCGCGTCGTCTCGCCCGCCGCTTTCGTTCGCGACTAGAGCCCCCACAAGCGCCTCGGGTATGCAGGTATCTTTCACCGCATCCCGGATAAATGCCCCCCACTCAAGCCGTATTTTCGCCACCATTTCAAGTTCGCGCATAACTCCCCCCTCTTAAAGCCAGTGAAAGAAATGTTTCAGAAAAGCGAGGATCATTGCCGCCGCCACCACCGCTCCCGCCGCTCGAATAACGGTCAATATCGCGCCTAGCCACGCCGCCCGCTTGCGAACGTCCTCAAGGGCTTGAACGCGCTCCGCCAACTCTTCCCGCGCCGCGCGCTCGTTCTGGCATCGGCCCGGTTGCCCATTGCCGTCGAATTTCTTGCACCACTTATCAAAGTTCTTTCCCAGGTCTTTGACCCCTTGTTCAAGCGCTCCGAAGCGCGAGCTAAGGTCATAGAGCAAGTTTTGTTCTTCGTTTGACATTCGAAAATACCTTTAAGAGAATTTCGTACAGGAAGGAACCGGCTTACACGTTTACAGCGTAGGCACTCACTACCGCGTTCGCATTTCCGCTTGCGTTGTTGTAAGTGTAAATGCTCGTTACGCCGGCCACACTCAAGTTGACCGCCGTATCAATTCCGCCCGCAAGGGCCACGTTCCCGACTTGAGCATAGAGAATGCTTGAACTAGAACCTAGAACGCAAACATTAAACGCGAACCCGACATAGCCCGAAAATGTCGGCAATGCAACCGACCATAGACCCGTGTAAGTGTAATTGCCGCCGCTGTAAGTGACCTTCTTAATGGTGACAAGGTGGTCCGATTGCTCAATGTTGAGGTAGTATCCGTTATACCCGTCATTAGAAATGAAAAGAGCGACGTCGTGGGCGGAAGGGGAGTTGATTACCCCTTGTATCCTTAGCGCCTTCCAACCGCTCGCCAGGGTTTGGTTTGCCGTATAAACCGGAGTAACTCCAAACTTCGCAACCCCTGAACCCCAGGTCAATCCTTGCGCCGTCTCTCCCGGATAACCCCCGCCGCCGCCGGAACCCGCCGGCCCTTGTGGACCTTGTATATTCCCTTCTTTTGTCCAGGCTCCCGTAATCAGTTCATAAACGTCACCGTTCGCCGTATTTAGGTACCAGTCACCATTCGCTTGACCTGAAATCGTACCGGGAGCCCCCGAACCGTAATACCAGAGAGACCCGCGCGCGCCGGCGGAACCGTTCGTTCCGTTTGTTCCGTTTGTTCCGTTCGTTCCGTTCGCTCCCGCCGCGCCTTGAATATTCCCAACCTTAACCCAGGCTCCGCTTTGCAGTTGATACACGTCGCTGTTTGACGTGTTCAGGTACATATCACCGTTGAGTTGCCCCGCAATCGTACCGGGAGCGCCGGCCCCCTCATTCCAGAGCGAGCCGCGCGCGCCGGTATTGGTGGGCGGAACCGCGAACGTACCGTCCGCCTTCAAATACTTTCCCGCCGCCGCCGCCCCCGCCGGCGGAGCCGGAGCGTAGCCGGCCACTCCGCCCGCGCCGGAGTCTCCCACCATAACCGGGGGTACTGCGAATGCTCCGCCCGCGTGCAGGAATTTGTTCGCCGCCGCCGCCCCCGCCGGCGGAGCCGGAACCGTTCCGTCCGCTCCGCCGCTTCCCGCGTCTCCGGTAAAGTCCGGGACATTCGCGGAAACGTCACGAACCCATAAGTTAGGGTTGTTTGGGTCCGGGTAAGGCGCGCCGGCTTGCCACTTGACCCCAGCCGCCCCGGAGGGTTTGGCTGGGGTCGCGTCGTTCAAATGTACTTCGGTTGGTTGCTGTCCTGAGACCGCCACAAACCCTCCAGGGGTCTTGAGATTTGAGATTAGTTGATATAGAAGGTACCGGAAACGGGGAGAGAAACCGGAGCCGTGGTACTTGCCGGTACGGTTGCCGCGCCGGGAAAGCCCCGACCAACCGCCGCCGACATTTGATAGACCTTGACGTTATAGCTCGCTTGAACCGCGCCGAAGTCCGTCACTTGCTCCGCCTGGGAGTAAACCGCGCTCGCGGTTGTGGCGGAAAGGGTCCGCACCACCGCGCCGCCGGCCCCGAGAATGTCAACCTGGTAAGCTTCGGATTGCTCCGACACCGGCCCCGAGAGCCCGTCGCAAAGCGCGAAAGCCCCGGAACCGTAAGAGCCCCCCAGCCGCGTGCGCCGGGTCCAACTCAGAATTAGGTTCTGCGCGCCGTCAAAAGCCCCGCCGATGCTCACCGGGGAGTAAGGCATTAAATCCCGGCCCGCGATAGTAAAGTCTTGAGAAGCCACCGCGTCGACGGTCTGCCCGTTCGATACCGGGCGATAATAACGGAGCGCCCCGAGAACCGAAGCCGGGAGCGCTTGACGGGTAAATCCGCCGGAGCCCAGGACTATAACCGACTCGTTCGAACCGTGAGAGCCGCAAGCCGCGTCCGTACCGCGCCGGCCCCGCAAGAGCCCCGAGACCGTCCAGGAGCCGTCCGTATTTTGGGTTGCGGTTGTGAATTGAACTAGCTCGCTTCCCACCATAAGCGCGTTAATACCGGTTGCGATAAGTTGCGCCTGGGTCGCGCTCGCGAGCGAACCCGAGAGCCCTTGTATCGTTAGTGTGTTTACTGAATCAAGAGCCCAGGGGCTTGCCGGAGCCCCGAGAATAGAAGCCGCCGTCCCGATATTGAGCGACCTTCCCCCGGAGTTCTCCGCCCCAAAGGTCTGATTATCGGTTGCAACATAGAGAACGCCGCCCGACCAACCCGCCGCCGCCACAAAGCCGAAGTAATATCCCGTCCCGCCGGGGTTCGCATCGGAATCTTGCAAGAGCGGAATGTCAAACAGAACCAGGGTACAAACCACAAGCGAAGCGCTAGAGCCGCCGGCATAGTTCAGGGTCGCGCCGCCCGATGCAACCGAAAGGTAAGCCGCCGGCATTTCCGAAACCGCCCCGAGCGCGATTGTCCGCCCGGCCCCTTCCGTTGTCTTGACAATACGAATTTGTTCCGTCGTTCCCTGCCCCACAAACCGTACCACGTCCGTAGGGGTCAAGACCGTATAGAGCGCCTTCCAGAGATTCAGGTTAAACTTGCGCCGCTCAAGGTAGGAAAGAAAAAGCCCTTTCTCCGCTATCGCCGCCGCCATATCCCCGTCGAGCGCGTAAGGTACCTCAAGAATGCTTTGGTTTTTGGTCTTGACCGCCGCCCCGCTCCGCCGCTTGGCTTGCTTCGATTGCTGATAGTCAATTGCCGGGTCTGCGTAAATAACCTGCATCTCTCGCGGAAGGTCTTGCTCTTGCCCCATTTCCTCTTCAAATTCTGCCCGATCATCGGCTAAGCCTAAATCCGATTCCGGTATGGTCATTAGGGAAGACTGCCCGCGCGGAACGAACACAAGCCGCCCGTCGATTTCCGCCGCGTCAAAGAAGTAACCGCCCGCGAGCGCCTTCAAAATCGCCGCTCCGGTTGTGGGTCTGCCGATAACGTAGCCGATAACGGGTTGCCCGACCAACCGCGAAACGTCAACCTGCTCCGCCGTCAATCCCGAGCGCAAGCAAACGTCAAGAACCACGGCCGCCAGGTCGCTCCCGCTCCCATCGGAAACCACTACGCCGCCGCTAGGGAAGGTTGCGGTTATCGTTACATAGACAACCGCGCTCGTTCCGTCGCTGACATAGTTGCTCCGCAATGATGCGGAAATGTCGCCGGATACCGGAGCGCTTCCGGCCACTCCGATTAGTGAAAGAAAGCCGTCGAAAGCTACGGAAAAGTTAATAGTCGGAGAATTGAGCGCGCCGGGAGTGTAACTCCCCGCCTGTATCGCTCCGTCGTAGTAACTCGCGAAGCCGCTGAGCACAAGCGAAGGCCCGCTAACGTCAACCGCGCCGCCCACGAGCCCCACCGTGCTATAGTGGGGCTCTTCAATGCCAGCCCCGCCCGCTTGCGCCGCAACTACCGGGGTACCCAAAATCTCAATAATCGTACAAGAAACCTCACCGTAGCCGCCCGCGTTATAAGGCGACGGCCAGGGAGAGCAGGGAAACAGCCAGGCTGTAGCATTGCCTACGTTAGTAACTTGCGCCACTCCCACAACACAACCGCCGCCGTAAGGCGCGTTTCCGATTGACTTGAGCAACTCAAAGCCCGTAGGTATGCCCGCGCTTACCGCCCAGGGAGAGGCAAAGAGAGCAACCGCAATCAGGGTGTTCCCCGGAGTCGGAGCCCGGTCAAGCGTTACCGTGATATTGCCGTTACACCCGGTTGCGTTTTTGTATTGAACGACGTTTGGAATTTGCGCCATGCTCGTGCCGGAAAAGGAAACCTCCGCGCGCAAGGTGGGAATTCTATTCCCGAAATTCGCAACCGGAAAATTCTCGAAACCCGCGTAGCATAGCCCCCGGAAAGCCGGGGTCAAGTCTTCGCCTTCGTTCTCCTGAATCAACTCGTACACGTCCTGGTCTTCGGTTCCCTGGAAAATATCGGGAGCCGGGTATATGCTTGCCGGGGGTCCGCTCATCGTCCCGCCGGTCTCTATGTGTGTGTCGCCATCCGGCCCCCACCATTGCACAGGGTTGCCGGTTGCCCGCCCTTCGGCATCCGTCGCCGCTTCGCTATTAATTGTAATCTGCCCCAGGTAGCCGCCGGAGCCGTTCGGCTCCGCCGCTATCGTTACGCTTTGCCCCGCCGTAAGGTTTTGCAAGACTACAACCGGAGCCGTTCCACCGACATTTCCGAACGGGAAAGCCGCGTTTTCCGCTCCGACAACTTCCCAAGGTACCGCTTGCGCCGGGATATATGCCTGGGTCTCTCGCCCGCCATTGACGGAAACTAGAACCGGGAAGCCGCCGGCAGATAACGCCTGATAGTTGTTGTTAATCCCGAGTTGCAGAACGCTTGCCCCCGCCGGAACCGTTACGGTTGTGCCGTGTCCGACCCAAAACGCCTCAATCAAATTCCCGTCGACGTCCGCGAATGCTCCGCAAATTCCGCCCGCCCAACCGGGAGCGCTCCCCGCGACAAACCACTTTGACGGGTAGTAAGCCGGCCCGCCGGCTTCATAAATAATCTTAGTGTCGCCCCAAATCCGAATGATGTTTGCCGGCCCTTGACAGAAAGACACCGCGAACGAAGCGTAGTAATGATATGTCGTTGTACTGGTCGAGAGCCCTTTTTTAGTTTCCGAATTCTCAACTAAGCCGGGACACCATATCACGTTTCCGCCGACGCGAAAGGTTCCATATCCCCAAGCAACCGGAATCCCGTTCGCCGAAGACACTACTTGTAGGTCGCTCAACCTCGGCCCCTTGTTGTCTGTCGGAAAGAGCAAGCCGCCGGCTAAGCTTCCCACCATTGCCCCGAGTTCCGGTTGCCCGATTAGAGCCCCCACCGCGAACCCCGCAACCGTTAATGCTATTCTCGCCATTATTCAACCCCTGGGATTGCATAACACCCGGCAACCCGCCGCAACCACTTCGCGTTTAGTTTGTGTTCAAAGACCCGACCAACCCCCGAGTAAGCGTGGATGATTCCACGATCTGTCACTATCGCCGCATGACAAACCGACACCGGCATTCGCATTGCCAGCACGTCGCCGGGCTCGCGCGCTTGAATCGGCTTCCCTATAAGCCGCTCTCGGCAAACTTTCTCAACCGGGCCATCGACGGGTTGTTCCGGGTATACTGCGTACTCCGCGAGCCAGTCGCCCAGGAGCAGGTCGCGCATAACGCAGAGAACCAACCCGACACAATCAACCCCGCGCGAGAGAAGCCGCCCCTGGTGCTGAAAGGGTGTGTTAATCCACCGGCGCGCCTGGTTCACTACCACTTGACGCGAAACTGTAACCACGTTAACGTCCGTTTCAGGGGCAAGGGGTCATAGCGAAAGAGCCGCGCTTGAGCCGCGCGCGCTCCCCTATCACTATGGCCCCAGCCCCGCCGCCGGCGGAACCGGCTAGAATCGCACACCCGCTAAGGTGTCGCGTTTGGATAATTCAAAACTAAGTCTTCGCCGGGTATGAAGGGCTCGCCCCTGAAATTAAGAATGTTGCGGTACCTCATACAACCCGTCGAGGCGCTTACCGTTCTGTCACAACCGGGGGTAATTGTGAAAGTGTCGCCCGCCGCCGGCGCGATTGGAAAGGGAAGAAACATTTTAAGGTCCGCCCCGTCCCAGGTCTTAACCTCAAACGATTTCCCCCTAAGCGCCCCCGAAGTGAAAGTAACAAGCCCGTTGTCAAACCAGTGAACCGGAGCCGGAGACAGGGGAGAGCCGCCGGTATTCTGCAAACCCGCCGCCGGGGTAAGGGTCATTGCATCCGGGCTTGACGCAACCGAGCCGGATTGAGAGTAGAGCGACAAATCAATGTTGCAATAAAACCTCTGATTAAAAACGTCGCCCGCCGCCATGCTCCCGAATTCCGCGCGACATACCGGCCCGTAAGTATGAGCGATTCCCGTCGAAAGCTTTTGCGAGAGCCCGCGCAGTTCCGCCGTAAAGAGCCCGTTTAACATTTTCACGTTCCCGAGCCAACCGGCGCGCACGCACATATCACCCATGCTCAAATCGGCCCAATTGACTACCCGCTCTTCAACCCGCGCGTTGTCATATACGCCGGCGCGAATGTCGGAAACCGTGATAGACGCCGAATCAAGAAAGCCCGTCACTTCGGCATTGTCGACGGAAAAATCCGAACCCGACTCGCTCGCGGAATTTGAAAGCCCGGTTTCCGCCGCGTAAAGTACCGGCGCGCTGTCGCCGGAAGCCTGATAAAGCAAGTCTCGATCATGGGTTGTGAACCCCATAACCACGCCGTCCGTTCTCGCCACCTTCCACAAGACCGCCAGGGTTGTACAATCCGCGCCGAAATGCGCGTAGAGTTCCGCTGAAATTGTTTTCATTTGTCTGCCCGCAATGTTTCGACGTTGAGCGCGACCCGCCCGATGCGAGCCGCGCCTCTTGAGTCTAGCTCGCTGCCATCGACGCGAGTACCGCGTCCAGTGTTGCGCCGCCGCCTTGCTGCCTTATCTTTTGCATAACGCTCCACTTGTTAAGGTATTGCAGATAAGCATCGGGCGAAGTCTCCGCCGCAAGACATACCGCGCAAGTACCCGGCAAAGACTCTTCCGTCGCCGTTTTCCATGTTGGATAATCAAGCGGAAGTCCCGCAATTGCCGGAGAGCAAGCCGCGCCCGCCGCGCCGGGAGTGGAATAGACCGTCGCCGGAGCCGGAGCCGGAGCCGCCGGAGGGTTGAGTACCGGGTTAAGAGCCTTCAAGGTTTGAGCGGTAGTGTCAACGGTTCCGCCGCCCCCAAAGGGCGTGCCCGACCCCGCCGCGTTTGCTGTCGGCAAGGTCTCAGGAGTTGCCGGAGCCGCCGGAAAGATAGAAGACTTGAACCGAGACACTGCCTCGGTGAGTCGCGAGAAAGTCATAATTGAAAAACCTCACTTTAAATTGTCGGTTGCCGCGCTTCCAGGGGTTCGGCTCCCTTCCATATCGCGGAAAAACTCCGCCGGGAGCGCGGAGCGGGGTACCTCTGGAAATGCTTTTGACCGCCAGGGTTGTTTCCAGGTGTTCCGAGAGTGCCCGCGAGCTACCATCATTTCGCCCGCCGGCTTAGAGGCAAGTTGCCCCGCGCGCGCCGCCCCCATTGCGAATGTCGAGTCTTCCGCCGTTTTCAAATCGGGGTACTTGTGGCCCAACCACCAGGAACGGCGAAAACATTGCGTGCTTCCACTCGCGTAGGCTCCCGGCCCGGTATAGCGGTATTCATAGGCTCGCGAGTCGCCCTCATTCCAGTAATAAAACCGATGATAGCCGGCAACCGCCTTGCCGGAAGAAATGAGAAGCCCTACCACGTCCGCAATCCGGCCCGGCGCGTACCAGTCGTCGTCGTCCCAACTTAAACAAATTTCTCCGCTCGCGAGCCGGCAAGCCCAATTGCGCTTATTCCCAAGCGAACCTAGACCCAAAACAAATGCGTAACGGATTCGCGGGTCATAGGGAATTATTCCGGCAACCGGCTCCGCTCCGTCGTCAACAATGATTAGCTCCCGGTCTTCCCAGGTCTGCGAAAGAAAGCAATGTATAGCCAGGGGAATGTATGCCGCGCGGTTCGCTGTCGGCATAATGCAAGAGACTTTCACTCTCCCCTCCTACGTTGACGGTTGAATCCGCCTTTCAATTAGCGCCACATCGGGCCATGTAACAAGAGCCTTGCCACCCGCCACGTCACTAGGCTCGATAGCCGCCTGGCACTTGTCCATATCAAACCTAACCGGGTAATGAAACTCTCCCGACCAGGTGACTGCCCCCGCCGGCGGAGCGTTGAAAGTCAGGAGTCCGGTTGTCTCGTCAAGCGTCCAGCCGGAATGTTGAACCACGCCGGCAATCGCAACCGAGACCGTATCCCGGCAATAGGTACCGTCAAACTTCTTGACCGCCGAAGTTACCGGCTTAAAGATAGGCTTCGGAACGTCGAGCGCGCCGGCATAGCTGTTTTGCAATTGATAAACACACCGTGTATAAGGCGAGTCTTGAACTAACGCGCAGGGTTCGTTCTCCGCCTGGCAGTCCAAAACATCATAGAACCGGAATATCTGAGCCCGGCCCCTTGCCTTGAGCCACATTGCCCGCACTTGGCAGAAATATGAAAACGCCTTATGGTCAAGGGCAATTTTCCACTCCCCCAAAGGGAGCGCCCAATTCTGATTAGTTTGTTCAAACCCCGAGAAGCCTTGATTGACCTGAGTTGACCAGGAAAGCCCGCCTTGCGCCTGATAAGCAATGTCGCGCGGGAATTCGATTTCAAGCATAGTTGGAAACCCACAAGTGAGAAGTTGGGAACGGACGCGCGGAGTGGGGTAGAGAATCGCCCTACCCCCGGAGACCCGTCCGCCTCCGTAGCGACCCGCAAGCCGCTTATTCCGCGCGCGAAAGTGTTAGGAATTTCTGGAATGAGCGCGCGTTGCAGAACGCACGCCGTCGGTAATGATCTGAGATTGAGACCGCCGGAAGGAATTCGCGTCGGGTGTCGAAATGTTGTACTGCTGATGTATCGTTAGGGGTCTCATTTGCTGAACGGAAAGCGAAGGAATAACCGTGCCCGATGCGCCGGGTACAAATAGCTCCGGGTGTCTTTCCCCGACAACATAGGCTTTACCCGGCATTGCTTCGCCGCCGCCGGCCAGGAACCCGCCGAAGACACCCGCGAGCGACCCGAGCGCGTGCCCGATGCCCCCGAGAATTCCCTTGAACCCCGAGCCCAGGGAAGACATAAGACCGCTAAGCCCGCCGCCTTCGCCGCCTTCATCGTCGCCGCCCGTATCGCCGCCGGCCCCGCCGAATAAGCCGCGCGTCCCATCGGCTATTTTCACATAAAACGGGTTGCCTTGAGAGCCGTCCGCCTTCCCGCCGATTCCCAACTTGCCCAGGATACCAGAGACCGCCTTTTGCTCTCCGGCCTTGATAATTGACTCTTCAAGCTGTTGCGCGACCTGTTTAAAATTCGCCTTGCCCGTCACCACAAGCCGCGCGAATTCATCCTCGATCTGGTCAATGGAACGGGTAAAAGCGTTCGCGATTTCCGCCCCGGTTTGCTCTCCGGCTATCTTTATTTCTTCAAGGTTGCGCCGGAGAGTCTCCCCGAAGGTAAGATTACCCCCGAGCCGGTCAAGCTTCGCTAGCCAGGCTATCAGCTTTTGACCTTCCGGGTTCGCCGCTATCATCTCTTTCGTCAAACCAGGGAAAGAGTCGGCTAGCTGTTTAAACGACCTGTCGGAAAGTTCCGTCTCTTGCTCAAGCGCCTTAAAGTACGAGCGGAGTTTGTCGGTTTGAGTCCCGAGCGCCGCCTCCTGTTGCGCCGTCAAGTCAAGCGCCGGCCCATGCGTGAAAGTCCCGAGACCCGGAACCGGGGGCATCATTTTCTTAGTGAAGTCAATTTCCGGCGCGCCGCCCGCCGCCGCGAAAGCCTGGCCCCACTTCGGAAGCTTCGGGATTACGTTGGCAATGTCTTCATACTTCTTTCGGAGAATCTCAAGCGCAAGCGCCTGGGCTTGTGTCGCCTCAACCTGAGACCCGCCCGCCTTGACATACTTTTCGATTTCCCGGATAGTCCGGTCATACTCAAGTGTAATCGCGCGCGCTTTGCTGTCGTGTATGTCAAGCGCCGCAATTTCATCTTTCTCTTTCTCGATTAGAGCCGCGAGCGCGTCCGCGTGGGTCTTTGTGGTAGTGGTAAGCTTGTTGCCGGTTTCGGACGCCGCTTTCTGCCCTTGCGTCAAGCTATTAATACGTGTTTCGAAATCGGTTTGACCCTGTATCGCGTCCTTAACCGCTTTGTCAAGGTCGCGAATGTCTTGCGGAATTCTCCAGGGAACGTGGTACAAGTCCCACCAAAGCTTAGACGTTTTCGCAATGACCCCGCCCAAACCTTGTAGCCCTATCATCCAATCTCGGATATAAGGAATAGCCTCCTGGCCGATAGTAAGCGCGAGCGCGCTAACTTGCGCCTTCATTTCGGAAACAGCGATAGTAAATTGCCGGGCTTGCGCCGCGCTCGCCGCGTCAAAGTACATTCCGAATTTTCGGGCTTGCTCAATCGCCGGCCCGTAACCCTGCTCCGCGAGTATTTTCAGGGTTGAAATGTTCTCTTGCCAACCCTTACCCAGGAGTTGATTAAGGGCTAGGTTTCGCTGTCCTTCGTCATGCAACGCAAAGATGTGAGCCAGGACGGTCTGTATCCTGTCGCCCATCGGCTGTAAGCCAAGCTCCGCCGCGCCGCGCGCGCTTCCCATCATTTGAAAGAGCGCCTTGTTTGTCTTGCCCCCGCCCTCGGCTGTCTTTTCCAGGTTCGCGCTTGCCCGCGCAAGCGTAGTTGTAAGCGATTCAAAGTTGCCGCCGGTCTCTTTCGTTAGGGCCATAAGCCCCGACATTTGACCCGCCGCAATTCCGGTTTTCTCGGAAGACTCGAATACCTTAGAGCCAACCTCCGCCGCGTGCACCGCGAGCGCGAACATACCGCCCGCGAGCGCCGTTACTCCGCCCAGGACCGTACCCGAGAGAGCAACCCCGAGCCCCCGCCCCTTGCTCGCCGCAATGTCGAAAGCCCCCGCCGCCTTGTCGCCTACGCCTTCCAGGAGCAATCCGACCCGCTCCGCTCCCGGCCCGAGAGCCCCGAGCGATTCCCCGATGCCGGCAAAAGCCCCGCGAATGTCCCGCCCAGTCTTGCGCGCCGCTTGCGACCCCTTGTCCATTCCGGTTAGGAATTTCCCGGTATTGCAAGTCAGTTCAACAAAAATCGTTCCGAGTGACCACGCCATAAGATTACCTTTTCACTTTCGCCGGCCCGCACTTGAAAGCCGCCGTTACCGCCGCGATTTGTTCCTGTAAGGTCTGCCGTGTTTCCGGTTTTTCGCCGGGAATAAATTCCAGGGGGCTTACCAGATTCGCGTCTTTCCCCCTGAACGGGCTCGCGTTGTAAATCGCCGCCGCGATAATACCGCTCCGCAAAAAGGCCCGCCGCTCCGCCTCTTGCTTGCGCTTGAGTAACGCATCAAAAGCCGCAGGAGACAGTCGGCCAAATTCGCTATCAGTAAGTCCAAGGTCAAACCTCGCTATGCTCCAATAGTCAAGCCAGGTTAAAGGCTTTTCGCTGTCTCCGCCGGGGGCTCCGCCGCCGGCGGTTTCGTAGGGTTTGCGCCGCGCTTAGCCTTCTCCCAGATGTCAAGTAATGCCTTGCGTGGCTTCTCGGAGAGTACCGCCGCGTAAGCTTCAAAAAGTTTCTCCCCGATCAAATCCTCGTTGGAAATGTCCATATAGGAGCGCAAAACCCCGAGCCCCTCCTCGCCCTTATATTCCGGGCTATTCCCGATAACCGCCGCCCAAAACATGATAGAAAGCGTTGCCGGGTTCAGGTTTGACCACGCGCGAAGCCCGGTCATATCAAAGCCGGTTTTTTCTTGAATAAGCGCAAAAGTGTTGAAGTCAAACGAGAGTCGGAACGTCCGCGAGAATTGCTCTCCCGAATCATCGGCCAGGTCAAGCTGCAATACAACCGCCGGAACAATGCGCCGGCGGAGCGCCTCAGTCTTTGCCATATTTCCCCCTTAGACAGTCAAGAAAAGTAGGGGAGCCGGAAGGGGTCAACCCGCCCCGGCTCCAAAATCACCGCCCGAAAACCCGCGCGCCGGCTATGCCGCCTCGGGGGTATAAGTTGGAAGCCCGGAAACCTTAATCTTGATAGCAACCGTGGATTCCTTATCAAGAGGCATATCGACGTTGTACTCCGTCACGAGACCGTCAAAAGACCAAAATCCGGGGGTCTTGTTGCTGGGGTCCGCAATCGAAGCCGGAGGAAGGGAGAGAGTGAAGGGTGTAACCGCTTTTGCGATAAGCGCGTCCTTGACCGCCTGTTGCCCCGCATCGCCCGGAACATAGTTGACCGTCGTGGAAACTTCGCCGGGGTCCGTCAAGGTCGAAATAAATTCCTTGACCCCGTTTGGACTCTGCGTATTAGTCACGTCGGCTGTATCGTTTTTCAGGTTCGGCCCCGCGAAAGACTTCGTTTCGCCAACCGTCGTAAATTCGGGAAGCGTTCCAACAACCGTCCCGATTTTCAAAATGAGCCCCACTCCCGGAAATGCGTGGCTCTTTGTGTAAGTGTCATCGCTCATGCAAATTAAACTCCTCGTAAGGATTCAGGATTCAGGATTCAGGGAAACCCTGAACCCTCAAGCCCGGCCCCGCCGGGTTATGTAAGATTGAAAGTGGAAAGCGCGCGGAGTGGAAATCGCCGGCGCGCGCTAAGCCGGGTTGATAATCCAGATATTGAAGTCAAGTACCGCGCAATACAGGAAGGGTCCGTACTCAAAAGCGTCAAGTTCGCTGTTTACAAACACGCCGGCAACCCTTGTTCCTTCGGAAAGCGTGTAGCCCTTTAAGGGCTCAAGCTCCTTTCTAACTGGCAATTGCAATTGCTTCGCGTCTCCGTAACTCCGCCCGTAACAGTCGATTTGAACGCGCTTCATTGCCGTCCGGTTGGTTCCCTCTGTCGAGTTAACGCTTTGCCGGCCCACAATCGCATAAACGAGCGCCGGCATGGTGGAACCTTCCGGGAGTTGTTGAGGGAAAACCCCAACCGTACCGTCCGCGCGCGCGTAAGGGCTCCCCCCGAGTTGCGCCGCGATTGCCGGCGCGCCGGAAAGGAAAGCGAATAAGCCTTGCTCAAACATTTTTGCGAATCTCCTCGGTCACTATCCGGTTTGCCTCTTCCACAAATCGGTTCAGAACCTCTTCGGCTTTCGACTCGAAAGCCGGTCTAACGAACGGTTGCGCGCGCATAAATGAAGCGCCGTCGCTCCGCCGGCCCTTGCCGCCCCCGAGTAGCGCCGGAAGCTTTGAGCCCGCCGCGCTCGCGCGCCGGCCGATTTCCTGAAAGAGCCCCCAAAAGGTATGCTTCGACGGGCCAACCCTCACCGACGCCTGTAAATCGGAATTCACTTCAACCCGCGCGCCGATATGCCGGGCCAAGTCTCCCGGTATACGTACCTCTTTCGGGTTTTCGCTCAGTTTTACCTTGTCAAGCTTAGGCGCGCGCGCTTCCATTTCCGACCGCCACACCTCGCCCGCCGCGCGGAGCGCTTCGCGAAAGAGCCGGCGCGCCACCGCGAGCGGAAAGCGTTCAAGGTTCCGCTGCAATTGCTCAAGCCCGTCGACCTTGACGGTAAATAATTCATTCCCGAAAGTGCCCGCCATTATCGCCCCGCCACTTCATACGCGCTGTCGTTGCGTTCAATGCACATAAGCCAGAGTACGTGGTGTTTCTCGTCCGGGTTCTGAACGTCGAGAATTTGAAATTTCCGCGTCACTGGAACCGCCGGGCTTCCGATGTTCTCCGTAAACCAAACGTCCATTTTCGCCTTGACGCCGGCAAGCCATCGCACCGTAACCCGATGGGTAACTTGTGACACTACCTGTTGCGCCGCGTACATTTCCCGCCCGTTGACCGCCTCAATTTTAGCGGGTACCGTTGCGAAGACCGTCGCGTCCGCCGTCACCGGCCCGCCGAACGTGTCTTGCTCGCTCGCCAGGTTCATAATCTGAACCGCGTGCCGGAGTTGCCCCGCCCGTATTCTGTCGTTTCTCGCCATTGCGCCTCCGCTCCGCGATTCGCCCCAAGTCAAGCGCCGCCGTCTCCGCGCCGCGCATCCACGCCGGCCACTCTAATACCTCGCGCGCCGCCGCTTCAATTTCCCGACCTACCGGCCCGTTAATTGTTTTCATATGCGAACATTTCAACCATTTCCGATTGTAGTAATGCCTTAACCCCCATCGGAAGCTCAATAAGCCGCGCGTCCGTGGTCGCTTCGCGGTTCTCGTACAGGTGCCCCGTCATTAGCAGAATTGCAACTTGAACATTTTCCGGGCAGTGATTCTCTATCACTCCGTCGCCGTAACTCCCCGCCACAAACTGAACCTTGACGGAGCCCGGCAGGTACTGTTGCGTGTAGGGCCAACAAAGCCCCGGTTGCGGTACGATGCAACCCGGCTCCGAATCCGCGTCCGCGTAGTAAAGCGAAGGGTCAAGGGTTTGAACCGTTCGGGAAGGGTCAAGGTAAGTAATGCTCTTGACGGAAACCAGGGAAGGTCTCGGAAGTTGTATGCGGTACCCCTTCCGGATATTCGAATAATTCCACGCGTCGTGCCGATCTGTCGCCCGCCCGGTACCACTCCAAAACGGGTACAGGGGAAAATGGTCAAGGGCTCGTTGCCAGGTCTGATTAAAAAACGCGCGCCGCGTCTCGTTTTCGCAAAGCCGGCGCGCCGCCGATATGTAGGCTTGAATTATCGCGTCGTCGTTGTCATTCGCAACCCGGCAATGTTGCTTCGCCAGGTCAAGCGTTATCGGCTCCGCTTCGGGCGGAGTAATCAGTTTCAAATTGAGTATCATGGTTGCCCCAAAGAAAGAGAAAGCGCGGAGCCGGGAAAGGAGGAGGGAACCCGGCCCCGCGCCTAACTACAAACGAAAGGAAACGCCGAAGGCTATTTCTGCACCAGGTTGACAATCGGGTGCGTGCCGGCATCGGTTCCCATACCGCCGGCGCGACAATAGCCGATAAAGCCCACTTCCAGGTTGTCCATATAGCGCTCATTCAAGCGCACAATGGCGAGCCCCGGCTTGACTTCGCGGAGCAGGTACCCCTGTTTGTAATCGCCGTACTGTAAAGCGACATTACCCGTTGCAATATCGGGAAGGGACTGATTCAGCACAACCCGCTTGCCAAGCAACATATCAAACGAAGACGCCGTAGGAGCGGGAATGTACAGGGGACGCGAGAAGCCGTCGACAACCCCCAAGAGATACGCGCGGGTGTTGCTGTTCATGCTGAAAACCGCGTCTTGCTCATAAGCCGGGTCAAGCGCGCCGTACAGCTTGGCAATGTCTCCCCAAGCGATAGCCGTGGAACTGGCCGAAGTCGCTCCGGTTGTTGCGGCAGTGATAATGCTTTCGATATTCTGCGCTACCGGAGTTGAGCCGCCGGAGAACGAACCGTTCGTTACAAGATTCGTCAAGCCGCGATAGTAGCGCTTGCCGAACTGGTCGCGAATGAAAGCGTCGACGTCAAAGAAGGAATCTTGCAATTCCGGCAGAGAGACCTTGATAACATCGGTTTTCAGGTTGTCAACCGCCAGGACATCGTTAGAAAGCGAAGGGTCCGCCTCGCTCATGTTGGAAGGTTCGCTGTCAAGGGTCAACAGGTTCCCCGTGTCGTTGCTGAACGCAATTTTCATCGGAGCGCCATTGTCGGAAGTCTTCATATTGACCAGGTTGAGAATTCCGCCCCAGGCTTTCTTCGCTTCGATCAAAACAGGGTAGAATTCCTGGGGAATGAAAGCCCCAGCCGCGCCCGTGGTCAACAGGTCGCGCTGTTCAGCCCGATCATTACCGGAGAACCGGCAAATATCCGAGCGATCGCCAAAGCGGATAAACCGCTCAAACTTCGAACGGGTTTGCTTGCTCTGGTCGACGTCCGCATTACCTTCGCCCGGTTGAGCGCGTGGAGGGGCAATCGTTCGGCCCTCTTCGGCAAGCGCGCCGCCAACTTTGGAAAGCAAACCAATCCGCTCTTCCAGGGCGCTTGCGTCCTCGGACATTTTCCGAGCGTTCGCCAAATCTTCCACCGTTACGGTCTCTTTCAGGAGAACCGCCTGGGCGTCATGCAGCAACCTATTCCGTTGGTCTTTCAGGGTTGTCAAATCCATAAAAGTTGAATTACCTCAAAGTGAATTTCATTTCCGGTTAACTGGAAATGCCGTACCGTTCTTTGCCTTGACAACCGATAGCCCAGGCTATAGCCTCAAGACCCGCGCCGCCGCGCTAGTCATCGAAGACCCCCGCCGTAGCGGACGCCGCCGCGCGCTTGAATCTCAATTGAAATGGGGAAACTTGTTATTTCGTTGCGGAGCGCTCAAGGTGCCAGTCAAGCCCGCTCGTTATGGTTGGACGGGTATGATTCAGAACCGAGTCAACGTCCGCGCGGCGCGCCGCGATAACCGCCGCAAGCGCGTTCGCGCGAGCGCGAAGCAAGGAGGCTTCGGGCTCTTGCGCCGGCGGAGCCGCCGGAGCCGGAACCGAAACCGCCGGAGCGCCGCCGGCCCGATGTTCGCGAACCTCTTCCGGCTCGCCATCCGGCCAAAGGGAGCGCGCTGAAACTGTCGTTTGCGGGTACGCCGGATAAGTCACCGGGGAAACGTCGTACAGGTCAACGTCAATCAACTCGCGGATAACCTGAAAGGTTCCGTCCGCCGCCTTCTCTTCCCGCCAGTTTTGCTTATTGACGGAGAAAGCGAAGGAACACTGGTCGACGTCCTTGCGCCGGATTGACGTTAGAACGTCTCGCCCGGTTTGGGTATCCGGGACGTCGCAATCGTAATTGAGCCCTACGGGGTCTTCGGCAAGCGAAAGGGTTCCCGCTTTGGTCCGACCTAAAATTAAGTTCGGGTCATGGTTGAAAAGACAGCGAACGTCGGGAGCCGCCCCGAGACACCGCGTAAAAGCGCCGGGAAGGATAACCTCGCGGAAGCCGCCCAGGTCTTCGGAAAGTTGATTATGTACCGCCGCGTAACCGCTAATGATCTTTCCGTCCTCGCTCGCGCGAATTTCCATACCCTTGAATACCCTAACTTCTCTTTTCATTTCCGCCCTCGTTACTCTTGATTTGTCCGCCGGCCTACTCCGCCGCGAGCGCCGCCGCTTCGCCGGCCCGCCGCGCCGTCTCAATATGAAGCGCCTTAAATGCGCGCTTGAGTTCCGCCATTGCCACCTGGTCCGTATCGTTCGCGTCCCATCCCGCCGCGCGCTTATGAAGCCCCGGCAAGTAATCCGAAACAACCGCGCTTGACTCATTCCAGCCGTCTAAAAGACCCAGCTTCGCCGCGTAAACGTCTCTTATTTGCTCCGCCAGGCTGAGCAAAGCCGGCTTGAATACATCGGAAATAGAGCCCAAATCGCGCGAAGACCGACGGCATACGCGAGCCACTCCGTCGCGAAACATCGCAATATACGCGAGCGCAAACCGCCGCGCTTGCCGGCCCTCTTGCTCTTCCGGCTTGTCACCGGGCTTTGCCATTGCCCCCGGCTCCGGCTTCGCCGCCGGCTTCCCGCCGCCGTTTTCCGGCAACAGGTTGTCAAGGTTCTGCATGTTTACCGGCGCGTAGTACACGTCGCCGGCCCCGCCTATCGGGTTCTCTCCCATATCGCGCCGAACGTCATTCGCGGAAAAGAAGCCCCATTGCCGGCCAAGCGCGTACCCTTGCATAGTCGTTGCAAAGTCGCCGCGTAGCCGCTCGCGCAGGTCAAACTCGATTTCATACCGGCCCGAATTCCGCCCGGTTGTCGGCAAAAGCTTGCGAGCTAACTCCTGCTCCCATCGCACTACGTAGGGTCTCAGGGTGTCAGTTACAAACTGCAAAGACTGTTGTTCGTGGTTGGAGTTGCTGAGCCGGGTTGTGTCGCCGGCCATATGCGGAGGTACGTTAAAGAGCGCGCATATATCCGTCCGGGTGTACTTCCGACTTTCAAGAAATTGCGACTCTTCCGGGCGAAGACTGATTTGTTGATACTTCCAATTGCCGGGAATAACCGCCGTCCTTCCCTGGTTAATTCCGGCTTGCATCGCTTGCCAAGAGTCTTTTACTTGCGAAATTGTTTTCTCATCGGGCTTCGAACCGTCCGCCGGAGAGAGAACCCCGCCGGGGGTACTGCCGTTGCCAAAGAAGCGCGCGCCGAATTTCTCCGCCGCCCGCCCTAGCCCGATAGTTTGTTTTGCCTGTTGTACCGGAGAAAGACCCAGGAGACCGTCAAACGAAAAGAGCGGAATATGCAAAACCGCTTCCGGGGGCAAGTACCGCGATTCCCCCATCTTTTCTCCGTCCGTGGTCTTGTAAGCGATATTGCCGTCTTTGAGTCTAACCGGCTTTGTCTTGTGCGGGTGTAAGGGGTCAAGCCGCGCGACCTTGCCCGCCGCGTTTTTAGTAATCTGAGCGTAGCAATTGCCGGTTAGAGCCGCGCTCCCCGTTAACGCTTCGAAGAAACTGAACGCCGTCATTTCGGGGTTAGGTTGGTAGCGCAAGAGCCCGTACAGGTCGTGGTCAATCGCTTCTTTCCGGCCCGCATCCGTCATTTCCTTAACCTTGACGGGAAGGGAGGCAATTGATTGCGCGATAATGCGAACGCAGACATAGACCGTGATATGTTGGAGCGCGGTAAAGTCGTTAATATTCTCTCCGCTCTCCGTCAATTCCCCGGAAAACAACCACGCCCAAAAGCCCGGCCCCCCGAGCGGTACCGCCGGGTTGTTGAGTGGGTTTCCGTCTCGCGCCTGGCCATAGCCGTACACCGCCGCGCCGATACTCGCGCCTAGCCGTTGAAATAGGTTCATGGTTTTTCTTTGCAATGGAATTTAGGGTGAGAAGGGCGCGGAGCCTGAACGCCTCCGCTCCGCGCCGCGATACCTGCCGTACCGCCGGCGGAGGGTCCGCTCCGCCGCTTCCCCGGCTCGCGCTTCGCGAAGCGCGAAACTTGATTAGATGGTAAAAGGCTTGAAGGGCTTCGCCTCTTCCGGCTCAATCATCGCCCGCGAGAGAGCCATTATCGCCGCCACGACGCCGTCAATCTTGTTTTCAGGTCTTTCCTTGTTCGGGTAAATGTTGTCTTTTCTGTCATAGTGACAAACGATATTACTTATCATCCATGACATTACCGGATTGCCGTCGTGGTGAAACCGCCCGGCGCGAATGAGCGCGTCAAGTTCTTTCATCGGCTCCGAGAAGTTTAGAACGGTCGGCTTGACTTCCACCATTTCAAGCCCCGACTCGATTAGATGGGTTGAAATCTGCGTAGCCTGAGTGGGGTCAAAAGCGATTTGTACAACTTCGAACCGCTCCGGCCAACCCTTGATTTCTTCCTCGATTTCGTCAAAGCTTATGATTGTTCCCGGAGTAACCCGAAGGTGCCCCGACTTAACCCAGCCGACATATTGAGAGTTTTTCGAATCGCGAACCGTTTCCTCTGGCAGATAGAACCGGGGAAAGAAATAGTAATGTCGGAAGGTTTTGCCGGGGTCTTCTTTCCAGGCTTCGCCGCGTCCGTCCAGGTCTTTCCAGAAAATCTTGACAAGCGCCGCTATGTCAATCTTACTTGAAAGGTCAAGCCCTCCCATACACCGCGCGCCTTCAAAGTAACTTTCCTTTAGCTCCGCGTCCGAGCACGCCTTCCACTTGAACATATCCGCCCATGCAACGTCCGCATTGCACCATATGTTCAGGTGTTTCGTTAGGAAATTGTTTTGAGCGCTGGGGGTCTCAATCGCCTTTTGCGCGAGTTGCGCGACAACTTCCGGCATGACGCTAACCCTCCAATTAGGGTTAGCCTTCGCCCAAGTCTCCGGCTCCGTCCAGTCGTCTCCAGGGACGGGCGGGTCCGCCTTGTCATCCCCTTCGTCAATTGTGTAAATAATGCCAAAAACGGAATCATCTGAAATGGTACCGTTTAGAACCTTGACAGTATAGGAGCGAACCTCGAAACAAATCCCCGCCTGGTCCGTACCGGCGGTTGTAATGACCCATAGCAAAGACTGGTCGCGCTTGCCGGTTCCGGTCTCAAGAACGTCATAGACCGCGCGGGTAGGGTGTGCGTGCAGTTCGTCAATTATCGCAAGGTGAATGTTTTTTCCGTCAAGCGTATCCGCGTCCGCCGAAAGAGCCCGAAAGATACTTCCCGTTGACGGTTGAGTTAGCGCATGAGCGAGAACCTTGACCCCGAATTGCTTCCGGTAGCCCGCGCTCTTCCGGGCCATAGTTTGAGCAATTTCAAAAACAATTCGCGCCTGATCTTTCGTTGTCGCCGCTGAATAAACCTCGGCCCCGGCTTCGCCGTCCGCCGCCAAGCAATAGAGCCCGATGCCGGCGGAAAGCGTCGACTTCGCGTTTCCGCGCGGTACTTCCGTATAGACCCGCCGAAAGCGCCGCTTGCCGTTGTCCTTCCGTACCCAGCCGAAGACCGACGCCACTATGAAGACTTCCCAAGGTTCAAGCTTGAGAAGTTGCCCCGCTTTCGGCCCCTTGATATGGGTTAGGAGTTGAAGAAAGTTGCAAGCCCGCGCCACAAGCGCCGGCTTCATAATATACGGAAACTCCGCCGACTCTTGCGCCGCTAGGTCTCTCAGGTGCCGCGCGCAAGCCGCGCGCGCGAAAGCACAAGCCGGCACTTCGCCCGCCGCCACTTGCCGCGCGTACTCGCTCGCCACTTGAAGGAATGTCACTGCGTAACGTCACCGTCCGGGAGAACGTCTAGCGAATTCCAACCGCCGTCAAACAACCCCGGTTCCTCTTCCTGAGATAGCCGCTCCCGGCTCGCCGGGCTTAGTCCTAGTTCGTTCGCGAGCGCCCGGATAAGTTCGGTTGCTTTCGCCAGGGTTGTAATTAGCGGGTTGGTCGCAACCCCGCGTTGAGTGGGAACCGCGATTAAAAGTTGCCCCTTGCCATCCGGCCCGCGCGTTGCGTTCAGTTGCCGCGAAGCGTCCCGCAAGATAACAACCCACCGGCAAAGCGCCGCAAGCATTTCCGAGTCCGCCCGCTTGATATGCGGAGCCACCGCGAGAACCTCACACCATACCCCGCGCTCAAGTTCCGCGAGATATTCCGGCGGGTCCGGTCTTCCGGCGGGAACAATTAGCCCCGATCTGTCAAGCGCGCGCTTGCCGGGGTTCCCCTCGGCAAGTTTTTGCTCTAACGGTTTTGGCTTTCTTCCCCTCATAACCTCAATTTCAACCCTTTACAAATTCCCAATTTCGCGGGCATGTAAGTTTGACCAAGGCAACGGTCTACCGGCTCCGCCTGAAAACTTCATAGACCCCCCTACCCCTCTTGTCTACCCAGGAGCCCGCCCGAACCCGCCGTCCTCTTGCGCTGTCTTGCGCGAGTGGCAAGAGTGGCAGAGACCTTGTAAGTTGCCGTCGTCGTCGGTACCGCCGGCTTCTCTAGGTACGATATGGTCAACGTCCGTACTCAGTACCAGGTGGCCAGGTAGGTTAAAGGGGTTCTTACATAGCGGGTCGCGCCGAAGTATCCGGGGTCTTGTCTTCTCTCGCCAATACCGCCCGTACCCGCGCTCCGCGCTTGACTCCCGGCTCGCGTCATAGACCCG
>Ga0265338_10002552_pt1 | contig 26949 bp, 21 predicted proteins | sample 42126metaG_FD_193579 | JGI IMG/M metagenome (GOLD analysis project Ga0265338, IMG submission 193579) | Rhizosphere microbial communities from Carex aquatilis grown in University of Washington, Seatle, WA, United States - 4-21-26 metaG | ecosystem: Host-associated > Plants > Roots > Rhizosphere...
GCCAGTCAGGCTCAACTCAATCAGGGAGGTGTAACACAGGATTTCCGGTTCCAGGGCAAGATTCGTTTTCATACTCACCTATGTAGTGGCTTGGCGAAGGAAACTGTGACAGGAAAGTTGGGGTCGCACCGCACCTATTTTGCCAAGAATTGACCTGTTTACGTTTGCTTTACCATAGCCGGCAACCCCTTTTGTCCGCCATAGCCTTTGGCGAAGGAGGATCAACCAGCTTTGGTGTAGTTCAATTCGCTGAAGTTGTGGCGGTCACGGAGCGCGTGTTGCTGCGAGATAAAGGCATGCCCGGCCGGCAGGATTTCTTCAATGACACATCGGTTGGGATCGGCGCCAAACTTATGGTCGCTTAGCGTGACCAGCTGTTCTTTGACCAGCCCTTGAACGATTTCGGTCGAAAACCCGCATTCCCGCAAGGTTGGCCGCACCCCAAAATACAGCAGATCCCGCAGGCGGATGAGCGTTACCAGTTTTTCGTTGGCGATCATTGGTTATCCCGGCCGAGAGTACGAGGAACCAACGTCGCATTGTTTTGATGGGTAACCAATGGGGTGTTCACCCCATACCAAAAACGAACTTTTACCTTCAGACTTCATTATTGCTTTGCTTTCGGGCCGACCGATCTGCCCGCAAATATCAAAACTGCGATACCGGGGGCCGACCCGTTTACATTTTTTTCCCGGCGGCTCGTTGTCAAATCCGCGAACGGCGTGTCCAAATTCTCAGGAATGTTGGACAGCCAGGCCGCGTTTCAAAGGCAAATTCCCTGGCTCTGTTTCTGCTATAGCTCCCCTCGTAACAAGGAGCGCAGGGTAGTTTGTAACATAGGGTTGTTTATGATGTATCGTCTGGGTCTCATCGGTTTGGGTTTGCCTCTCTTCACCTTAAGCATTTTTGCCGCACCGGATATTGGAAAGCTCAATGCGTCTTTTTCTGCGGACGGAAAGCAGCTGAATCTCCATTGGAACAGCACTCCCGGCCAGCTGCAACAAATCCAGGTCAGCAGCAATTTGCTGGGCTGGTCCAACCTCCCGCCCGTCCTGTTCTCGGTTTTCAATAGCTCCGCCTGGTCGGACGACGGCTCGCTTACGGGCAATCTGCTCAACTCGCCGCAACGATTTTACCGATTGCAGCAGCCCCAGGCATTCAACGTCTCCGCTGGCGTTCCGCTCACTTTCCTCCCCGCCACCAATGGACTTTCCTATGCGTGGAATTTTGGCGACGGCACGGCGTCCACTTCCAATAACCCCAGTCACACTTACCCGTTTGATGGAATTTACACCGTTACTTCGGTGGTTACCGATGCGAGCGGTTCTCACACCAATACCGGCACGATTCAGATGGAAACTCCTGCCCGGATCTTGCTGACCCCGGCCGTCCTGGCCGGTTTGCGCCAGAAGGCGACGAACAACACCGCCCAATGGCAAAGTTTCAAGTCACGGCTGGATGGCCAGCTTAACGAGGTGATCGAATCCGGCGGAGCCTATCAAGGTGATGAGCTGGCCTGGATCGGCGATTACGCACTGGGTTACAAGGCCCTGCAATTCAAGGATCCGGTCACGGCGGCCAAATATGCCGATAAAGCCCTCGCTTTGATGCGGTCCGCCATACAGGATTTCCAAAAATTCGGCGAGTACGGCCAGCAATATATTGCGCGCGGCAATGGCTCGACCAAGGTATTCACCCTCCCCAATACCAATATCGTCGCGTCCTCCCTCACCGTTTTTAAAGCGCCCATCTCGGTCATTCAGGTGACCCGTGACACCACGACGAACAAGACGGACTTCGTGGAGAGCTACCTGACCTATATCCATGTCAGCAATTCGTCCAATGGCCCCGCGGACTACGTGGAAGGGACGGACTGGCGGCATAACAGCGATTTGCCTAATTACGTGATTGACTGGTCAGGTGCCGGCCATCTGCCGGCCCCCGGCGCAACCTATTACGTCACCGTCGCCTCGAGCCTGGATGCCTTGAGCACCCCTGCCACATTATCCGGCAACACCGTTACCCTCTCCACCGCACCGACCACCAATGAAGCCGTTTATGTCGAATATGTTTACGGTGTTCATGCCACGAACTACTCGACCCTGGCGTTTCAACAATCCAGCGCCGGCGATGGCGGATTGAATTCCATCATGATCGACGATGGTTTTCCGTCGCGTTACCTCGGCAAATTCACCTCGATGGGATTCGACTGGCTGTACGGTTATCCCGGCTTCACGCCGACGCTCAAAGACCAGGTGGCGAACCTGCTCGCGCGCTGGTCGGATGCTTCGAAGACCACGGTTTACCGGGTGGACGATCCTGCCAGCAATTATGCCGAGGGCAATTATGTCAGCAAGGTCCTCACCGCCCTGGCGCTCGGCGGCGGGCGCAACACCAACGGCACGCGGTTGATCAATGAAGCGCTGGCCTATCGCTCGGCGAACGTCCTGCCGGTGATCACCAACCTCTCCACCAGCCTCAACGGCGGCTTCTGGGCTGAAGGATGGAATTACGGCCAGCAAGCCGCCCGCAACCTCGTCTTGTCCGGACTCGCTTTGGAGACGGCCGGACTCGCCAACATCGCGCCCGAACGCACCTGGGCCTGCCAGGTCATCAACAGTCTCATCAGCGCGCAACCCAGCCAGGACCTCATCTACGACGGCGGCGATTGGTACACCTATCCCGCGCCCTTCGTCGGCAAAGACCTGCTCTACATCATGGCCGCCGCCACAACCAACGCCACGGCCCGCAGCAATGCCAACTATATCATCCAAAATTATCCCGACGACCAGTCGCAGGACCTGCAGGACCTGCTCTATCGCGACCCCAGTGCTCCCGCTGCGTTTTGGGCTTCGGCGCCCCTCCAATACTTGAACCCGGGCACCGGATTGCTCATCGCCCGAAACGATTGGAGCTACAACTCCACCTGGGTCGCGTTCCAATTGGGCAATCTCCTCGAAACCGACCATCAACAGGATTGCCAGGGCCAGCTGGAAATCCAGCGCGGCGCCGACGGTCTCCTCGTCAACGCCAACGAGATCGGTGAAAATCAACTTCCCAGCACGCAAAGCTCCTTCGGCAACCTGACGGTTATCGATGACAATGGCGTCGGCACCCAGGTCTATCGTTACAACCAGGGTTCGTGGTTTGGCACCCCCGGTTGCCGCATCCTCAACTACGAACCCACCAACAACTACGTCTATGCCAACGGCGATTACGCGGCTTCCTACGGATTGAATTTCACGCCCGGAATCGGCACGGCCAAGGTGCTCATCCGCCAGGTGGTCTATCAACGCCCCGACTACATCGTGGTCCATGATCGCGCCGTCACCAAGAGCACCAACGACCTCAAACAACTGCGCTGGCATTTCCAGAACAGCCCTACGCTCTCCACGTCGAATTCCTGGGTGGCCGCCTTCGGTTCCAGCAAATTGTTCGGCCAGACGTTCTCGCGCTCGAGCCTCCTCAGTTCCAACGTCGCTGTGAACGTTCCCGATGACGGCAGCGACATCGTCTATCGCATTTCAACCCAGAACGCCCTCAAGGCGACCAACATCACCTGCGTTACCGCCCTCCAATCCGCCCCCGCCTCAACCGCCAACATGGTGGTCACGGCGCCCGTTTTCTCGACCGACAACCGCATGGAAGGCGTCCAAATGGGCAATAGCGTTTTCTTATTTGGCGCCGATGCGCCGTTGAATCCGTTCACGGGCACGATCACCTACACGGTGACGAGTGTTTCGCCGGTCATTCATCTCCTCACCGACCTTCCACCCAACCGCGCCTGCCAGGTTTTGACGAACGGCGTGCCGGTTGGAACTTTCACCGCGTCCGCTCAGGGTACGCTTTCCTTTACGAACACGCCTTCCGGTTCCCAGGTCATCACGATTCAATAAGCGCGTTGCCTTGCGGGGATGATACAGTGACGTTCCGGGCAAGGAATGAAATGGACCACTAAAATGAATCTGGCCAGACATCGCAAATTTTTTTATCCGATGGTTTTTCCCGTCATTCTGCCGCTGCTGGCGAGTAACGGAATCGCCAGCCCCACCGTCGGTGCGCACTCGCTTACGAACTATGACCTCGGCCAGAACGGCAGCCTCATCATATCCAGCCCCGCCCGGAACACACAGGCGTCCGGTAGCACGATGCTGGTGTGCATCGGCCGGGGGGATATTTCTGCGTTCACCCAGGTCCCAACCGACAACCGGGGCAACACGCCTTATATTCAACTCGGCTCGACGCATGGTTATGTTCCGGAATATCCCGATTCGGGCACGGCGCTTTACGCCTTCCCGTGGGTCGCCGGCGGGACGGGGCACGTCATTACCGCCAGCACCGTTGCGTTTGACGAAGTGACCCTGGATGCTGTGGAAATCAAGAATGGTGGAGTCATCCAGGACTTCAAATGGAATGAAGTTTTGCAGGGCGATCCCCTCACCAGCTTGAATGTCACCACCACGGGCCCGGCGACGCTGGTGGCCTTCTGGTGGGGTGATGGCAACCAGTATTTTGTGCACACCGCCATACCCGATGGCGGATTTACGGTCATCGACTCCCTCCTGCCGCTGGGCAGTTACGTTCAGACGGCGGTGGCCACCCGGGACGTGGCCACCGCCGGAACCTACCACGTTACCTGGAACTCGGGAGGCAATGAAGGCGCCCAATTGTGGCTGGTGGCCGTGCAAAGCGCGCCGTCGCCGACTTTGCAGGCGAGGGTCTCCGGAGACAAGCTGATCATTTCCTGGCCCAACCCGGCAGGCGGCTTTGCCCTCGAAACAACTGGCGACCTGATATCGACCAATTCCTGGACGCCGGTCACGAATGCGCCCGCCATGGTCGATTTCCAGAACATGATCACCAACGCCATTTTCCAACCACGCCAGTACTACCGGTTGAGGAAACAGTGAAACGCGAGATGTGAGATCCGATTTTAACGGCAAAATTCCAGTTCCTTCGGTGCCGCCATAATAAAATGTCACAATTCAAGGATTGAACTTATTTATGTTTATGAAAAACCATTCGCCGCATCTCCGCGTTGCGCCCTTGGGTCGGCCTTCCACTCCTGGCCGTCGTTTCCGCAGCATCAGCCTTCGGCTTTTAGCCTTCAGCCTTTGCCTGATGGCCGTCATGGGCCGGGCGCAATCCAACCCGCTTCCGGTCCTGGGGATTGGCTGGAGCTCGAATCAATTGCAGGTTGCAATTCTCAATGCCCTCGCCGGGCGGGTCTACCAGATCGAACGTCGGAGCAACTTGAACAATTCAACCAGTTGGACGCCGCACCTCCTCACTGCACCGGGGCAGACGAATTTCACCATCGCTCCGCAAACCAATGCCTCTCAGTTCTTCCGCGCCTGGCTGACGCCCGACACACGGCCGCAGATTCTCTCGTTCATCGCCAGCCCCGCCACGCTGCCCACCAATGGCAGTGTCACCTTGCATTGGAGCGTCACCGGCGCCACCGGCTTGAGCATCAATGGCGGCATCGGCGATGTTACGGGCACGACGTCCCGCGTCGCAAGCGTCACCAGCACGCGAACCTACACGCTCACGGCATCCAATAGCATGGGCTTCGTCACCAACCAGGCCACGGTCGTAGTGGGCTCCTTGCCCTCCGCCCACAACGGACGTTTTGTGTCCTTTGTTTCACCGATCAGTGGACAGCATTTCCTGGCGCCCGGTTTCGTGCGCGTATTTGCCGCCGCAAAAGATCCGGCGGTCGATACCAATTTCCCCATCGACGGCAAGGGCGGCAACGCCGCGCACACCGAGTTCCTGGTCGACAACGAAGTGGTCGCGGAGATGGATGGCCTGGACGCGGAATATTGGGTCTTTCACGCCGCCCTGACCAACCTGCCGCCGGGCGATCATGTTCTCCGCGTTCGCGCCTTCTACAATAGCCCGTCGGAAATCCTCGACAGCGACCCGGTCACCATCACCGTGGACGCGACGCCCACCTACGCCCAGGTTTTGAACCTGACCCAGGACCTCGTGTTAAGCGGTTCGCAATCTTTACAGATGATGGGCACCAACACGCCGGGTGGCCGCGTGCGAATCATCGGCAACGGTTTCCGCATCCGCACCTCCGGAACGTGGACCGGCCACTTCACGCTGCGCTATGCGGACGTCGTCGGGTTGGGACAACTCAACGACGGCCTGCTGGCCATCGACACGACCACGACGTCTCCTTTGATTATGGAAAGTTGCAACTTCGACGCCTGCGGCAAGCTGGCATTTACCCTGAACGGTACCGCCACCGCTTCGGTCAGCAGCAACGAATTTCGCTGCAATACGCTGGTGCCGTTGAGCCAATATCCCGACGAGACCTACGGTGACCTGAGTTCTTATCCCGCCCTGCAATTGCTCGGCAGTTCAACGGGACAAAAGGTTTACCGCGCCAATAACATGGGCGCCGGCTGGTTGCGGCTCACCGGCGTGAACCACTGGACGATCGGCGGGGACGGCGATGCGGACGGAAATGTCTTCATCGGGCCGCGGGTTGGCATCATGCTGGAAAGCGGGTCGGACCACATCACCATCCGCCGCAATTACAGCCGCCACGTTTATTTTGGAGGCTGGAGCCAGGGAAACAATTTTGAACTCGGCGCTTCGGACAACAATGTCCTGGTCGAACACAACATCGTGCGGGACAGTTCCTGGGCGGTGCGCGACGTGGCCTGCGAATTCCGTTACAACCTCATCCTCGGCGCCGGGCACCAGTGGATGTGGATCACCGGCGATAACGCCTTCGTACATCATAACATCTTCGCGGGCGGCGACGCCGATGTCACCGGCATCTGGCTCATTTATAGCCCGCAGAACGTCCGTTTCTACAACAACACGATTGATGGGCTCAACCAGACCGCCGGCCCGAGCATTTTGAACGTGGACGAGGCGGCGACGGCGGATGTTCAATCCTGCGCCTTCCTCAACATGGATTCGCCGGTGGCGGTTGCCTTCCCGGGCGCAACGAACCTGATCAATGTCGGCCACAACGCCTTTTATAATCCGCAGGCCGCCGGCATCCATAATTATTCCGATAACAGCCATCCAGCCTCGGATGTGGGCGGATTAAATGCGCAGGTCAATCCGAACCTGACGAACCCGACGAACAGTGTGGGCATTGATGACGTCGCGATGTGGCAGCGGACGACGACCACGCGCCAGGTCCTCGAACTGTATCGGAACCGCTACACGCCGAAGCCGGGCAGCCCGCTGATTGATGCCGGGCATGGCGGCAATGGCAACGACATCGGGGCCGTCGGCGCCGGCGCGGCCAATCCCGATGACCAGTTCGGAATCCTGACTCCCTGAGACAGTTACGGCAAAGGCTGAAGGCTAAAGGCTGAAGGCTGAAACCAAATCGGGACCTTAGCCTTTGAGATGGACTGGGATTGAACCACGAGTGTTACCTATGTTCTGACTGCGCTCTTCTGCTTCAGCATTTAGCTTTCAGCCTTCAGCCTTTGGCGCTGCGCGGCTTGATTCCCGCGCTGGTCAGAGATGCTTCCTCTTATGCGCTTCGAAATCATATTGAAACAACAAGCCGATGCTATTCGCGCCTTCATGGCCGTTGCGGATCGCGTTGAATCCGTAGCCATAGCGCAGGACGACCTTGAAATTCCTGTTCCTGGGCGCAAAGGTCAGGCCGCAGCCTGCGCCCGTTTGCCAGGCGCTGCGTTGGGCGAAGCCGGGCAGGTATTCCAGATTGGCCGTGGCGGCTTCCACCCGGAACAGCAGGCGATGCTCGCGTTCCAGCGGAACGTTGTAGGCGGCGTAAATGTGGACGAACCGTGTCGCGGTCAGCTCCTCATAATAGTAACCGGGCAGCGTCAGAGGATATTCCGCCACCAGGGGCAGCACACCGCCCAACCGAAATGCGGTCAACCGGTCGGCATCGGTCGAGCCGCCCGCGGTCACGGCGAGGGAGGCCATTTGTCCGCTGTTCGTCCACGCATAGTTCAGACCGGCATAGAGCCAGTAAAGATCCGTATCGGGGTTGAGCTGTCGGTCGTTATTGAAGCCGTAAGTGTCGCTGTTGAACCGCCATTGCCGTTCAAACCAGACGGACAATTCCAGGCCCAGGTCGGGATACAGGTTCGGTTCCTTGCCTGCCATCCGGATGCCGGTCAGCGTGTAGGCGGTGAGTTGATTGCCGGGCAGGTCGAAGTTGGCCGCCGTGTCGGACGTGTCCGTAAACGCCGTATAGTGCCCCCCGCCGCGCACGATCACACTCACCGGAATCAACACGCCCGGGTTCAACAATTGATACACGCTCAGGGAAGCTCCGCCACCGCTGCCGTCAAAACTTTCGTTCTTGAAGTAATTGCCCTGCCGGACTTCATAGTAATTGTCCCCGAAAGCGCCGCCGGAAAAGCCGAAGCCGATGTCCGTGTTGGGAGAAAGCCATCGCTTGAACCCCAGTTCGCCGTCCAGGTAAACCGGGGCGATAGCCAGGCGCAAATCCACATTCGTGCTCAGGACGTGCGGCTGGTTGTAATAATAGTAGGCGTAGATCCCTTGCGGTCCCTGCCCGGCAAGCGGCTCGTCGTAGCCCAATTCCAGCAGGTTGCGATGTTCGGGGTCAACCTGGGCCAGGCCATCGGACCCGGCCAAAAGCCATAGTCCCGCCGCCAAAAGCAATGGCGTGCGTCGAACAGTGATTCGTTTCACGTCACAGCTTCGGCGTAGCTCAGTTCGTTAAAGTTGTGTCGGTCACGGAGCGCGTGCAGCTGCGCGATAAAGGCATGCCGGGCGGGCAGGATTTCTTCAATGACACAACGGTCGGGGTCGTTGCCAAACTTTTGGTTGCCTGACTTTACCGTCTGTTCCTTGGTCAGCCCTTGAATGATTGCTGTCGAAAACCCGCATTCCCGCAAGGTTGGCCGCACCCCGGAATACAGTAGATCCCAAAGGCGGATGAGCGTTACGAGTTTGTCGTTATCAATCATTGGTTATCCCGGCTGGGACTTGTACACCGGAGCCAACATCGCATCGTTTTGATGGGAAACCAATGAGGTGTTCACCCCATAGCCGGCAATGGGAATGCCACCTGGGTTCGAGTCAGAGGGGACTCGTCCGCCGGAAGCTGAAAACCGAGAACCCAAACTTTCAACCGGCAATGGTCAGCAGCGGACCCATTCTCAGAATCTCGACGAACGCCATTTGCTGCAATCGCGGGAGGTCGGTGGTTTGTAATTCGAGCACATCCAGAGCGTGGAATGCATCCGGCAATTCAGAAAGATTGCCGGATATCGCTGGTTCGGAATGATGGGCGATGAGGTTGGCCAGGTACACGATCGCGGCCGTACGTTCATGCGGGCCGGTCCAGAAAGCATCATGATGGCTGAGCACCGGCAGAAACACCTGCTCGGGCACGCCCCAGCGATGCAACAGCAGCGCACCGACTTCGCTGTGACTGAATCCGAAAGCCGCTTTTTCGGCCTCTTGGATCGGTACGCCGGACGCGCCATACTCCCGGCACAGAGCCGCGTAATGCGACTTTTCCGCCGTGGCCAGCACCACCTTGCCCACATCATGCAACAGGCCGGCGGTAAACGCGATGCCCTCGGATTCGCCCAGCTCCCGGGCGATCGTGCCGCCAATGATGGCGGTGATCGCCGAGTGCCGCCAGAGCACTTCCACGTGCATCGCCTGCGCGGCGCGGACGGTCGAAATGGTTTGCAGGCCGAACAATGACACGGCGATGCGGTACACCTCGAGAAATCCCAGCCGAAACAGCGCCTCTTCCAGATCCGTCACCGGCTCTTCCTCGCCGTAGACCGGGCTGTTGCAGCGATGCAACACCTCCGCCGATACCGCCGGATCATGCTTCATCAGTTGCACGATATCGCCCGGGTCGCGGTCCGGTTCCTGCACCAGGTTGATCAATTTAACCATCAAGGACGGAGTCACCGGAAGCGACTCGACCTGGTCGAGATAACAATACAACTTGTCTTTTTCAGGCAGATAGACGGCGTTCATGACAATAATCCCGTCATCCTATCGGCTGGGGAGCTCTGGACTGTAATAAAAAAACGCGGTAAACCGTTCGAAGTTGGCTGCCTCGAAAACTTCGGCCTTTGGCGGGCGTATTTGTTGCGAATCACCACTTTTCCCTTCCGCCTCCGGCTTGTGATTTGTCTCCGGACTATGACGAAAGGCCGGCCACTCTTCCCCAAAAATATCAATACGGCAACCCCCGATCCAATTCTTTGGCGTTGCGGATTTAAAAAAGGCTGTCGGATTTGTCCGCTGGTGGACATTAATTGATGAATGCGCTCGCTGGATGATGCCGAATTGCTTTCCGCCTACGTGACGCAACGTTCGGAGGAAGCTTTTGCGACCCTGGTGGAACGCCATGTGTCGCTGGTCTATTCGTCCGCCTGGCGGCAGATGCGCGATCCGCATCGGGCCGATGAAATCACCCAGGCGGTATTCATCATCCTGGCGCGCAAGGCCGGGAGCCTCGGGCGGGAAACCGTTCTGGCCGGCTGGCTGTGCCGCACCGCGCGGTTTGTCGCCTGCAATGCGCTCAAGGCCGAGCAGCGCCGCCAGCATCGTGAACAGGAGGCGCACATGAATTCACTCCTCAATGATCCTGAACCGGACGTGTGGCCGCAGATCGCGCCATTGCTCGATGAGGCCGTGGCGCAACTGGGCGAGGCCGATCGCAATGCCGTGGTGCTGCGGTTTTACGAACAGCGACCGCTGGAGGAAGTGGGCCGGGTTCTCGGTCTGAATCCAGGCGCGGCGCAGAAGCGGGTCAGCCGTGCCCTGGAAAAGCTGCGGAAATTTTTCAGGCAGCGTGGTGTGAATACGCCAACGGCTATCCTTTCCGGGGCAATCTTCACCCATTCCGTTCAGGCCGCACCGGCGGCGCTGGTAAAATCCGTGACGGCCGTGGCGTTAGCCCAGGGTGCGACCGCCAGCGGTTCAACTCTGACCCTGATCAAAGGAGCATTGAAAATTATGGCATGGACCAAAGCAAAAACGGCGATTGTCACCGGTGCGGTTGTGTTGCTGGTCGCGGGGACAAGCACGGTTACCATCAATGAAATTCAGAAGCATCGGCATGAATTGCCACCGCCGCAATCCGTAATCAGGGTCGCTGCGAACGGCTCCATCAAGGTTATCAAACCTGGCCAGTTGAGTCAGTTGAAACAGACAAAAGGGCCGGCTGCAGTCAGCTTCAGTTTCAAAACTGGCTCGGGCCGGGAGACCATCGTCCATCAATTGGATCAGATGCACGCTACGATTCTGAAAGATGAGCCGGGACTTCTGCTTGCCGAGTTTGAGAAAACGCCGCAGGTGGCAAGACCCCTGCAGGTGGAGCTGAGTTTTATTGATGGCAAGCTGACCCGAGTGAACTTTATTCTTCCCAAGGCCGCCGCATTGATCGACCCCGGTAATCCGGTCCCAATCAATCGGTAGCCAGAAAAAGGCTGGAGACCAACGTGACGTTTCCCCACGTGGCGGGCTTTACGGCGTTCCACGTCAAAAATTCGACCCTTCATCAGGCCGATAAAGGGTCGTGCTGACCGTTTCGATTGCGAAGTCACGACGTCATTGCCAGAGCGAACCCCACGCCGGTTCGGCCCGGTCGGTCGAGTAGTTGAAGAGGGATTCGCTACCCCAGCTTCCGGTCACGTAGGTGGTGCCCCAATAAATCACGCCGGCACCGTGGCTGTAGCTCTTCATGAGCTGCACCAGGTCCCACGTGCATTGTTGCTGTCCCGCGGGCGTCGTCCAGTAGCCCGTACCGCTGGTGTGGCTGCCCGAATACCAGTAGGCGAACTCCACCAGCATGATCGGCCGGCCGCCGAATGCGCCGTTGTACGTGTTCATCGCCGCTTTGATGTCGGACAGGGTGGTGCCGGCCGACGGATAATAGCTGAGCCCGACGATATCATAGCTGCATTGCGACGCGATCGTGTTGAAGAACCACGTGACCGTGGACGTGTTCGCCGCATTGGCGCAGTGCAGGATGATTTTGGGCGTCGACGAAACCGCGCGGACGCCGTTGATGCCGGAATTGATCAGCCCGACGAACTGGCTCTGATGGGAAAGATTGCCGACCGGCCACAGCATGCCGTTGTTGATCTCGTTGCCGACCTGGACGTAATCCGGCAGACAATTGGCGTTCTTGAACTGGGTCAGCGCCGATTTGGTCCAATTGTAGACGGCCGTGGTCATCTGCGCATAGGTGTAGCCGGCCCATTCGGACGGCGGGGTTTGCTGGCCGGGATCGCACCAGTTATTCGAGTAGAACAGGTCGAGGATGACATGGAGGCCGTTGTTCTTGGCCCGCTGGGCCAGAGCGATGTCGTAGCTGATGTTTTGCCCGAGCACGCCGCTGCCGCCGTCCACCAGCAGGCGCAGGCGGATGCAGGTCGAGTGCTGCGATTTCGCGTAGGCGATCGGGTCGATGGCCGTGCCGTTCGGATCCCGGAACGTGATGCCCTGGCTGCTTTGTTCCCAGGTGAGTTCCGACATGTCGCCGCCGGTTTCAAAGGCGCGGGCGGAAGTTGTCGTGAACGTCAGCAACGCAATCGCTGCGCCGGCGAACAAGCCTTGCGTGATCCGGAGAGAACCGAAGATTGGTTTCATAATGGAATGGGTTGGATGATAGTTATGGTTTGGTTGATGTGTGGTTTTAATGGTCGTCTGAACTTTTCCTTATCTGGGGAGTTTTGCCTAGCCGGACAAATGACAGGCCTTACAAACGGCAGGCCTCACAAATGACAGGCTGTGCCGGGCTTTGCGGGTTCTACGGCGAACAGGATGAGTTGTCGGGCCGCTGCTAATAAATCAGCGGAATCAGGCGCTTGGTCCGGGCGGTGTACTCTTTATAGGCCGTGCCTAAAGCAGTCGTCAGGGCTTGCTCTTCAACGTGAATCCGCCACAGCGTCACCGCGCAACAGGCCCCAAAAACAATCACCAGGGACAGCCAATTGTGAAAGCTCACGCTGAACCCGAGCACGGCCAGCAAGCTGCCAGCGTAGCTGGGATGACGAATGAAGCGATACGGGCCCGAAGCAATCACCTGATGGTCGGTCGCGATGGCAACGTTCGTCGTGAAGAGGCGACCAAGATAAATGATCGAATACCACCGAAGCGCCAGACCCAGCCCGAACAGGCAGCAGCCCAGTTCAAAAACGGTTTTTGGCCACGGCATTCTCCACGCGGGCAGCCGGTGAGCGGCCACGATGCCCAGTGCGATCGCCGTCAGCGTCACCAGCCAGATTAATTTCAGCGAATGGCGGTCCTTGGAGATCGCATTTGTTTTGGAACGTTTCAGCAGTGCCAGCAACAGTTCGGAGACGCCCCACAGCATTCCCACGAGCGCCACCGGAGGCCATCGTTTCAGAGACCCTGCCGGGATGGGTCGCAGGGGTGAAAGCTTCGCCGGATCCAGGAGCTCCTGAGGCTCCGGCAATGAGGCATGGGTGGCCCAATAATGCTTTGCCGAAAGCACGGCGGCCTCCACGGCCAGGTTGTTCCAATACTCGTGGCTGGTGAGAACGGTGTCCGCCACCAGGTGGTAAAACTCGCGGTCCAGCACGGACATTTCAATCCATTCGAACTCCAGAAACTGCCTGTCATGACGCTCCGCGTTGCTGGTGCCGTCGACCTTGCCGGCAATCCGGTTGGTGCCGAGATACATCACGAAGCGCGCCGTATTGATGAGCCGTTGCATCTGGAGCCGCGTCGGGCCGAGGTTTGCCTGAAAGGCGCGGAAGATAAACATGTCATAATCTGATTCGGTGGTGACCTCCGGCCAATCGGCGGGGTCTCGCGGCGCCACGTAAGTCCACTGATAGCAAACCCGGTTGTGGGCGCTCACCGGGAGGGTGCTGGCAAAGAACCAGGCTGCCGCGTCCGCGGTGATTTTTTCGTAATAGGCGATGTTGGTGTTGCCGTCGTTGAGCAGACGATGGCATTGCGCCAGCCGGAGCAAAGCGCCGACGAGTGACTGTTGCTGGTTCCACGGCACCGGTCCGCTGTCGCCGCAACAGTTGAAATAACCCGGTGAATCGGGATGATAAAGCCGGTATCCGTCCCCGGTGCTGCGGACGAACCACGGGACGATGGTTGTCTCGGCGCTGCGCTGGCATTCGCGGACATAGGTTTTGGCGCGGTCGAGATAGGTTGCGCCAAAACCGAACGGGTCCGGCGGGGCGGTTTGATTCCACACCCCCGGGTCTTCCAAAATCAGTCGCGCCGTGTTGACAATGTGTTCGATGACGTCACCATTTTCCGAGCCGACGTGCAATGCCTGAACATCGTTAGTTTCCTTGTTCGGCCAGCACAGATCGCGTTGGCCGGTCCAGATGATGCGGCCGTTGGTTGGATCGTTGCGCGCATGGAGAAAGGCATCCGACCAGACAATCCCCATATCCAAATCGCGCCGGTCATGCGTGAATGAATAAAACGTCTGCATCCCGTGGAGCCGCGCGCCGTCCTTTTCATCCACCATGAGATTGCCGATGTTGCTGGTTGGCGGCGGCGGCAGGTAGTTAAGTTTGTCAATGAAGGACCGGTATTCATTGGTGGTCACGTCTCCGTCCACGCCTTCAAGCATCATGTCCCTGTCTTCGGCCCGGACCACGTTCTCCGCCCCCAGGTAGACGATACAGACGCTCGTGATCAAGACCAGCTGCGCAAAAAGAGCAGAGCCGCTCCGGGTGTGGAAACGAAGGGGAACAGAACCAGCCGGGATGCTTTCGAAGCCGGGATTCGGGTTGGTCTTCACAGGAAAAGAAAACGCCAGCCGGATTTGACGGTCAATCACAATTCAGTTCGCGTCACCTGTCACCCGTCACTTAGCACTTGCCAGTCGCGCGCTTCCCTATGCCCGCCGGCATGCGAATAACCATGCATTGACAAGAATGGAAGTCGGGACATGATCAAAGATAATCAGCCGGAAAAGACTCGGAACCATGGAAATCTATGAATACGAAATGTACCGCCGCCCTTCGTGCCGCGTGTTGCTTGTTTGGCGGAGGGATATTGTTGATTGGCGTCAGTGCGTCGGCACAGAATCTCTTTGTGTCGGGCTTCGGCGGCAACATTTATGAATTCACGCCGGGTGGAGCCCGAAGCACCTTTGCCACCGTGCCGACTCCTTCTGGCCTGGCCTTTGACAGCATGGGCAATCTGTTTGTTGGGGGTGGAACCAATGGTAATATCTATGAAATTACTCCGGGTGGAGTGCGAAGCACTTTTGTCTCCGGGCTGACTCCTGCTGGCCTGGCCTTTGACGCCATGGGCAATCTGTTTGTTGGGGGTGGGACCAGCGGCAACATCTATGAAATTACCCCGGGTGGAATGCAAAGCACTTTTGTCTCCGGGCTGACTCCTGCTGGCCTGGCCTTTGACAGCATGGGCAATCTGTTTGTTGGGGGTGGGACCAGCGGCAATATCTATGAAATTACGCCGGGTGGAGTGCAAAGCACTTTTGCCGCCGGGCTGGGCGATCCTGTTGGCCTGGCCTTTAGTAACGCGGGCGATTTGTTTGTGGCGGATGTCTTCGCCGGCAACATTTACAAATTCACGCCGGGTGGAGTGCGAAGCACCTTTGCCGCCGGGCGGGATCCTACGGGACTGGCTTTCAACAGTGCGGGTAATCTGTTTGTGACGGATTTCGGAAACATCAATGAATACACGCCGACCGGGGTGCAAAGTGTTTTTGCCAACGGAATGCCTGCTGCCACCTATCTCGCCTTCCAGCCTGTTCCCGAACCCTCCACTTTTGGGTTACTGGCCGTCGGCACCACTGCATTCCTCGTCCGTCGCCGCCGGGGATTGCCACTGATTATCTGGAAAAATGGCTGGACCTTCGGCATCCCCGCCTGACCGCCGGGTGACGGGAAGCTCCAAAGCATGAGCCTGGAAACGACGCGTACCGCCCGGCGATTCAATGCGCGCACCGTGCGATGGCTCATCTATCTCGCCATTCTTTTGATGGTCGTGATATGGAGATACTGTCCCCGTCCCTGGACGCCGGCGCGGAGGGTCGAGACGCCGCACTACCTCATCGCCTCCACCGCTTCGCCGGCCCAGACCGAACAGGTGGGGCAGGTGGTGGAATTGCTCTACAACGCGTATTCCAATCGCTTCGGGACTTTGTCGACGTTCCGCCATGAACATCCCAGATTGAAGCTGTTGCTTTACAAAGATCGCCGGGAGATGCGCTGGGTGAACCCGGGCTTGGGCTGGGCGGAAGCGTTTTACCGGGAGCCCTACTGCCGCGCGTATTATTCAGCTGAGGAGCAAAATCCCTGTCATTGGATGCTCCACGAAGCGACGCACCAGTTGAATCGTGAGGTGGCCCAACTGAATCTTGCCCAATGGCTGGAGGAAGGGATCGCCGAATATTTTTAGACCAGTCGCATCCAAAGCAACCATCTGGAGCTGGGATGGATCGATCCACACACCTATCCGGTCTGGTGGATGGATGAAATCGCGACGGCAACCAACCTGCAGGCCAGCCTCACCAACGGCAGCGTCATTCCATTGCGCGCCATCATCACCGGCCGCGGCGGGCCGGGTATGAATCAGGAATTCAATCTTTACTATCTGCACTGGTGGACGCTGACGCATCACATTTTCGAAAACCCGAAGTACCGCGAATCGGCACTGGTTTTGTTGCAGCGGGGCGGAGGGCTGGAAGCGTTTGAACAGACCATCGGGCCGGTGGACGCCGTCGAACCGGAATGGTTCCGGCACGTCTGGCGCATCAAGGCCGCCTTGGCCGGAAAAGACCGGAACTTTCATAAGACTGGCCAATTGCCGCCAGACCAGTAGCGTTTAGCCTTCAGCCTTCAGCCTTTGATTTGACTCGTATTCCTCCCGGACGCACACTTGCCCAATGCCAGCTGGGTTCCGCCTTCATCCGCATTTACCACGGACGCAGCCTGCTTTTACGCTAATCGAAGTATTGATTGTCATCGCAATTATCGGAGTTCTGGCGGCTTTGACGCTGGGGGTATTGGGACCCCTGAAAGTGAACGAGCAAATCAGCATTACCCGAGCGGAACTGTCCCAGGTGCAAGCGGCGCTGGAACGATACAAATCCACCACCGGTGTTTATCCGCCGGACAATCCTGGCAGCCCGGTCATCAACCAACTTTTTTACGAATTGATCGGGACGACCTATGATCCGACCAATAAAGTTTTCACGACTTTGGATGGCAGCGCCAGCATCAGCGCCGCCGATGTGCTCACCACGTTCGGGAAAGCTGGATTTGTGAACTGCGCGATGAAAGACGGGGATCCTCCGGCCAGGTCTTACCTCTCAGGATTGCGGCCTGGCCAGATTGGAGTGTGCACGCTCAGTGGCGCCACGGTGAAACTGCTTGTCGGTTCGATTGGCTGGCCGGCCAACGTTTCCCCGCCGCCGGTGCCGGCTCAACCCGACCTCAATCCCTGGCGCTATGTTTCCTCCAAGCCGACCAACAACATTGGGTCGTACGATTTGTGGATGGACCTGGCCATTCGCGGGAAAACGTACCGCATCAGCAACTGGAGCAAGAACGCGCAGATTTTTTGACTTCGGAGTCGTTTTAAACGGGTGCCGTGTCAGAACCTTAGCCTCCAGCCTTCAGCCTTCTTGTTGCTCCGGTTATTTTCGAACACGAAATCCGCCCGCCAAAGCGACGATGATGATTATCAGCAGAATGAGGCCAAAGCCGCTGCCGCCGTAAACCGGGCCGCCCAGGTAAAAACCGCCGCCGCCGAATAAAAGCAGCAGCACGATAAGCAGGAGTAGAAGATTCATAGTTGGGTTTATTTTTTCCCCGGCCAACAGGCAGGCTGATTTGGTTCGTGTTTATCGAGCGATATTTGGTCTCCGGCTTCCGCGACCACCTCACGCATCCGCGTGAACCACAGGCGCGCCCACTGCGCACGTCTGCTACGGTGCGAACACGCCTTTCGCTCGCCCCGAAAAGGGAACTCGATTTGGTATTTCATAAATGAACTGGTCATTCAGAACTCCCGTTCCTTTTTACATGCAAAGCGCGTGCCTTCCGTTATTTTCTGAAATCACGGTGGATTCGACCGCCATGGGCTTCGCCTCAATGCGAATTGCAACGCGGAGTCAGTGGAATCTTGCAGAAGGCGTGAGCCGGGCAGGCGATCCCACCGGCGAGTTTCAAATTGATTTCACTCACGCTGAAAGAGCTGGGCCACGGACTTCGATGATCCGGCGGACGCGGCCGGCTGCAAGCACTACATGGTGCGGTGGACGGCGCTGACAACCCGCCGCATAAACAGGATTTCCGCGATGGGGATTTTGGAATTTAGAGCGGTTTAATTAAAACTGTGGCCTTCAAAATCACAAGAAACGCCCGAAAAAAAAGCAGATTAATTGTTTCATACGGCTACAAAGTGACTGAAAATGCTCTAGCCTTTAGCCCCCGCTCGCGATCCACTCGCGATTCATCGGAGTTTATCGGAGTTCAGCATTCAGCCTTTTTCACTGCCGCCCGGCAATACCGTGAACTTTGCCGCCGGCTGAAAGCAAAGGCCCGCGAGGGCCGGGTGGTCGAAGGTTGTGGGCTGAATGTTGAAGCTTTTTAACCTCAATTTTTTTGCCGTTTGTGCGCCTTGTGCTTTTGTCCTGGGCCATTTGTCTGGCCCGCGTCGGAGTTCGTTTGGGCCGGCGGCGACGACAGGGTGATAGATGAGGAGTGTTCTTCTTCGGGAATCTTTATCTGGAAGTCTTCGTCTGGATATCTCTGGTTCACCGCGATGTTTTCATGAATTTGCGTCAGCGCTTCTTCATTGGGAGATTCCGGCGCATAGTCAAACCGATGCACGAGGTAATCTTGTTTGCCGATCCACGTGCGCGTCACGCATTTCCCTTGCGGAAAAGGAAAGGGCGGATGCTTCAGCTCGGGCGTGGTCAGCGTCAGGACGTAACAGTCAACGTCGCCCACTTTCCCGTCCGTGACGATGCGCCGGTCAGGGCCGGAATTCGTCCAGGAAGCCATGAAACCAAACAGAGACAGTTTGAGCGGGCCCGACGCAAAAAACAGTTCCAGGATTCTGGTCGCCTCCCCGCTTTGCTCCCGGATTTCAAATTCATTCATGCCATAGGTTGGCTGGTCGTTGGTCGCCTGCCCGACGATATTGGTCAGCAGGCCGATACCGAACCGCTCGTGTCCATCCCACCACCAACGGCCCTGGTTGGTTTGGTCCGCGCGGGTTTGAACCCACTGCAGGATGAAAGCATTCGTGCGTTGCATCCTGAGGCTGAATGTCGTGACGTTGGTCTGGCCGCCTTTGACTTTGATTGATGTTCCGGTGTCGCTGTAGCTGCTCAGTGCGGCGTAGGCCTCCTCCGCTTTTTGGGTGATGGCCTGCGGCGTCAGGCTGCCGCCGTCATTGGTTTGAGAAAACCCGGCGGTGACAACGCCGAGAGAAAACAGAATGGTCAGGCCGATTTTCAATCGGGTTTGATTCTATACCATCCGGCTCCCGATTCAAGGATTGCTGGCCGGCAATGCCGTAATTCGGGAGGATCGGCGCTCGGCGCCGATTCCTTCGAGCCGGAGGCTCGACACTACATTAATTCAGTTTTGCGGCGTTCCACGGCGAAGAGCACCATCTGCCGGCTCAGACAAGATGCCTCATTTTTCCCATAAAATGCGCTGACTTTACTAATTAATTTGCCTTATTTCACAGTATATTTATATTTGATCGAGTAATCTGTGAAATGAATTATGAAACGTATTAAAATCCTGTTCGGCGCGACCGCTATCGGCCTGGCAACCATTATCACCGGAGATGCCCAGGCCATCATCCAAAACTTGTATCCGCCGATGACGTTGAATATCGGCGGCGTTTTTACCTGGAACAACGGCATCGGCGGGAACCACGTAGGCTACGAGGAATGGGATACGGTCAAGGTTCGATTTGGCAGCAAAGACTTGATCAACCTGTTGAACAGTTCGGCCACGTTCACCAACGTGCTCTACAATGTCAAAGGCGTTACCCAGATCCCGGCTGGTTCTTACCTGAAAATCGATATCAATCAGCCTGTGCTCGCCATGTGGTGGAACGAGTGGGCCATGTTTGTAACCAACCGCAACGGGTTTAACTGCCAGCTCAACAGTGTCTATGACCCGGTTCAGAACCAGTATTACAATTTTGTCGAAATTTACCACGATTACTCAGTGGGTTCGGGCAAGTTCTTCAACGCCACCTCTGCCGGACATGAAGCCGATATGGCGGCGATTCATTTCACCTTCAACAATGGCGCAGGAACGTACTTCGAATTTTTCGGGGTCGGGGATTTCAATTGGACCGCGGCTCCGATGAGCCGCTCGTTCTCACAAGAAGTGAAGGTTGCGGGAAAGGTAACCGGTGGCGGCAATGCCGTCTATATCGGCATGCCGGCCGTGATGCGGGCGACGCTTACCGTTAAAGGCGCAGGGGTGGGTGAACGCTTTCCGCCATTCCAAATGTGGTCCCTTCGGAATGCGTGGGTTCCGGGATTGGGTTTCCCGCCGCTCGTGCGCTGAGTATCAGCACCGCAAACGCGACACCGGAGTATCGGGGGCAAAAAGGCAATCGGTAGGGCCGGGTTGCTGCTCGGCTGGCGGCGGATGCAGGCAGCCAGGCCGAAAGGCCAGCCGCGCTTCCCACCAATATCAATAGGAAACGACCTGTTTGTTGCCGTTCTGCTCTCCCGTGAATCGAGAGAGCAGAACGGGGTTCTTCCCGAAATCTCTATCGGTCGTCGCTGTCTTCGTCGAAGTCAAATGGCGGCGTCAACCCGGTGAAGTCGCCGACCACTTTCGCATCATAGGGTGAATATAACCCGTTTTGGGTGGTGTGAGTGTCGTAGCCGACGTTGTTCCCGATGGGGTCCCCGCCCGCGAGCGGAAGACCGTAGTTGGCGACAATCAGCCCGGCCGGACTGACGCGGATGACGCGGTTGTTGAACTGGTCGCTGATCAATGTGTCTCTGTTTTTGAGCCGTATCGCCCGGGTCGGCAAGGGCGCCGGAACGCTGTTCGTGTCGGTGTTGGTGATGTATTGCCAGACCACGGCATCATTGGTATCGACTTCAACGGCGCGGGAATTGCCGGCATCGGTCAGCAACGTGTCCCCGTTATCGAGGCGGCTGGCGAACGCCACCGTATTGACCGTGTTGCTGGCGGTGAACGTCTTGACGATATGGTCGGCGCGCGTGACCTCAATCGCCCGGTTGTTGCCCTGGTCGGCGATCAGGATGTGGCCATTTTCGAGCAGCTCGGCGGAGTTCGGACCACTGAGCTGGTCCGCGTCATTGGTGTTCGAGCCCGGGTATTGCCAGACGATTTTCTTTTTGAGGTTCACTTCGATGATCCGGTTGTTGGCCTGGTCGGTGATGAGGACATGCGCATTCGGGAGCCACGTGCTTTGCACCGGCGTATCCAGCAGGTTAGGACCCGAACCGGTCAGTCCAAACTGGCCGTACTGCCAGACGATTTTGCCTTTGGGGTCCACCAGGATGACACGATTGTCCGGAGCACCGTCGGGAGCCTGCGGGATCACATCTGCCGGGGTGCCGGTGCCGGCCATCAGGGTGAAATCCCCGACGCGCTGGGCGTCGTTGACGCCGATGATGGATTTGGCCGAAAAGTCGTTCGGCCCGAGCCCGAACGACCATATGATAGTGCCGTTTGTATCCGTCTCGATGACGCGGTTGTTGAACTGGTCCGAAATCAGGATGTTTCCGGGCTTGTTGAACTGATTTTTGCCCTTCATTTCCTTGGCGGAAACGCTGCCGGCCAGGGCCAGAATGCTGATGGCAGTGATGGCGGCACGGATAGGAGACCCGGCTGCCCGTTTGAGGTTTGGTTTGATCATAATAAATACTCCGTAACTGGTTATGGTTTGAATGAGACTCGTCAGCTGTAGACTTTATTGACGCGAGCACCAATGGGGTGAACGCCCCATCGATTTCAAAAAGGCACAACCTCTTGTTTTACCAGGATGAGAGGGTCAGCCGCCGGAAATGTTCCTGAAAATCTGTTTCGAGCCAGATGACCTGGTAGTCAGTCGAATGGCGTGTCTGGGGTCTTCAATGACATTGCTCATGTGAGAGGCGATTTGCGCACCTGGGCCGCTGACTTCGATGATCCGGCGGACACGGTCGGCTATAATCCCCTGCGACAATCCGGGCGTGGTGATCCCATCCTTTTACTCCGAACCTGCATTCATTGTGCCGTGAGATGGAAAACTTTAGGGACCCAGAACGGCGCGATAAAACCGCTGCGGGAATTGAGTGGTGTTGGAATCGGTGTAATCATACAACGTGGCCGTGTTGGTCAGCAGCGGGACCCAGAGGACCAGGTTGGTAGAGCCTTGCAGGATGTAGCTCTCGCCGCTGGTGCCGATGAGCCGGAACTGGAACAGATTGTTGGTCAGCCAGACGTCCCGGGTCAATTGCGGGTGCGGCGGCGGGTAGAAATTCAACTGGTCGTTCCATCTGCCAATATACTGGGACGGTTTATTGCCGGCAAAAGTGAAGGTGCCGCCCACATAAAGGTCATTGTTGATTGAGGCCAGGCCCATGCCGCTTTGGGATGATGGCTCGATCAGCCCGCTGCCCAATGCCGACCATTGTGATCCATCCCACTTCGCAATGTTGGTGGCACTCACGCTCCCCGCATTTGTAAAAAGGCCGACAATATATATATTGGTTGCCCGGACAAGAAGGGCGGAGACGAACGCCAATGAATTGCCCGTCACGCCGCTGCCCAACGTGGACCACGTTGTTCCATTCCAGACTGCGATGTGATTGGCGGAAACGCCGCCGGCCACGGTGAACGCGCCGCCGACGTAAAGCAGGCCATTGGTGTAGACGAGGGTGCTGGCGAAGCCATTCAGGCCGGTTCCCAGCGACGACCATGCCGAGCCGTCCCATTTGGCGATATTCGTGGCGGAAACGCCGCCAGCGACTGTGAAAATACCGCCCGCATAAACCGTTGAAGCTCCATCGTAAGCGAAGGCGTTGACAATGCCGCTGACGCCGCTGACGCCGCCATTCAGACCATGCCACGAATTGCCGTCCCACATCGCCGCCCCTCGCGAGGCGATGCCGCCCGCATTGGTGAATTGCCCGCCTGCGTAAAGGTTGTTGCCGGCGGCCATGACGGCGCGGATGTTGAAATCCACCCCGGAACCGAGCGCCCACCAATTGGTGCCGTCCCAACGGGCTATGCCATTCGCCATGACTCCGCTGGCGTTGGTGAAGTTCCCACCGGCGTAGAGATTCGTTCCGATCCTTGCAATGCCGCGTATGATGGTCCCCGAACCGGTGGTAAACGTTCCGCTGACACCGTTGCTCAGGGCCGACCAGTTGGTGCCGTTCCAACAGGCAATCTGGTTGACGATCTTGTCACCGGCGGCGCTGAATTGTCCTCCGGCATAGAGCTGGTTGCTGACGGCCAGCAGACAACTCACCGCATTGATATTGAATGCCATCCCTTTGCTTTTCTGGCCGCCCAGGCCCCACCAGTTGGTGCCATCCCAGCGGGCGACGTAACTGGCGCCCGCATTACCGGCCCGGTCGAAGACGCCGGCGACATAAAGCTGGTTGGATTGCCAAATCATCTTGTTGACTTGCGCAGCGACAAGGCCCTGCACCGCCTGCACGCCCGAACCGAGCGCCGACCAAGTGGCCCCGTCAAATTTGGCGATGCCGTTTGCGGCAATGCCGCCAATTTGTGTGAAGGCGCCCCCGACAAACAGATTGGTGCCGTCCGTGGCAAGATCGGAAACCTGATGATTGGCACCGTTGCCGGGAAGCGCCGACCAGACACTGCCGTCCCAGCGGGCGATATTGGTAAAACCGAGGCCGGCATTGGTGAAAGTGCCGCCGGCATACAGATAACCGTTGTAAAAGAGCAGGGCCGACACCTGCCCATTGATCGCCGCCCCCAAAGCGTGCCAGGCACTGCCATCGTAGCGCGCAACGTAACTGCTGCCACTGACACCTCCGGCGGATACGAAATTGCCACCGGCATAAACATCGTTGCCCTGAAAGGCCAGGGAAAGAACTTCGGTAAGGCAAAACGTACCCGTGCAACCGCTGACGCCGGTGCCCAGCGAATTCCAGTTGGCCCCGTCCCAAAATGCAATGCTGTTGACCGTGACATTTCCCGCGGTAACGAAGTTGCCGCCGATATACAGGTTCGTGCCCTGGCGTTTAAACACCAGGCCGACACCGGACAACCCGCCACCCGGCAATGCCAAAAAGTTGGTTCCATTCCATATCGCCGTGCCGCTCACACCGGAGTTGTCCGCATTGGCGAAGCTGCCGCCGACATAGACATTGGTGCCGTCAGTTCCCAACGCGGCGGCAACAGTTGTCAAACCGTTGTTCAATGCAAACCAGTTGGTGCCGTCAAATCCAGCCATGTAATTCGCCCGGGTGTTGCCCGCAGCGGTCAGAAATCCGCCGATATAAACCTTGTTGTTACAGATGGTAATACTTTGCACCGTCAGATTGGCGCCCGCCGGTCCGAATTGGGAATCCCAATGCTCATCGCCCGGCTGGGCACTGCCGGAGGAGCGGAGCAGGGTGCCGAGCAGGCCGATCACGACGGCAACGAGTTTAGGGTTAAGCGGAAAATAACAAGGAGGTTTCATCGGGATGCCTTTTCTGAACGGGTTGATTTTCTCTGGAACAACTGATGCCAATAGTGGAAATTTGCGGTCCCAAGTCAATGGATTAAATTGCGGGTCCTCCGGTTGCCTGCCGTTCATCGTTCCTAACAGACCAGTACCGAGCCACAAGGAACACAAAGGGCCCAATGGTGAGGTGTGAGAGGCGATTTGCGCACCTGGGCCAGCAATATCGTCAACTTTGCCGCCGGCTGAAAGCCAAGGCCCGCGAGGGCCGGGTGAACGGGCGCGAGCGAGTCCACATCCTGCGTGATGGGCACCAGCATGTCGTCGGGCAGGATCAATTCAGCGCTGCTTCCTCCTTGATGGCCTTGACGTGCTCGACCGGTCCACAGTTTCACAAAACCTTGGCGGAGTGCCCGAATCGCGTTTTAGGGCCATTTCTATAAATCACAATAGCAATATGAATCACACGTTTAGCTGTGAATAACTTATTCTCGACAGGAAAGCGACGTGGCGATACGGTCATCATCAATCAGAAAGGCGTTTCGCTCAGGTTTGGGCAGAAACTTAATTCAAACGAATTTATGAACTGGAAGTGCATTATTGCGACCTCCGTTGTCGGCTGCCAACTCCATGTTTACGGGTCTGACATATTTGTAGCCGGCTATGGCTCAGGTGTGATTCAGCAATTTGACTCTCTCACACAATCCAGTACGACGTTTGCCTCGGGTCTCGCAAGTCCGATCGGTTTGGCGTTTGACAGTACGGGTGACTTTTACGTGGGAGATTATGGTGCCTCTACGATATATCGATATGGACCCAACGGCGTTCGCACGACATTCGCAACGGTCGGACTTCAGAATCCCATGGGGCTCGCCGTCGACGGCGCTGGAAACGTTTACGCGGCAAACCTATGGGGCAACAACATAACAAAATACACACCCGGCGGGGTGGAGTCTGTTTTTGCGGGCGTCGCACAGCCAAAAGGCCTGACTTTTGACAGTTCAGGCAACCTTTACGTCTCCACTGCCAACGACACGATCTTGCGGTACGATTCGCTGGGACACAGCACCGTGTTTGCTACCAGTAGCATGGGGCTTAACGGACCTTTGGGAATGCAATTCGATGCCGCCGGAAATCTGTTTGTAGCGAACTACTTTGGCTCTGACATTCTCAAGCGAGACACCGCTGGAAATTGGTCCGTCTTTGCGTCGACCGGGTCGGGTTACAGTAATCCGCTGGGTTTGGCGCTGGATGTTGACGGATCGATGTATGTCAGCTGTGCCGGGAATTTCATCGAGAAGTACAATACCCAGGGCACCGGCACCTATTTCGCCTCCACCGTGAACGGTCCCTGGATGGTAGCCATCAAGCCAGTACCGGAACCTTCGGTTTTGGGTTTGCTGACCGTTGGTACGACCGCACTCTTCATCCGCCGCCGTCGCAATTAGTTCACGTCACTTGTTACCCGTCACGCGTCAGCGCAGTATCGCCCCCATGCCGGCTGGGTTGATTCAACGGGCCATCATCAAGAGCAGGTCATCAGGGCTTGAGCATCTCCGTGCGGTATTTCGGGAGGAGCGCGACGATTTTGGCTGTCATCGCCGCCTCAGCGGCTTTGTCGGGCTTGGGCGCCGGCTCGGTCCGGGTGGCTACCGGCACCCCAACCGCGAGGAAAAGTTCATCCTGCCCGGCCGGTGAGCAGATGCAGAGCAGCCGCACCGGTTGCTTGGATCCGTTGGTGAAGGAATGGGGCGCGTTGGCCGGAATGTTGACGGTCTCACCCGTCCGCACGACTGATTTTTTGCCGCGAAAAGTGACTTTGATCTCGCCTGTGAGGACGGTGAACGATTCCTCGAAGTCGTGGCGATGAGAAGGTGGGCCGCCGCCGGGCGGAACGTGCATGTCGATGAGACAATAACGACCGTCAGTGTCGCCGCCGGTGAGCAGAATGGTGTAGGTGTCCCCCACGATTCCGAGGTGGGGAAGGCCCCGGTTTTTGTTCGGGTCTGCCACCGTGAGATTGCGCAGGAGATCATCCGGCGGGATCGGCGTTACCAGTTTGTCATTATCGATCATTTGTTGGTTGTCCCGACCGGGACTCGCCATCGGAACCAACATCGCATCGTATTCATGGGTAACCAATGGGGTGTTCACCCTAGGGACTGACGAGGTGTTTTAACTCCTTGGCGCGGCGAATCCTGGGCTTGCTTCGAAAAAACGGACAGTGAAATTGGAGTCATTTGGTTAGTTGTTTTGGTTTTCGAAGTCAAGGGGTGAAAGGTAATCCAAGGCGCTGTGAGCGCGGTGGCGATTATA
>Ga0265338_10002553_pt1 | contig 26944 bp, 24 predicted proteins | sample 42126metaG_FD_193579 | JGI IMG/M metagenome (GOLD analysis project Ga0265338, IMG submission 193579) | Rhizosphere microbial communities from Carex aquatilis grown in University of Washington, Seatle, WA, United States - 4-21-26 metaG | ecosystem: Host-associated > Plants > Roots > Rhizosphere...
CAATATAAACATTTTACCTTTATTTTTAATCAAAATCTTAAAATTAAAAATCTTTAACCATGATAATAAAATGATATTAATAAATTGAATAAACAGAAGTTATACATTGTAATAGCATCTGAAAATAAAATTAACGAAGGTCTATTCGAATAACAATTAAACGACTAGAAATAAGAAACATATAAGGCAGTAGTTTATAGTAGCGTTGTAATAGATATTTTAAAACATTTCTAGTACGTCTACGATTATGCATAGGAATAACTGTAAACTATTCATAATAATAAGATTCTGATTCTCTATTATTTTATGTTCTATTAAGTCCTCGCAATTTTATAAAATTGAACATCTAATTCAGATAACATTGTTTTAGTTTTTAGTTTTTAGTTTTTAGTTATATAGTTACTTCTATTCATGTCAGAAATTCTATTGTCGGGAGTTTTTCCAATTAATATTTGTCTCAATAAAACTGACTAATGCCTGTGCCATTATTGAATCTTCGGCTGCCGACGGATGCCAATCTTCGCCATAATAAGGGCCCGGTTGAGGCTCCATTTTAAGATAATACACTTTGGCATCGCCATGATCGTTTTCATAGGTTCTGACGGCGGAAACATAGTTTTGGATTCTTGTCCATGCTTTCTTTCCTGAAGGATACATATCCGACATCATAACACCCACACAACATACTATTGATGCTTGAGGATAATATGCTCTCAATTTGGCTATGAAGCTGATATAGGTTTTCACAAATAGTGCCGAATCGACGGTATAGTTTGATGAAACTACTTCTGCTGAAAAATCGTTGGTTCCCAAGTTTATAACAATAACATCGGGAATATAGTTCAGATGATTCCATGTTGCTGACGGATCGTCGGCAATGATTTGATCGTACAGTAACGGCAATGTCCCTATTTTAGAACCGCTATTATTTTGATACAAGCCTCGACCCGAATATGCTACACATGAATATTCGGCATGTAAACTGCGGGCTGCAACAGCTCCCCATGCTTTGTAATTGTTTTCGTTTGCCGATGTAAAATGATGAATCTGTGGCGAATCGGTCGACAATTCATTACCATAACCACAGGTTATGGAATTGCCGATAAATTCGATTTTTCGTTTTGGCAAAGAATCTAAAGCTTTAAGCTTTTTAGCTTTGTCGAGCCACAATCCTTTAAATGCTACCATGCCGACATTACTTTCCGTCCGTTTAAAAAGTTCAAGAGTATGGATTCCATTGGAAAGTCCGCTTGCCAGAGTATATCGCTGTTGTGACTTCGACAATCGTACTATGGTTGGTATGCCTCCATCAATTATGGCATTGAAATAGTTTGTATTTGATGGTGTGCCTGATCCGTATTCAATTAATTCGGCATCGATCGATGTACCTTCGAATCGGGTTTTAATACTTACTCCCGGATATGCAAAGAGCACAGCGTTTGGATTTGTAGTATTTATCCGCCCGGTTATCGTAATATTCTTATCGGAAGCTCCGATATAGTTTTTCGATTGGGTTATGCATGATATACATAATACCGTTACCAGAATATATATGGTAAAATGTTTATATCCTGCAAAATAGTGCTTTGATATTTGATGTATCATAGTATTGATGAATTAGAATTGCTATAGTAATTATGATCTGCTTATGAACTAATCGATTTATAATATGATTTTGATTCTGCCTTTTTTCGCAACCGAATCATTCATATCGTTTCTATTATATCTCAATATGTTTCTTATTTTCAGCATTGTAAACCTAATTCTTTTACGTCGTTCACCTATATATTTTTCGAAACCTAATAATAGAGCATCAGCATACTAAAATGCAAAGATCAAAAAATATACTAATTTCTTGCTATAATGTATTTAAAAAGAGTATCGGGTATGCTTAAGGGATATACAATAATTTTATTTTCTTTAGAATATCGATTTTGATATAGAAGATCCAAAAGAGCAACCACACAATAATGCCAAAGAGATAAATAGATACATTAATCATGGTATTGAACATGTATGTTTGAAACTAAAAATAATCATTTTAAAACCGGCAATGTTTATCAACCGATAATGGTATTAATGGTTTTTTTTATCTCTTCTTGTACATCCTCAGGTGTTTTGCCTGCTACAACTTGACCTTGCAACGATAGAAGTTGATTTATAAATCTTTGCTTTTCATTTTCCTTTTCAATATCATGTGTAGACCGTACACCGGCAATTTTCACATCCGATTGTTCATCAAGTTTTCCAATAAATATCGATTCTACAGCAAATACCATTCTATAAACAATGCGATATACCAAAGCAGCCGAAAACCCACCCAACATTGCTAGCATTGGTCTTGATGCTATGGATATTTGAAGACTCTGACCGGAACCGTTTTCCGGTATCGGTATAATTACAGCTAACATAATTCCTGCAATTATTCCTAATACAAACCGTATCCAATACGATACTTCATACTTAGGATCAAAGGTGTTACGAATGATATAACGGTTAGCTTGAAATAAATTACTAAATGCCGCTCCTAACGAAGCCGATACACTATAAAACATAAGTACGACCAAAAGGGGACATCCATTTAATTGATAAATTCCTTTAGCTATATTATTCACATTTATGTATTCCGAACTACTTATAAATATGAACAATACCAATGATAGTATTGCAACAATCATTAACCGTTGAATAAGCTTAACCGGTCCAAGAAAATTAAGGACGTTCGCCTTTTGCGATTCTTTATAAAGAAGCCAAACAGTTTTAGGTCGTGCCGGTGCAATCTTTTTCGATAATTCTTTATGTAGCTTTAGAATATCAGAATCGCACATCGTGACATCACAATAATTATTATGATCAACAAATAAGATTGAACTTGCCAATGATGGGATTTCTTTTCCTTCGGAAGAAAGATGTTTTATCATTGCTATACACTCTTCCAACAAGTAATGTTTAAGGCTTTCGGTTGTAATTGTTTCCAATGTTTTTTCTTATTCGTTTACGTTGAATATTTTCCAATTGTAATGTTTAATTGTTTCACTATTACAAGCTTTTAAGCATTGCAATCATTCTAGGACAAGGATAGATATCGTTTTTATCTTTTCTTACCGAATTATGAGTGAAGATTCCGTTTTCTGCTTTAAATGCCCGAACGGTTGTATCGAAAATATCTGAATTAAACGATTTACTAATTGTGAATTTATCGCATAGATACACTAATAAATCTTTTAAAGAAGCAATTTGGGCATCGGTATACTTATGGTAAAAAGTAAATCCTTTATAGGGGGCATCTAATTGGGTAACTTCGTTAGCCGGTACTACCCCATTAACATAATTGATAAAAGCTCCATCGGCACGTTTCGTTAATTGCCCCCAATTGCACACTTCAATTGCAATAGATATTTCATCTATTTTTTGGTATGGTACATTAAACTCTTTAAACGACTCGGCTTTTATTCCAAGATGATAGGCCCAATATTTAGAGCCGAAACATTGGATTATATCGCCATCTTTTTCGTTAGCCGCATTTTTAACATTACCTGCAATGATAAACGCTGTAGCTATTTTAGAACTATCGGCCTGCCATCCTTTTGCGGTATTGATTGCACTTGGACTTCCAGCAGTATGGTGCAAGTAGATTTGTGATTTTTGACATTCCTGTCTAAAAAACTGATCGTCGGCAAAGTTCAGTTGAATTAATTTATTAATATCTAGTGCCATATATATATATTTAAAATGATTAATACTCTTTTTATTCTATGAGATCTGGCGTTTTAAAATAGCTTCGTATCCTTCGACAATAAGTTTTAAACCTTCTGATGATTCTTGAGGAGAAATAACAATTTCCAAAGTCCCCCGTGTCGATTTAGAACTTTTTTTCATAAACCCGCCTTCATTACTTCTGTTTACAAAGTCCAATTGTAGTTCGCCATCGACAATATTCATTTCAAAATCGGCGGTTAATGTTGCTTTTTCAATGTGCGACATAGAAAGCGGTACCATTGTAATAAGAGGAACATGAACTTCGGTTACCTTAACTTTGCCGTCGGCTTCCAATGTAGGATATTCCAATACTATTGTTTTGGGAACTAACGATTTCGATTGTATCGCAGCACCCGATTCTGAAACAGAATCATTGGTGGTTTCTTCAAAATATTTATCAATTAATCCCACATTTTTATCCATCAGAGTGTTACTTGCACTCATTATGGCATCATGTATAGACTCGACAAACGATTTAAAACTTATCATACGTTATATTATTTAATTATAGGTGTTGGTAATTGAAACCGTTTCAATTATTTTCTTTATTCCTAATGGCGAAGCTTGAGCTATAGAATTAGTCCCGGCATTTTGAGTTTCGTGATTCTGAAATACATAATGTATGTGGTAATTATCAAACAATCTATCGGAACACGAAAAGAGTGTATACTGAACAGGATTTATTTTTTCAGAATCAACGTCCGCTTCAGTATGTTTTACAATGGTATGTGATTGACGTTTTATTGTTTTCAATCTTTTAGGCAATCGTTCTTTGTTCGAAACAGTTTTATTTTCGAAATTGAGAAGTTTTTTGCAAAACGTTTTAATCGTAGATTGAAACATCATCATACAGCTATCCTTTAATAATCTTTATTTTGCAACACTATGTTTAACTTCTTCAAATTTTGCCATTGTTTCTTGTACAACAGCTTTGCTCTCTTGTGCCAGCCCAATAGCAGCTTGACAATTTGGACATATAAATTGGATACCCATAAGTAATTGTTTGGTATCGAATGGAATTTTTGTATTACAAGTGGGACAAGGAATACTTTGATCGGAATGCATCATAGATTATTATTCAGTTATACTATTATTATTTGATTTATTTGATTTCGGGAATGGTTGAATCGATTTAGTATATAAATCGAGAATGGTAAGCACTCCTACCGGCAAAGGCAACGGACCGGCATTAATATTTACCTTAAGTTTACTTGATGATTGGCTTTTATATTGACTTTTTCCTGAATGATCGTCTGTTTCAGCCGGTTTACTACAAATTTTACCATTTAATTGTGCTTGTTTATTAATAATGCCTTTATCAGAATCGTATGATGTTACCGAGGTAATCTCCATATCGAAATCGACAGTTACTTTATCGATTGCTAAAGAGTTAATTGGAATTAAACAAAGCAGCGGAATGGTAAATGTTAATTCGACTTTCTTAATATAGAGCGGATCGCTTGGTTCTTTCGTAGGATCAACAACTCCTTTGGTCATTAACATTTCAATTAAAATAGGTTCATAGGTGTCGTTGCTATTTTTACTAAAACAATAATCGAGCAGAAATCGGGTTTGACCCGTTATCATTACAACATTAGCCTTTGATGCTGCAACCAACGGAGCACTAATTATCGATTCGATATTTAATTCTGAACTAAAATTCGGCTTAAAAGGTTGATTATCTATCTCTGGCATAATAATTATTTATAGTTTTGATTAAAGTAATGGGATAGCTTTAATGTAAAGCTATCCCATGTATTAGAACATTAATTAAGCGTTATTGGCTGTATTGATTGTGCAAATGCTTCGATAATGGTGTTTACACCTTTAGGAAGCGGTAATTGTCCGGCATGAACATTCACGGTATATTTAGCCGAATTGCTTTTCTCATAATGCGTATTATGAGTAGACGAATCTTTTGAATCGTAACTGGCCGATCCTTTAATGCTCACCGACAATGGTCCCCATCCCAATTTTGCTTCAAAACTGGTTTCGGCTTTCATTTCGGTTGATTTTTGTTCCGATTGATCTTCGGAAAAACTTGATTTGACTTCCATTTCGAAAGTAATATCAACGGTTTCCACTGCGAGCGAATTTAATGGTATGATTGTTAATAGTGGAAGATTAAATGTTGTAGTAACATTTTGAATTGATGTTGGCTTTCCAACAATTGCAGGTACTGCAGGTACATAACCGGGGGTTCCGGGAGTTCCTTGTGCTGCAACTGCCGGAGCATCGTGTGTTGCAGGAGTAATTACGCCTCTTGTTAACGACATAACAATCATTATTGGAGAATATGTATCGTATGCATCAGCTGCTACAACCGGAGGTGTTGCTGAAGGGTTTGCTGCAACTGCAGGCACTTGCTTTTTCGTAAAACAGGTGTCTAACATAAACTTTGTTTGTGTTAGTGCCATTGCAGCATTTGCTGTTGCTGCTGCATTTAGAGGTCCGCCGATAAGCGAATCAATCGGTAGCCCAGAAAATTGTTGGGCCATTGATAATAAACCAGATTCCATACTTTATATTTTTTAAGTTAATATTAATTATTCAAACCTAGATAATTAATATTATTCCATTTTAGGATTAAACGATTGTAAACGGTTATACTCGGATATATACGAATAGACAATCAAAGCCTTGCTTCGTTTAGTTTTTCGATTTATTAATGTTGTTGATATATTTGATCCATTTTGTTTCAAACTCACTAAATTGATCGTTTACCGTCTTCAACAGTGTTGTTTTTTCGTATTCTGTACTGAAACTATATGTTATACTATTATGAACTAAATTTTTTATATCATAATAACTCAAATTGTAACGTAGTACAAGCAAAGTATACTGTTCGGCCAAATTAGTTCTAAGAATACCCGGATCGTCGGTCGATATAACAATAGGAACATTATTATTGAAATAAAGCGGGAATGGATGATTTTTATCTTTTACACCCAAGATAAATTCATTACTTACTAAATTTATTTCAACGGCTATCGGATGTTTTTTATCTTTCATCCTAGAAATTAGTGCAATACTACTATCTTCAAATGCTATATCAACACCATGACCAATCCGATCGGAATTTGCAACTGTTACAGCTTCCCAAATATGCGAACCGAGGTCTTCAGGCTTTACCAGTCCCAATGTTAATTCGCCTGCATGCAACGATGTTTTTACTGTTGGAAAATTCTTTTTTAATACCTCGAACATCAGCATATGTTCATGATAGTACAGCATTGAATTTTCACCATTTTCGGCTGATACAATATTTACTCCAACAATTTTTTTCTTACTCGTATCGTCAGCACACGATTTAAACGAGATATATAATCGTGCAAATACTTTCATCGGATCATCACCCCTGCTTGTATAAGCAAGATATTTACAAACCGGTGAAGTTATTGTTCCACTGTTTTTATCCCAACGAAGTATTGAATCCCGATAACTCACCGATTGTTGATTCAAATATTTACTATTATTGAACGAAGTAAGCACTTCGTTCAATTTACCAATAATAACAGCATCAGTTTGATGAACATTATTGATTAACCATTTGTTTAAATCAGTATAATTATCAATCTTGGGTGTTTCAACACTTGGTGAGGTTGCCATTATTTCAAGATATTGAACATGTTCTTTTGCTGCCCTTGTTTTTAATTCTTTGAGTAAATCAATCATGTGATTGTTTGTCGCAGCAGAAAAAAGACCGAACGTTCCAAAGAAAAATTCGTCGGGTGCCAATGCTGATTTGGCAGGCACAAAATTACGAACAGACCATAGGTCAATCAGTTTCATTCTTATTGAATGTAAGTTTGACATTGTATCGGAAAGCTGTACTTTATTTACAACTTTCCGATCATCTTTGGATAATAACTTACCATTATCCAAATCAACCCACAATTTATCTTTCATAGCCAAATCGAAATAGGTTTCGGCATACACTGAACCGGTTAAATGATTATGCAAATCGCCTCCTTTGGGCATTTCGGTAAAGAACTGGCTTAATAAGACTTGATCGCCTTTAATCTCTTTTAAATAGTTATCTATTCTACTCAAATCTTGTTGTGAGTAACAAAACATAGATATAACCATCTGTACAACGATTAAAGGTTTGATTATTGATTTTACTTTCATAATTATATTTTTAAGTTTTAGTTTATATTATAGTTTAGTTTGACGTGATTCTCTATTATTTTTTATTAGGGATCTTCAACAGTGTTCCTGACTTTATGATATTATCTGTTAAATTATTCGTGATTTTTAAACTATCAAGTGATACACGATATGCTTTGGCAATAGAGTAAAGTGTTTCACCTTCCGATACTTTATGGCATATAGGTAGTTTGTTGATGTTATTTTTAACATATCCCACCAAGGTATCAGAAATTGAAGTCGGCTGATAATTAATTCTTCTATCTAAAACATTCTTTTTCACAATTCCCCTTCTACCAATAGAAAGTTTTGACTGTGTTTGCAATGAGGTATATATAACGATATTTACACAAATCAAAATACAATTCACGATAGCAAATACAATACTATAGATAAGAATTCTCCGAGCTCTCCTCTTGTTCTTAAACCCTTCTTCCGGGTAAAATCTTGTTTCTATCCTTTCCCCCAATTTACATACGAATTAATAATGCAATAATTATATCGAGTAGTACCTCTTTCATGCTATGTTATTTTTCAAATTATATCATTAATTCTTTTGAATAACAATAAAACAATCATTTTCAACAGGTTTATAACCATAATCGTAACAATAATATTGGTTATACCCTTTTTTTGTATTGACAACATTGGTATAGAAAGAAAAATTAAATCCCTTTTGAATTAACGTTTCTTTATGAATTTTCTTTGCCTTTTCTGATACCAGTTCCTCTAATATTTTCCTATTCCTTTTTAATACAGTGTTAATATTCCGTACATGCGAGTTGCTGACACAATTCAATTTGTTATTATAGCTTACCCGGCATAAATCAGAACAATATTTTTTATCACTGCGCCCTATTATTGAATCTCCACATTCAATACATCTTTTTGTTGACTGCATATTGATTTGAATTATATTTTTTCATTCTACGATAGTAATTGTCTATTTAAAGATTGTGAAACGACTGATTCATCCTACTATCAAAATTGTTCAATCACCCAATTAACCAAAACATCAATATTATTATCCAAAGATATGTGTGCTTTAATCTCCGTTGCTTTAGCACTACATTTAGGAAAGCAACCGTGATATTCAGTTGTAAGGGGTCCATGGCTTTTGCTTACGATTAATAAATATCTTTTTTCGTATCCCGGAAAACCTTGCATCAGCTTTATTGTTCCATAGAGGAGTTCAATCCAATTTTCAGGAATCGGATCACTCCAATTTTTCCCACAATCCATTGCATACGATGCTGCACTATTGATTTGTGACGAATTGTCTTCACTTCTCAATCCTAACATGTCGGTGTGGATCGTTAGCCACTGTTCTTTTGTAATCATTGCCCTTATTATTTATAATCAATCACCAATACGATTTCTATATTTTATCTAATAACATTATATTTCGAGTATAAATATTTCCAAAAATAAGTAAACAGAAAATTACAAATGGAAGAATGTCCTCGAACCAAAGAATATGTGGTATGAACATTGCATTTTCTGGTATAAAAAAACAATTATTCATTCAAAATGGATAATCTTTAAATATATTTTGGCTTTATTTAGGGTAGAATTGATTGAAAAAAGATAAAAAAAGTGGAATGCGACCTACTATTTTATGTGCGTACATTAAAGTGTCAATGTGAATAAACAATTAATGCAAATTCTATCTTTGACTATGTTCCGAAATCATTTTTTACATTATGGGAATTCAAAAATCCAGTTCTATTCAGTATTTATTTTTTATTTTGGTTTGAATGAACTCCCTTCGGTCGGTTCTGCGTTACGCAATTTTTATTAAATCTTCATTTACTATGATGGAGACAATTCTTATAGTATGATTGATGGAGACAATTCGTGAATTGTCTCTACGGCGGTTTTCCAAAAATTGCAAGCCGTGATAATTGAATTTATAGCCCCCCCCTTACAATATTGTCTATAGAATCGAATTACACAAAAGCTCTCCATTCATTACAATAGGCTTTCCTTCCGCACGACTTACAATTCTTTCCTATCCACACATCGTCGAACTGATTCATTAGCAATTCGATAAATGCAGGATCATCGGTCGAAATGCCGGTTTCGAAATTCCTATTGTCTTTGCTTTTTGCCCCCATACCTGCACCGGTTACATTAGCACTACCTGAATATGCCCATATTCCATCAACTATCACGGTTTTAAAATGAACCCTAGGACAATTGAATTGCTCAAGTAGTGTGGCTAGTAACGGATATTTATCGAAATCGTCTTGAAATGCTTTGCCCGGTTCTTTGGCAAAGATGATGCGAACTGCAACTTTACGATGTAAGAGATCGGAAAGAATTTCTAAGAACGGAACCATTGTTGCTCCTTTCTTTACATACAGATCTTTTATATCGGCAGTACCTATCCATACAAACTTTTTGGCTTTAGGTATACGGTCGAGCAGAACCTCGTTGTATATTTCGGTATTGGTTATTAGTTTGGTAAATGACATTATATCATAGTTTATAGTATCTTTTCTATTGATTTAAACAGCTTGAGGTTATGAAAAATCAATTAGATTAACATGAAATGACCTTTAAAAGATGTAAATATAATAATTCAAAAACTACAGCAATTACAATTGTACTGAAGAGATAAAAGAATCCATTGTAATATCAGGCAGTTTACTATCATTCATCCGAACATCCTGAATAAATTGATTTGCTTCTTTTTCTGTTATTATTCTTTTTTGAATCGCAAAATAGAGAAAATCGAGCGTGGTTACATATGTTATACCAAACTCTTTGCAGTATAATGCAATATCTTTTAAGTTGCTACTTCCAATAACATTATGATTAAAACGGCAAAATGCCAAACAAGCACTTTCACCTTTTCCTTTACTTTGAATTAATTGTGCATACTCTTTTAATTCTATACCGGTTGGCTTAAAAGCTATTATTTTAATATTTCCAATAAAATGTATTTGATTGTCTAATTGTGATTTTATAGGGGGTTTAATTTCTTTATAAACAGTATCTAAAAGTATATAATCGTAAGTAGTAAAGATCGTAGGCAGAATGCTTAATAAATTACCTTTTGCAAAGTGAATTATAACATCTGCATCCAATACGATTTTAGTTTTCATTTAAAGGAGTTATCAAGTGTAATAGTTCCAAATAATGACCTTCCGATACAATTCCGTTTTCGTATAAACTTCTGGCCTTCTCACCATAATCTCCAATAACCAAACCTTCATTGCCTTTGTTATATAATGAAAGATCGTATCCAAATTGTTTTGCTGTTTCTTTTACGGGAATCATGCTAAAATAGAGATAATCTTTTTCGGAAATCAACCCTTTCGATTTCAATCGTATAAGAAGAGCCATCCTCGAAACACTATAATACTGTTCAGTTCTTATTAATGTGACCAGATTTATTTTTTTCTGTTTTATTTCATCCACCGATAAACATTTCATTAATCCTTCAAATGGTAAAAGCAATGATGAGGCAAAAGCATCGGCATTTCGCTCTGATGACGTTTTTCCTCCAGACTCTTCATTGCAAACATGTGGAATAGGATTTTCATCAAAGAACAAATGGAATAATTCGTGTGCTATTGAAAAATGTTGACGTCCTTTAGGATTCTCTGAATTAATTAGAATAAAACATGCTCCTGAATTCGATTTCAACGACATTCCATAAAATGTTTCTGATAAAGGCTTATAAATAGTAAGTATTTTTAGTTTACGTAATAAGCTTTTCAGATTTATTGGCTCATTTTGACTTATTTCATTGTCCGATCTAAACTTCTTTGCCAGATTTTCAATTGAATCGAGTGGTAATTGTTTCATGCTGATAAAAGTCTATTAATTTTAAGATACGATTTAACAATTTCCTTAAAATTAGCAATTTCATGTAAATCAGATTCAGACAAATGATCTACTCTAAACGTGCAGATCAACATTTCTTGAATTGCATCACTATTTTCTTCTAATATCAAATGCAAATCACAACCATATAGGTGCGATACCTTTTCTAATACATCTAATGGAGCTTCTCGTTCGCCTGATTCGTAATTAGAATATGTCGATCGTTTTATTGCTAGAAATTCAGAAACTTGATCTTGGGAAAATCGATTAAAGTCCCTCAATTGTTTAAGGTTTTTTCCGATTATTGTGTTCATCGTTTACTGTATTACGTTCATATTTACTTGTGGCAAATTTAAACAATATTTCAGCACATCACATATTTGCCACAGTTTTTTTTTATAATACATTTATTGCCGGAAAGAATATTCTTTATCAAGATGAAATTTCAATACAATGTATAACAATACGTTTTGCCTATAAACACACCAATCAACGTTGCAAATATATCTTATACAACTCGGCACAAGCCCTTGCATCGCTCAGTGCGTCGTGATGATTTAATGGTATTGAATGTTCCTGACAAAGAGAGGCAAGATTTTTCTTAAATATTTTATAGGTGCATACTTTATCGTAATCGGGTACCCATATATCGTAATAAGCTAATGTTTCTTTCAATACGGGAAAGTCGAACGACATGCCGTTGTGAGCTACCACGGTTTGTTCTTTAATATACGGTTCTATATGACTCCATACCCGATCGAAGGTTGGCGATTTCGCCGTTCTTCGAGGAGTTATGCCATGAATGTCGATAAAACGATCCCAGTAAAAATTATTGGGAGGTTGAACAAGAATGTCTATTTCTTTGGTAATACGTCCGTTTTCTACCCTTACAAGACCAACCTGACAAATACTCCAGCGTTTGCCATGGGCGGTTTCAAAATCTATTGCGGTAAATGAGTGTTCTGTCATTCGTTGTAATTATTTAGTAGACTACTTCACAAAGGCTTTCAGCTTAGCGGTAACCACAGCAAGATCGGCTTCGGGGTTACGGATAATTCTTTTTTTCTCGTCGCAACTGAAATCGCCAGCCTTAAAGAGAATACATGTTATACCATTACGATGAAGTACCGAAGCACGACGACTGTTATATATTTTACGTTGCTCGTCGTGACTCACACCACTTACCGTTTTTTTTCCTGAAGCAACAAACCGTTCAGTTAAAGCTTCATTATGTTCGATAGCCAGATTTAAGCTTTTATAAAAGGCTCCTACAGGTAACTTTGTTCTTGTTTTACCATCTTTATGAAAATCGCCAAGTAGAAAATCGAAACGTTTTTGACGCACCGATTTTTTACCTAATACGGTATCGCATAAATCAAGAACATAGGTCTCGTCGCTTTGTGCACGGGCAATAAGAGCTGAATCTTTTTTCGATACCACTACCTCAGGTATAACTTCTTTTGAAGGTATAAAACTCCAACTCGTTATTGAATCTTTTCTTTCGACATAAACATAAGGAATAAGATTCAGTTTATTATCCTTGTCCAAAGCCTTTAGAATATCACGAATAGGTAAACCATGTTTTACATCTTTAGTAAAAATACCAGCATCAATAAACTGAGGCATAAGCTCTTTAGCTGCTATTATAGAAACAGAACCATTTTGTTTAAAATAGACTTTTATAACCTTATTGATGCTCTTTATTTTCGTGATATCTTCCATTAACTTTTATTTATTTTTTTGCAAATTTCGTTATTTATTCCGGATAATTACTATTGAATGTCAACACTATGGGGAATAATGTTAAAATAGATGGAAATAGGTTGATATAGATGGAAATAATAGAAATAGAATGAAAAGCCTAATCTTCACCTTCGTCCATCTCTTTTTGAAAATAAATTCCATTGATAAGCTTCAACTACATTGTTTCGAAAACGATACAAGAACCCTTTCTCTGTTTCGATTAAAATATGCCGTAAAGTCAATAAAACAAAAGGATTTTAACAAATTCATGTTAATAAGTTACTCATAAGTAGAGCATCAAAATAAAGACAATTGAAACCTTTTGGACGTAGAAAGTATAGATTTTAATTATAAAAAAGTACTCCTATGAAACGCATTTATATACTCCTCTTCTTTCCGTTTATCCAACTAACGTCGTACGCTCAAGAATGCAGAGATTATTGGAATCAAAACGGTGTGACAACCATTAATAACAGCTATTCAATCGTTCCCGATGCCTGTATAAGCAAGCTGTTGGCAACCGACGAAACATTGGAAGTACCATTCGAATTGATTCAAAATAAAGATTATAAAATGTCGGTTGTAACTTCGTTCGATTATAAAGCATACTTAACGTTGTACGACAGAAAAAACGGCACCTTGCTTTACAACAACATTCTCAACGATACTGCTCAGGTTATTGAGTTTCAAGTAAAAGAAAACAGCGATGTTAGAGCAATAATTACATTACCTAACGTTCGCGGTAAAAAAACGGTAGGAGCCTTTACCGTAAAACCTGAAAGATTTTGTGTAGGGCTTAAGTTGGAATCAATGATAACCAGAAGATAAAAACAGTAGATTACTTTCATTGATTACAACAAAAGCAGAGATGAAAACCTTTTTCATATTCTGCTTTTTGTTTTATGAACCATAAATTTAAACGCCTATAAATATTTGTGTATTAACAAATATTTATTACTTTTGATTCCGGAAATAGGAAAAGGAATTATCAGTTTTTTATAAATATAGACATGAAATCATTAGCAATACTTTTTAATCGCTTTTGCTGTACTTATTACGTTAGTATTACTAAAAAATAGGTTATACATTCATTTACGAACTAAAAGTTTTTTGTTTTTTATCGTTTCATTTCTTTAAAATAATTTGAATCTCATGGGAGTAAGTTAATTATTCCTTGTTATATATATAAGTTAGATATTGTCGTACTTTATTAATTAATACTATTATGCTTAAACATCTCGTATCAATTTTGTGTGTATTAGGAATAACCACCTCAACACTATTTGCCCAAAAAGATATAATTATTTCAGGAGGTAACTCGGTTTCAAGTTTTGTCAGTTCAAATGGTACCGCGTATGTATGGGGTAATAATTCAACAACATCAGGTACAGGATTGCTTGGTACGGGTGGATCGGCTGCTTATTATAGTATTCCACAAGCAGTATCATTTACGGGTGGAGTAAAAATAATTCAAATAAACTCCGGTTCAAATTCACATTTTCTAGCTCTTGATTCTACTAAAAAAGTTTGGGCATGGGGAAATAATAATAAAGGCCAATGTGGAACAGGAGTTTCGTCGGGACAAAATGGTTTTATATCTACACCAACGCAAGTAAGTTTAGGTACAAGTACCTCTAATTCGCCTTTGTATGGAACGCATTGGGACGATGGTACCCATCATCTTACCAATGTAAAGGTAGTTTATGCAGGTTCCCTTAATAGTTTTGCAATATTAGACGACAATCGTTTGGTTGCATGGGGTGGAAATTCAACAGGATTCTTTTCTTATGATGATGCCAATGGTCAACTTGGAAACGGAAATCAAGTCGATCAGTTATACCCACAATTTGTACTTAATGGAGCAACAAGTCAACCATTATTAGGAGTAATACAAATTTCAAGTGGCGATAACTATGCTATGGCATTGGTCGATGTATTGGGAACAGGAGTAGGAACTGTTTATACATGGGGAAATGGATTAACCGGACTCTTGGCTCGCAATGCTACAAGTACAACTAATCCTCTTTCAAGTACAACGGTAATTGATGCTTATGCACGCCCCGCTCGTAATGCCGACGGAACCGTATTGAGTTCAATCACAACAATTAGTGCAGGTGATGTCTTTGGAGCTGCTCTCGATACTAAAGGTTACATCTGGACATGGGGAAATGGCGGTTGGAATAATGCAACAGGAAATTCAATAATGAATCATACCGGCTCCGATCCTCAAAAAGTATTAAAAGGAACAACAACAGGTGCTAGTAACGATGGCACCTATCTTTTAGCAAAATCAATAGGCGGAGGACAAGGTTTTGGAATGGCTGTAACTATTGATGGCAAACCAGTTGCATGGGGAGGAGGAGGCTGTTCCGATGGTGGTGCTACAGGCAATGGAACATTAAAAGGTTCGAATACTGGAGCACAATACATTCAATATGCTGCAGGTTCAGTTCACAGCGATGTTATAGATATAAACAGAGGCGATTTGTGGGGATTTTATCGCCGTTCCGATGGTTCACTTTGGGCATTTGGTTGTAATTCTTATGGACAATTAGGGTTAGGGAGTACAACCGATCAGGCTTATGCTCAAAATTTTTTACCTCCATCGGGTAGTAACATTATTGATCCAAAACCTAATGTCAATCTATCACTAAAAGATACAAGTGTTTGTGCTTCATCATTTAGTATAACATTAAATTCGGGTTTTATTATTTCATCAACCTTAGCTCCATCGTACAATGTAACGTGGTATAAGAATGGGGTTTCGGTTTCAAATGGAACTGTTGCTACTGCAAATAGCATTACAGTATCAACAATTGGTACCTATAGTGTTGCTATTGCTTATGCCGGAACAAATTATGGAGTTATTCCTTTTGATACTGCAAAAGGAAGCGTTATAATTTCTACATGGCCATCAACTTTTACTGCACCTTCAACATTAATGTATTGTGGTACCGCAGCTAATGTAAATGTATCATCATCGGCAACTACAAATCCGGTTTACTCATGGTTTCCAACTGCAACAAGTACAATGGTGTTGGGTACAAGCATAGGAAGTGCAACGACTACAATCGACCCAAGTACTACAACTGCAGGTACAGGCACCGATAAAGTAGTGTATGTACAAGAAACTTCCTCGGGCAGCGGCACTTTTCTTAAAAAAGCCCAAAGTTGTGATCCGACTTGGTTGACTGGTTATGAAACAGTAAGTAATGGAGCTATAAATCAAAATAATAGTTATGCTACATGCTTTACGGTTACAGCTCCTTTAACTCTAACAGCAACATCGTTTGCATTTCAATCATCACTTTACTCTACAGGAACATCAGGAAGTGCAACTATTACATTTACTGTTTATGGAGCCACTTATTATAATGGAGGATATGTTGTAAATAACACCATAACTTATGGTTCGCTAACTGCAATTTATAACAGAACAAGAGGTTCAAACGATCCTCAAAATATTGCGGAAGATGTAACAGCTACGGGTAGTGTGACACTGCAACCCGGATTATATTTCATTGGTATTTCCAATTATGCAGGTACAGGACTCTCAGCACCTCAAATAGGTGTTGGGAATTGTGCTTTGGTTGCTCCAATTGTTGACGATTTAAATGGTACAACAATGCAATATAATTCTGTTAGTTTTGGTACTAATAAAAATCTAACACAATCTGGTCTGGTTTTCGATATAAAATTTACAATTTCACAACATTTTTGCGATAGAATTCCGGTAACCATAAAACAAAGCTGCCCTTGTAAAACGATTCTTAATTCTGATTTACCTTTAAGAATAACAAATTTCCCTAGTACTAAACTTTGTCCGGGTCAAACAACAACTCTAACAACAAATACTTTTCATCCATCCGTAGTTGGTGGACGATATGATTTTATTTGGTATTATGGTTCTACAACAGGAATACCTGTAAAAACGACAATAAATAACACAACTGCTACAAGCTTTTTCGATAACTATACCGCAGTTTCAACACTCCCCGGTTTGTATACGTTATTGGTTCGCGACCATGATTTTCCAAATGCAACTAACTGTCAATATACTGCAATCATATCAATTACAGCCAACCCAGCTCCTTCTTATACAATTACCGGTGGAGGTTCTTTTTGTAGTAATACTTCGGGATCAGCCGCTTCAATAAATATTAACTTATCGGGTACAGCTCCGTTTACCTTAACATGGACCGATGGCACAACTATTACTACTAAAAATGGAATATCATCTTCACCATATGTTATTACACCTACAGGAACCGGCGTTTATACTGTTTCATCGATAACCGATGCTAATTGTGTTGGAGTTACATCATCAAACCCTATTACTGTTACCAAAATACAACAACCCGATGTTACATGGGATTTGACTACCGACTCGGTTTATTGTTCTATGGGAAACTATTCAAGGTTAACCGCAAAAATCAATTCATCGGCTACGGCAACGGGAGGCTATTTATTTAATTGGAGAAATCTTACCGATGGAAATACCGTTACAGCTACAACTAATACAACATCAAGTACAATATATGCTCCTACTGGAACCAAAACCTACGGTTTGACCGTAACTGATGTAGTAAATGGAACTTCATGTGTTCAACCAATGAGAGCAAGGGTAATAACGGAATATGCACTTCCAACCTATTCCATTTCTGGTGGTGGCACGTTTTGTTCAGGAGATACAATTTCTCCAATTAAAATTACAATTGGAGGTGGTGTACATCCCTATACATTAGTTTATAAAGATGGTGCCGGAATTGAACATAATGTAGTTGTAGCTGGGAACAATCCAGCAATTTATACTATTCCGGAAAAAGTTGCAGGTTCATTTCATGTTATAGCTATTTTTGATGCCAGCCCCATGGCTTGTGGTGCTGTTATTGATCCTATGAAAACAGCAACAATTATTATCAATTCGCTTCCGCAAATAATCAACGCAGTACCGGTACAATTTTGTGCCGGAGCTGTGGGAACAATTGCTCTATCAAGCTTATTTACATTTAGTCCAATCGGAGGAACGACAGTATATAGTTGTTCGACTCCAAATACTATAACAGGAAGCAACTTTATTAATACAACAACTCCGGGAATATATTCCATTTCTGCTACTTATACTGCAACAGGTTGCTCATCATCGGGATCAAACACTATAACGGTTCGAAACCTTCCAACCATATTAGCTTCTGCAAACCCAGTTTCAATTTCTGCCGGCGTAACTTCAACATTATCAGCATCAGGAGCATCGTCATATATCTGGAATACAGGAGCAACAAGTACATCATTAACTGTTACGCCAACAGTAACTACCTCATATTATGTTACCGGTATTAATGCCAATGGATGCAGTAACACAGCCTCAACAACTGTTTCTTTATCAACATTAAAATTAATTTCCGGAACGAGTTTCGATCCGCTTCCCGGAAATGAAGGTAAAACATATAATAGTTTAGGCGATATATCATATTATGGATTATGTAATGGTATTTTAACCGTTAATCGAACGCTCACGCCTTCTGTTACCAAAGATGTATTTAATGCTACACCATATTATGCAATAGTTAATAATCCGGTAATTTTAGACTCAACTCGTTATTCAAATAATACTACTAATGATTATCAATTAATTTTTTCACCTTCTACAAGCATAAAATCAACTTTATTGAATTATTATGTTAATGGATTAATTCCATCATCATCGGCAGAGGTTAGGGTTTCATATTGTAGTGCAGTAAGTTCAAATTATTCGACATGTACAGGATCTATAGCTTCAGTAATAGCTGTAATTAATCCCGATCAATATAATACAACTAACGGAATGGAAAGTGGACAAATAAAGATTGGACAATGCGGTTCTCAAACTTGGACTACATCGTCATTAAGTTCAAATCCTATATCATCAGCAGGTTCATTGACTTATTATATGTCAAATATGCAAACAGGTCAATGTGAAGCTGTAGCAATAAAAAGTATAGAGATATGGGGATATCCTCAGATATCAATTGCAGCTTACGAAGGAACTGATGTCTGTGCCGGAAGTGTTATTACTCTGCAATCGACAGTTTCTTATAATGCAGCATACAAATGGGAAGCGAACAACGGAAACGGATGGTTTACAATCGGAACTGACGTTACGCAAAAGTATCAAACTTCAACTCCTGGAACATATACATTTAGATTAAATTTGACACCAACTGATGATAGTAGTTCAATTATATCGGATGTACTCTCTATAACCGCATCATCTTGTTGTATAATAAATAATAATCAAGCTGTAAAACAAACTGTGTTTTTAGAAAACTTTGGTAAAGTCGATATGACAGACAGAACAGGACATACTATTATTACAACCGATTATACCGACTTTAATAATCCAAAAACAGTAACAAAAACAACAAACAATGCATTTAGATATTCACTAAGTCCAGCACCTCTCGGAGCTACCTATCATGGAGCAAACGATAAAAATGGATTACAAGACGGAGAATACTGTGTTGCAGGTTTGTTAACTAAATATAATCCCTATGTTTTTGGAGGTGTTACTTATGACGGAGCGTATCTTGCTTGGGCTGGCGATGTCACAGGACCAACGAATACAATCGACCCTAATTTCGACCATTCCGGTAAAATTGATGGTTCTTGTTTATTTGTTAATTGTCCTCCGAACACATCGGGTCAAACGATATATTCGAAAACGGTAACAAATTTGAATTCTGGCGATCAATTAAGTTTTGAATGTTGGATTTCCGTGTTTACAAACTCTGCAGCAGGAGTTTATAATCCTGTAAATGTAAACGCGACTCTTACCGATGGAGGCAATGCTTCAAATACCGTTACAATAAATGGAACAGCTACACGACAAATTAATGGAGGAGGAACATGGGTTAAAATTTCCGGTTCTCTAACTATAGCTGGAACATCTGCAACAATAAATATTACAAACAATTCGAACATTGCAGTAAATGGCAATGATTTAGTTCTTGATGATATAAAATTATCGAGATGTGTTGTGAACCCGGTGTCGTATGATAGAACTTGGCAAGGAGTGGGCTCTTGGGCAACTATATCAAATTGGTCGAACAGAATACTTCCAACAACACTTTCGATTATAACGGTAGCAAGTGGCGAGCTAATAATTGACCAAAATGTAACTGTATCTCAAATAATTGTAGCACAGGGAGCAAAACTTACCATTCAACCAAATGTTACTGTTACTATATCCGGAAATCTTATTATTCAAAGCACCTCAATCGGCACCGGAACCCTTGTAAGCCAAGGAACTATAATGGTAAATGGAAATACATCTATTCAACAATATCTTACTTCAGGAAGAAACTGGTATATTTCAAGTCCTGTTTCAATGGCTCAAAGCGGAGTTATAAAATCAACAACAGGAAATATGCTTTGGATGAACGACGAAACCACACAAACGTGGAATGAAATAGCTAATGAAACCACAGCTCTATCGGTTATGAAAGGTTATGTGGCTAATGTAGCAAACAATGGTATTGTTACGTTTACAGGTAATTTAAATACCGGAACACAAACAGTAAGCAATCTTAGCCGTACAGGTACAAGCATTTCAAATAGAGGATTCAACCTCATTGGCAATCCTTACCCTGCGTATGTAAACTGGGAAATGGCAACCAAAACAAATCTTGAATCTACTATATGGTACAGAACAAAGAATCAAAGCAATGCATATGTTTTTGATAGTTACAATGCCGATTCTCACATTGGAACAAACAATAATGGCATAGGAGCTGTGTCGCAATACATTCCATCAATGCAGGCTGTTTGGGTTCGAGTAAATACCGATGGAGTAACTGGTCTTTTAACATTTAATAGCTCAATGCAAAGTCATCAAAACAGCAATCAACTGAAAAACGATATAGAAAAAAGTGACATACGTCTTACTGTTTCAAACGGCAAAAACAATGATGAAACCATTCTAGTATTTAACGAACATGCAAGCAATAGTTTCGATCAATTTGACTCTGAAAAAATGTTTAATACAAACAATGACGTACCTGAACTATTTACCCTTGCTGACAACGAAAAACTGGTTATCAACGGTATGAATTCAATTGATTCGAGTAAAGTAATTCCACTAGGATTTAAAACTGCAAAAGCAGGGACTTATACGATTTCAGCAAGCGAAATACTAGGTCTTGATGGCATTCCTATTGTATTAGAAGATAAACAATTGGATGTAACTCAAGATTTGACCGAAAAACCATGTTATACATTTTCTTCCGATTCGGTAAACGATGCTAATCGTTTTCTAATACATCTTAAAGCAGATAATGAAACAACTACAAGCAAAATAGAACAAAATAATGTTACTATTTATACAAAAGGATATACAGCAGTTGTAAATACATCACGTAACAATGCAATCGGAACTGTAGCTGTGTTTAATCTTTTAGGACAAAAAGTTGCCGGAGCTGCATTGTCCGGAACGCAAACCTTTGTTCAATTACCAATGATATCGGGAACATACTTTGTAAGAGTTTCAACCGATTCAATTGTAAAAACGAAGAAAATAATCGTTAAATAAACATAAGATCTACTTATTATGAGAAAGACATATTCAAAACCGGTTGTTAAGTCGGTTAAAATCGACAATCAAATTTCAATGGTAATGATGTCGGAGCTTCCACCTACAGCTCCAGGTGAATCGTTAGTGTTAAATCAAGCCAATAAGGTTAATCCCTATAAAATAATGAGAAGTTAAATTATTGCATTAGATTAACGGTTATTTACCTCAATAGCAGCCCTTCGTTACAAATCAAAAAACGCCACACTAATTCATAGTAATTGTGTGGCGTTTATTTATATTTGCATTTAATATAATGAAATACTATGATGACACTCCAAGAAATATATCTAAAGAAATCACAATTTGCAACCCGCAAAGTTGGAAAAGAAATGGTGCTTGTACCATTAAAAAACAATATTGCCACTATGGACGAAATGTTTACCATGAACGAAGTGGGTTGTTTTATTTGGGAAAGCATAGATGGTAGAAATAACGAAAACGTTATATTAACATCGGTAATCGAAGCGTTTGATATTGATTTAAAAACAGCAGAACACGATTATGATGCATTTTTAGAAAGTATTTCAAAAATCATGGCTTGATATGAATGTTTCGAATATTCATGATATCAATATCGGCGGATTTACAATTAAACTGTGGAGTAGAAGTACTGTCGACATCGTTTTTGAACCCGGGTATAATCAGTTTATTATCAACTCCGAGACCAACGAAAAAGCGATCGGTATCGAAGTGTTCCCAAGCATACCCGAAAAACTGAAAAACGAGGATAATCTGGTATTTGAAACAAACGATGAAGGCAAACAATTATGGCACATTTGTTCGTACAAAGACGGATATAAAGTGATTGCCTTTAATCCATTACTGCCCGACGAAATACAACAGATCGCAATTATATCGTCAACTGCCGATAACTGGGAAATATATACCGAAGCACACAATAATAAGGTTATGCCGCTTGCCTACCCTATGGGACCGCTCATAATGTATTATCTTACGGTATCACAAAATGCTATTATGATTCATTCTTCGGGAATTGTTGATAGAGATAAAGGACGATTATTCTCAGGTTTCTCGGGAGTTGGGAAAAGCACTATGGCCGGAATATGGAACACAAACGGAAACACAATCATTAATGATGACCGCTTATTCCTTTCCATAGAAAACGCCCGAGTGATAATGCATAACACGCCAATGTTTTACGAAGATGAACATCGTGCCCATGAACTGAATGCCATTTATCTTCTCAAACAAACGAAAGAAAATTGCATTCGACGATTAACCGATGCTGAAGCTGTATCTCGGTTTTTAGCATTTTGCATACAACACGGATACAACAAAGAATATTTAGAGCATCACTTAACTACAGTATTCGATATTTACAATAGAATACCGATTTATGAATTGGGATTTAAACCCGATGCCGATATAATTGAATTTATTCGTACGCATGAATGAAAAACAATCGAATATCGACCGTGATGAATTCCTTTCACTAACAGCTGATATTCTTGATGCTGAAAATCATATTCATTTTAATAGTGGAGGTATTAGTATGTTTCCTCTTTTAAAAGCAGGCGACAAATTACATATTCGAAAAACAGAAATTCAAAATCTTTCAAGGGGCGATATTGTTGTTTGTACTATCAATCAAAAAACAATAGGTCATAGAATAATCGATTGTAAAAACAACAAAGGTAATTACGAATATAAAACACAGGGCGATAACTGTGCTAAGCCCGATCCAATTTGTTCGGGCGATGCCATAATAGGTATCGTTACAGGTTTTACCCGAAACGGGAAAAGCTATTCGTTACAACGTTCCGTATATCGATTGTTTCGATTTTTGATTCTTTATTTCAGCTTCATTGTACGTCCTTCGGTCAGAATTATTTTTGCAGTAAGCCGTTTGATTGCAAAGACAAAAGAGTCAATCGGCAACAGCTATACAAACATTCAATTAATTGGAGAAAACTCAAAAAGACTCATCCTTATAAATAGTATAATTGCATTAAGTCAGGGAATTTTGCCTTTTGCAATCATCTACTGTTTAAAGCGTCTTATCGATCTTTTAACAAAATTACACAGTACGCACGATGCTTCGCAATTGACAGGTCTTGAAATGCTTATTGCAGCAACCGGATTTGTATTTCTGCTTAATCTAATAATCAATTCATGGGGAAACTATGTAAGAGAGAAGCTATCGCAATCAATCTCGCTTACTATATATGCTTTACTTCATTCCAAACATCCTCATTTAGATTATCAATACCTAGAAGATCCCGAACAACAAGATAAAATCCACCGTGCCACTGTTGAAGCCGGATTCAGACCAAACAAGCTGGTACAAGCAGCTCTTTCTCTATTGCGATCGACTACTGCCGCAATAATAGTGATTGTAATAATGTTCAATATACATTGGATCATTGTGGTAATACTTACTCTAGGGTTGTTACCCGGTTTATATATGAAAGTACGATTCTCAAGAATGATGTACAAACTCCAAAAAGAGCAGACTCCAAAGGAACGTCAGGCTTATTACTACAATCAGGTTTTAACAGGAATACCATTTGCTAAAGAATTGCGATTATTCAATACGGCTAAGGTATTCTCTTCGTTGTTCAATACCATACAAACTACGCTCAACCGCGAGAAAAACAGCATTCATAAAAAGCAACTGTTTTCAGAATTGATTTCACAATCAGTTGCAATTATATTGATGTTCGGTTCGTTCGGTTTTGTTTCGGTATTGGCAATAAAAGGAAGTATTACGATTGGAACCGTTGTTCTTTTCTTTTTAGTTTTCCAACGGGGATTTATTATTCTTAAAGAATTGTTCCAATCGGTTTCAAGCCTATACGAAGATAATATTTTCTTTGCCGACTTTGTATCGTTTTTACATTTGCCATCAATAAGCATAACACAAAACGATGAACCGACAACAATCATCAAAAAAGCTATAACATGTAATGATGTATCATTTCGGTATCCTTCGAGTTCACGATTGGCATTACAACATATTTCGATTACCATTCCGGCAGGAAAAACAATCGCATTGGTTGGTGCAAACGGATCGGGTAAAACAACCTTGGTTAAATTACTCTGTGGTTTTTATGAACCGTCGCAGGGCACAATCACCTTCGACGAAACCGTTTTAACAGCATCAAACCAAACACAAACAAGAAAAGGCATTACTGCGGTATTTCAAGATTTTGCATTATACAATATGACAGCAGCCGAAAACATATGGTTAGGCGACAGTGCAAAACCTTTGGATATGGGAAAAGTACAACAAGCCTGTATAGTTGCAGGCATAGACCGATCATTAGAAATGTTGCCCTCGGGATATCAGAATATGATTGGCAATTTCTTTGAAAAAGGTGAAGAGCTAAGCATCGGACAGTGGCAAAAGCTGGCAATTGCAAGAGCTTTCTATCGAAATTCAAATATCGTTTTAATGGATGAACCTTCGAGTGCTCTCGATACCGAAACCGAAATACAATTGATCGACAGTCTTAAAACATTAGCTAAAGATAAGACGGTATTAATTGTCAGTCATCGTTTTTCAACAATACAATGGGTCGATTGTATTTATGTTATGGAAAACGGTAGTATTATTGAATCGGGTAACCACGATGAATTGATGAATAGGAAAGGGAATTATTTTAGAATGTATACCACTCAAAAATCGCTATAATACGTTCATTTCAATAAGAATCAAACTATTCTCCTTGCTATATAACCTTAATCCTAAAAATATATTTCAATAAACTAACAATACCATCCCATTGACGGACAATATAAAACCAACACAATGCTTTTGGATTTTTAATAGAATACCGGACGTACATAAATGTTTTTGAAGGAAACATGTCGTCAAGTAAAAAACGAATCTTTTTACGAAATCCTTTGACCTTTTTCAATTCAGTGATATTACGATTTCTCTTTTTAACAGCAAATTGATTATTACATTGTAAATGATTAACAAAAAAGACTTCCTTGTAAGGTTCGCAATAGCTCTTGGCTTTTTCAATAATGCTTTCGGGAATCGGAGCTTTTAAATACTTATGACATAAATAGAGATGAACATATACATTCGATACACAATTATACGAAGCACACATTTCATCAAAAGCCGACCAATCGATAGCTTCTTTATATTTTTGAACAAACCAAAGAATATCGACATATGCGATAAAATGAATATTTGCATCAACAAAATGTTCGTCAAGATGCATACAAATATGGAGCAATTGGTAATTGGCTTCAAATGCCAGAACAGGAAAATCGGCAACAATAAATTGTTTTGAATGTTGATAAAAATCGGGAATTGGAATATGAAATATGGAATCGGTTATAAATAGACTTGTATGTATTTCAATGCCTATGCCATTTTTTACAAGCATTGGTAGATGTTTATTATCTTTTGTTTGTTTCATGAAATCCGATTTCACTAAACTGTTGTCGTATACAAACCCCATTTCCAAAAGTATGGCTGCACATTTCTCTGCATATTGAACCGGAACAAGAATATCGATATCACTCAGTTGCCGTATAGCAATATCTTCATAAACAGAATCAGCTAAAAAAATCCCTTTTAAGATAATCGCTCGTATACCCAGATCATTCCATTTAGAAATAATTATTTTAGCATAATCATAGAGAACGGTGTTTTTACTTAACGATCGGTAATAATGTTTTTGTAGTTCATCGAGTACCGGTTGAGGAATTGCAGAACTATCGTTCATCGCAGAAAAAGCTCTGAAAACAATCGGTGCAAGACGATTGGTAATGGCATTATGGACAAAAACATCCCATTGAGTTATTGCAGAAACAGATTCACTAAAATGAATTGATTTGAAATGTGAACTATCACGTTGAGTACATTCCAAT
>Ga0265338_10002554_pt1 | contig 26938 bp, 28 predicted proteins | sample 42126metaG_FD_193579 | JGI IMG/M metagenome (GOLD analysis project Ga0265338, IMG submission 193579) | Rhizosphere microbial communities from Carex aquatilis grown in University of Washington, Seatle, WA, United States - 4-21-26 metaG | ecosystem: Host-associated > Plants > Roots > Rhizosphere...
GCGGATCGCGCGCCACACCCGTTCGGAGCTGCACGGCATGTCGATGTGGGTCACGCCGAGATGACTCACGGCGTCGACGACCGCGTTGTGGATCGCGGGAGTCGACCCGATGGTGCCCGACTCACCAATGCCCTTCGCGCCGAGCGGGTTGCGCGGGCTGTCGGTCTGCGTGTTCGACACCTCGAAGCTGCAGAGCTCGGCCGCCGAAGGGATCGAGTAGTCCATCAGCGTGGCGGTGTGCGGATTGCCGTCGGCGTCGTACTGCATCCACTCGTAGAGCGCCTGCGCGGCGCCCTGCGCGATGCCGCCGTGCTGTTGGCCGCCGACGAGGAGCGGGTTGAGGATGCGGCCGCAGTCGTCGACGGCGACATGGCGCAGCATCACGACCTGACCGGTCTCGGTGTCGACCTCCACCACCGACACGTGCGCGCCGAACGGGTACGTCGAGTCGGTGCCGTCGAAGTCGAGCTCGTGGCGCAACGGCGCCGGCTCGAGACCCTCGGGCAGCTTGGAGGGATCGCGCGACGCGACCGACAGATCGGCCCAGGAGAGCACCGCGGCCGGGACACCGGCGACGTGCAGGCCACCGTCGCCGACCACGATGTCGTCGGGCGACGCCTCGAGCAGGTGACTCGCGACCTGACGGGCCCGGTCCAACACCTCGTTGGACGCGACGTGGATCGCGCTGCCCGCGGTTTGCAGTGATCGCGACCCCATCGTGCCCGCGCCGCGCGGCACCCGATCGGTGTCGGAGTTCACGAGGGTGATCTTGTCCATCGGGATGCCGAGGACCTCGCTCGCGAGCATGGCGAACGCGGTGTGGTGGCCCTGGCCGTGCACGCTGGTACCGGCGATCACGTTGGCGGAACCGTCGTCGTTGATCTCGACCGCGCCGAACTCCACGTGCAACCCCACCGGCGCGGTGACCTCGACGTAGGTCGACACACCGATCCCGAGCTGCTTGGTGTCACCGTTGGCGCGGCGGCGGGCCTGCTCGGCGCGCAGCTCGCCGTAGCCGGACGCCTTCAGCACGGCGTCGAGCGCCTTCTCGTACTCGCCGGAGTCGTAGTTCGCGCCGGTGATCGTGGTGAGCGGGAACCGCCCCGGCTGGATGAAGTTCACGCGCCGGATCTCGGCGGGATCCATGCCGATCTTGTCGGCGGCGACGTCGAGCACCCGCTCGATCAGTTGCGTCGCCTCCGGCCGGCCGGCGCCCCGGTACGGTCCGACGGTCGTGTTGTTCGTCAACGCGGCGGTGGCCTGGAACCGCACCTTCGGGATCTCGTACACCCCGACCGACATCATCTGCGTCAGCGAGGGCAGGATCGCGCCGAGACCCGGATACGCGCCCGCCGACGCGATCACGGACGCGTCGTAGCCGACGATCTTGCCGTCGGAGCCGACCCCGAGCTTGGCAGTCATCACGAAGTCGCGGCCGTGCACCAGCGAGACCATGTCCTCGGAGCGCGTCGCGATCCACTTCACGGGGCGCCCGAGCTTGAGCGCGACGGCGGCCGCAACGAGATGCTCCACGTACGGTCCCGCCTTCGGACCGAAACCGCCGCCGACCCATGGGCACACGACGCGCAGCTGCGCCGGATCGAGCCCGAGCATGGGCGCGTACACGGCGTGGAGCGCGTGCGGCGCCTGCGTGGAGACCCAGCACGTCAGGCCGGGATCGCCGGGCACCGCGAGGATGCCGTTGGTCTCCATGGGAACCCCGGCCAGGCGCTGGCTGACCATCGTGACTTCGGCGATCGCGTCGGCGCCCGTGAGCGGGTCGGCGTCGCCCTCCTCGGGGAACGTGCTGCCGAAGCACACGTTCGAGCCGTGCTCGGCGAACAGCAACGGTGCGTCGGGCGCCAGCGCGTCGAGCGGACTGATGACCGAAGGCAACGGGTCGTAGTCGACGACGACCCGCTCGGCCGCGTCGACAGCCTGCGCTCGAGTCTCCGCCACCACCGCCGCGACGATGTCGCCGACGAAGCGCACCTTGCCGGTCGCGAACACCGGCCGGTTCAGGGTGTCGGGCATCATCGGGAACTGCTGCAGCGATACGAGACCGAGGTCGTCGCCACCCGCGTGGAACACGCCGACGACACCCGGCATCGACAACGCGTCGGCGATGTCGACGGCCGTCAGGTTGGCGTGCGCGACCGTCGACCGCACGAACGCGACCCGCAGCGTGCCGACCTCGTCGAGGTCGTCGACGTACTTGCCTGCACCCGTGAGCAGCGCGGGGTCTTCGAGCCGGCGGACGGCATTCCCGAGAATCGAACCGGACGTGGGCATCGGCACTCCTCCGTGTCTCGAGAGGCCGACGCTACCGGGCCGGGCGGCGGTCCGCATCTACCCCTTCGGGGTTGTTGCGAGGCGGCGTATGCTCTCGACAACCAAGCTCGGGGGTGAGCGATGAAGACTCTTGACCGCGCCCAGGACCAGGCTCTCGCAGAGTTGGCACTCGTCGGCCGGAAGCGTCGCCCCCTCGCGGCGATGGGTGCCGTGGTCGTGGTGGTCGCCGTCGTCGCGGCGTCGATCGCCTACATGGCGGCCTCGCCCCACACCGTCACCAAGACGAAGACGGTGGTCGAGGTGAGGCAGACGCCGACCACCCTCGCGCCCACGTGCGCACCGGGGGCCGCGCCCGGCTCGTGCAACATCGACGAGGAACGCGAAGCCAACATTCCCGATCAGCCGCTCAGCGCGGCAACCCGTGCCCAACTCGCCGTGCAGCTCGTCGCGGCGCGGGCCGCCGCGCTCCGGTACCCGACGGTCGCCGACGCGCTCGCGGCCGGCTTCATCGCGGCCGGCAAGTTCTCGCCCGAGACCGGCGCGCACTACGTGAAGATGTCGGTGCCCGACGGCTCGTTCGACGCCGCGAACCCGAGCTCGCTCATCTACGACGGCAACAGCCCGAACTCGAAGGTCATCGGTGACATGTATCTCGCCGGCGGAGAGAACCCGCCCGCCGGCTTCGCCGGACCGAACGACCACTGGCACCGTCACTCGAACACGTGCGTCATCTTCGGCGGCGGCAAGATCGTCGTGCCGTTCGCGGCCGACTCGAGTGTTACCCAGGCGCAGTGCGACGCGCAGCACGGCACCTTCATGCAGGAGACGGTCTGGATGGTCCACGCCTGGGTCGTGCCCACGTGGGAGAGCCCGCTCGGCGTGTTCTCGCACAACAACCCCGACGTGAAGTGCGCCGACGGCACCGAGAAGACCGACGCCGTCGGGTTCTGCCAGGGCACCTGAGCCAACCAGAAGCTGCGAACGGCCGATCAGACCGCCGTTCGCCCACCGTCGATGGTGAACACGCTGCCGGTGACCGCGCGCGCTTCGTCGGTCATGAGGTGCACCGCGAGCGCGGCCACGTCGCCGGCGGCCACGAGCTCGCCGAGCGGCACGTGCTGCAGCCCTCGCTCGATGTGCCCCGGGATGCCGCGGGTCATCGGAGTCTCGGTGAGCCCGGGCGCGATCACATTCACTCGGATGTGCCGGGGCGCGAGCTCGAGCGCGAGGCTCCGGGCGATCGCGTGCACGCCGGCCTTCGCGGCGACGTAGGGCAGCAGCCCGGTGCCGGGCCGGAGCGCGAGCGACGAACCGGTCGCAAGGAGCAGGCCGCCCTCGGGTCCGAAGTGCGGCACCGCCGCGCGAAACGTGAGCAGCACGCCGGTCAGATCGACGGCGAGCACCCGGTTCCATTGATCGAGATCGAGCTCACCGATCGTGGTCGCCGGGGTCAGGATTCCCGCGTTCGCGTACGCGACATCGAGGCGGCCGAGCGATCGCACGAGCTCGTCGACGGCCGCGCCGACCGCACCGACGTCGGAGACGTCAGCGACCCTGACCGCGGCGCGCCGGCCGGTGGCGTGCACCTCCTCGGCCAGCGCATCGAGCGCGCCGCCGTCGAGGCCGATCGCCCCGATGTCGGCTCCCTCGCGCGCGGCGCGGCACGCGGTCTCTCGTCCGATTCCGCTCTCCGCGCCGGTGATGAGGACGACACGTCCGGCGAGCGGAGGAGTCCGGGCGTCACTCACGTCGCCTCGGGCGGCCAGTCAGCGAGCGGTTTCCCGATCTCCCAGCGGTGGCCGAACGGGTCGTCGATCCGCCCCAATCGCCAACCGTGTTCGTCACCGACCGGGCTGATCTCGACGGCGCCCGCGGCGACCGCTCGCGCGACGACCGTCTCGGGTTCGTCGACGATCAGCAGCATTCGTGCCGTCGCGCCGCCGACGGTGCGCGGGCTGAAGTTGCCGTGGGGCGGCGACTCGTCCTCGACCCAGAACCTGGCGTCCCCCACCGCGAGCTGGGCGACGACCTCCTCGAGCTCATCGGTTCCGCCGACGCTGAACACCTCGACCGCACCGAACGCGGTCTTGTAGAACTCGACCGCGGCGCGACCGTTCCGCACGGCCAACTGCGCCTGCACGACGGGTTGCGCGCGCTTCCTGCTCACCGGCCGATTCTGTCACCTACGGTCACGGACGCAGCGCGCGACGCTCAGACGTTCGGGTTCGGGATCGGTCCGGGCTGGCCAGGCGTGCATATCGGCGCGCCGGTCGGGTTCTTGGGTGCGGGGAGCTTGGGCGGAGTGAGGAACGCCGGCGGCCCGGTGAGATCGAGACAGTCGAGCAGGTTGTCGGCGGCGGCGTCGCGGTTGCTGAGCGCGGGCAGGTTCCACTTGTGCTCGACGAGGCTGAGGATCGACGTGTGGTCGTGCACCACATGCGATACGTAGTCCTTCTTCGCGAACGGCGACACGACGACGGCGGGGACGCGGAATCCGTAACGGGTGTAGTCGCCGGGCAGCTCGCGCGGCAGCCCGTCGAGATGATCACCGGTGTGGATGGTCGCGATCGGCTCGATGTCGTCGGGGGCGACCGCAACCGGCGGGGCGACATGGTCGTAGTAACCGCCGTGCTCGTCGTAGCAGAGCACCAACACGGTCTTCGACCAGTTCGGGCTCTGCATCACCGCGTTCACGACCTTGGCGGTGAAGGCCTCGCCGACCGAGATGTCTTGCGGGTCTTCCTCGCTCGAAGTCTCGCCGTTCGACTCGACGAGACAGAACGACGGCAACTTGCCCGCCGCGGCATCGGTGAAGAACTGGTCGATCTTGGGGCACTTGTCGGAGTTCTTCGCGTACACCGGCGAGAACAGGTACAACGACGGTATGCCCGAGTTGTAGTCGAGCCACGATACGTCATAACGGTTGAGCATCTCCACGATCGTGCCGCGCTTCGGGAGCGGCACGTCGTTCTCGCCGACGATCGAGTTGATCGTGCCCAGCGCCGAACCGCACAACAAGAAGCGGCGGTTGGGCTGCGTCTGGCCGAGCACCGACGCGAACCAACGGTCGCACAGCGGGAACGTGCTCGCGAGGCCGTAGTAGAAGGGCAGGTCCGTGCCGTCCCAGTAGCCCATGGCGGCCGCACCCGACGGGCTCCGCACGAAACCGTCGAGCTTGCCGTTGTCCCACTGGATGTGCGAGGAGTTCCAGTTCTGGCTCACGGAGTGGCTCTGGCACGTGTTGGCCATGTGGAACGCGCGCACCGGGTTGCCGTGCGCGTCGGGATTCGACGCAAGCGGGAGGCCGTGAGCGTCGAGCTTGAAACCGTCGCCTCGGCCGAGCATGCCGAAGTAGTTGTCGTACGAGTGGTTCTCCTGCATCACCACCACGATGTGGTCGATCTCGGGGATCAGATCGGCGCCCGCCGGACGCGTCGGGTCGGGCCGCTGACCCGCGATCCGGGGGACCGTGGTCGTGGTCGTCGAGTGCGGCGTGGTGGAAGTCGGCACGCGTCGCGCCGCACCACGCGAGCCGCCCGACGAGCAACCGGCGAGCGCCGCCAAGGCGGCCGTCGAGCCCGCGGCAGCGAGGAACTGGCGGCGCGACACCCCGGCGGACCCACCCATCGGCAGCACAATAGAGGTCGCCGGCGCGCCGCGACCGGTCAGGCCTTGGCGCGTGCCTCTTGCTCGAGCACGAGCGCCAGCGTCGGGCACACCGACACCGCCCGGCGAGCGTGATCCTCGAGTGACTTCGGTATCGGCTTCGGATCGATGATCGGATAGCCCCAGTCGTCGAGGGTGATCCGCTCCGGGAACAGCTCGGCGCACATGCCGTGCGCGACGCACTTGATCGGATTCAGCACCAGACGAAAGCTCATCGCCAGCCTCCGGTCTTGGGGGTCGGGAGCACGGGCGCGCCGGTCTCGCGGCACGGGCCGGCATGGCGGTGACGCGTGATCTCCTCCTGGAACACGCGGAGGCTGCTGGCAACGAAGCGGGCGACGCCGTCGGGGTGCTTGCACGCGCCGCGGCCCTCCATCATCGAGAGCCAACGCTTGAGCAGCGACTCCGCTTGGCCGGAGCGGTCGCCCGCCACCAGCGTCTCCATCGCGCCCGCGATCGCGTCGAGGCCGTTGACGCACGCGCCGCACTGCCCGGCGTTCTGATCGGCGAGCCACCTCGTCGCACGCGAGACCTCCGCGAGCGCGCAGGTGCCGCGGCGCGGCATCGCGACGATGATCCCGGCACCGAGTCCGCCACCGGTGCGCCGGAGCTCGTCGACCCCGAGCCGCACCTTTTCCGCCGCGGCGGGCGCCATCCAGGCGCCGAAGTAGCCGCCCACCAACACGCCGGCGAGGTCTGCGCATTCGGCTCCGGCCATTCGGAGCACGTCGCCGAGCCCGGAGCCGAGCGGGATCTCGTAGACGCCGGGCTTGCTCACCGCGCCCGAGAGCGTCACGAGCGTGGTCCCCGGATCCTGCGGAGTGCCGGCCGAGCGATACCAGGCCGCGCCGAACCGGCCGATGAGCGCGAGGTCGCCGAGGGTCTCGACGTTCTGCACGAGTGTGGGCCGGCCGTCGACGCCCTTCTCGAACGGCCGGGGTGGCACGAACATCGGCTTGGCGTCGCCGCCGTTGAGCCAGTGCACGAGTGCGGTCTCCTCACCGGACACGTACCGATTCGGCGCGCCGACGATGCGGAACTCGATTGCGTCGTATCCGTACCCGCGGCGCTCGGCGAGCGCGCGCTCGAGGATCGGCTGTACCGGCGACCCGCGCTTCAGGCACAGAATGACTTCGCGCGCGCCGACGATCTCGGCCGCGAGCACCGCGCCGTCGAGCACGAGATGCGGGACGTGGCTCATCAGCACGACGTCCTTGACGCTCGCGGGCTCGCCCTCGGTTCCGTTCGCGACCAGGACCGCCCGGCGGCGCGCCGCGACCGCGGCGAGCTTGGTGGCCGTCGGGAACCGCGCTCCGCCCTTGCCGCGCAGACCACTCCGTTCGACCTCACCGAGGAGGGCCGGGCCGGCCGCGGGGAGATCGCCGAACCACTCGAGATGCTCGGCGAGCGATCGCTTCGCGGCCGGCGGCAACAACCGGGCCGTGGGATGCGCGCCCGCGGCCGGGAGCGTCGCGGTGCCGGTGTTCGACGTTCCGGTGCTCATGTCACTGCACTCCCAGTTGGCCGCTCACCGTTCCGGTGACGGCATTCGTTGCCGAGTCGACCGAGAACTGCATCGACAGCACGACGGCGGTCCCGCCGGCCGTGCGCACCGATGCCACCACCCGCGTGCCGTCGAGGCTCGTGACGGCGCCGCGGTAGAGATTCGGCGCACCGGCGAGCCCGAGCCGCGCGCTGCCGCGCTGCATGCTCACACCACCGTCGGCGAGTGCGGCGCCGTGGATCACGACACGGAGGTGCGCGCCGCGAATCGCGGTCAACGCGGTGTCGATCGTCACGGTCGTGAACCCGCTCGCGTCGGAGTGCGACTGCCGGATCGAACCTTGCGCCCCGCTCGTGAAGGGAAGGGGGAAGGTCACCGTCCCGGCGGCCGGTTGCGTCGCGGTGAGCAGCGCGCTCGGCGTCCCCGCTTTGCGAGCCCAACCCGGGCGCATCGGCTCCAACATCATCCACGCGGTGACGCCGACGGCGACCGTCAGGCTCCCGAGCACCGCGACCGTCCGGCGCGCGCTCGACACGGTGCGGGTCCAGCCGACCCGCGTCAGGACCGCGGCGAGCACGACCACGAGGCACGCAACGTTGACGACCACCGCCCAACGGGTTCGCGTGTCGCTCCCCGTACCGAGACCGTGGAGCAACGCGAACGGCCACGCGGCGTACGCGGCCCAGTGCACGGCCCGCCAAGCTCGGTGTCCCAGGCGCTCGCGCAACAGGCTCGTCACCACGAGCGCGAGGATGAGATCGAACGCGACCGTTCCCAATCCGAGCCACAGCGGACGGTAGGTGCCCACGAACGGGACCAAGACGTCGACCAGGCGGATCGACGCGAAGCTGTCGGCGATCGCCGTCGCGATGTGCACCGCGAGAAAAGCGGTCGCGAGGAGCGACACGTTGCGGTGCAACGCGGCAACGACGAATCGCGGCCAGCGCGGGCTGGCGAATCGCACCAGCTCGGAGACACCGAGCCCGACGCTCGCGGTCAGCAACACCAGGCTCACCATCCCGGTGCCCCGCGTCGCGTACCACAGCGCCTTGGAGCTGCCCGCCGCGGCTAGCACTGGACACTCACGTCCGCGGGCCAGCCCGCTACTCGCGTCACCTCGCCGGCTGCCGAAACGAGGCGCGCCGGCAGGGCGCGAGCCTCGAGCCACGCCGGCGCCCGCACGCCCAGCACGATCGCCGCGGTGCTCGCGATGTTCGCGTCGACACACGAGCCGGCCGCGACGCTCGCGGTTCGCCACTGCTCGCGCGCCGGCCGCCCGGTGCTCGGATCGATCAGGTGGTGCACTTCCTGAATCCCTCTCCACCACCGGCGAACGGTCGTGCCCGAGGTCGCGACGCCTCCGGAACGAACGACGATGCGGTCACCTTCGCTGCTCGGATCCGCGGCGTGTTCATCGGCGACGAGCAGCGGCCAACCCACCTCGGGCGCGGGGCCGCCCATTGCGACGTCGCCACCGAGGCTCACGAGCGCACCCGCACCGGTCGCGGCTGCGATGCCGTGCGCGGCCCGATCGGCGCACAACGCCTTGGCCGTCGCGCCGAAGTCGAGCTCGACTCCCGGCGGGACGCGCACCGTCGAACGCCGCTGATCGAGCTCGACCGTCTGCCATCCAGGGATGCGCTGCAACGAAACCTCGAGCGGGGGTCCGCTGCGATCCATCACGTCGAAGTCACGGTCGTAGCCGAGCACACGCATCGTCGAACCGACGGTCGGATCGACGAGCCCGCCCGTCAAGCGGGCGGCGCGCAACGCGACCTCCAACGCCTCGATGAACCGCGCGGAGACGCGTGTGTCACGGCCGGCGTTCGCGTTCACCGAGGAGATCTCGGAGTCGGAGCGGAACCGGCTGCACGCGAGATCAATCGCGTCGATCTCTTTCACGAGCAGCGCGTGCGCCGCTTCGAGCGCGCGGTCGTCGGTCACGACAAGCACTGCGGTGGTGCCGAGCGCGGGGAACGTGAGAGGCCGTTCCATGGCGCTACGACGCTCCGGACACCACCACCGGAGGCGAGTACTGGGGCGGCGGTGGGGTGTATTGGTAGGCGGGTGCCGGAACGGTCGCGGGCGGCGAGATCGGCTGCGTCGAGTTGCCTTGATCACCGCTCGACGGCGCGGTGGCCGGCGTCGTTGCCGGCGTCGTCGCGGGCGTCGTCGCGGGAGACGTTCCGATGGCGACTCGTGAGCCGAAGCTGAGCTGCCCGCCGGTGACCGGTTGGGCGGTACGCACGGTCTTGGACCGCCCCGGCTGCGCCCACGCCGCCAGCGACGTGAACACCCCGGTTGCGGCGACCGAACCCACGACGAGCGCTCGGGTGGTCATCGAGATCCGGCGCAGACCGGCATCGCGGGCACGCAGCGCGCGATGCGACGAAGATCGGGAGGATGCAGTCGACATGCGACCAACTATCGGTGGAAGGCCTAAGAGGCCGGTGCGAAACAGGCAAGAACTTTGCAAGAACCGGCCGTCGTCACCGCATGACGCCCGTGTGCCCGAGCGAGTAGCGCCCGGGTTGCGGCCACACCGCCAGACCGTGCGGACCGCGCCCCACCGGGATCCGGGCGATCACATGGCCGTCGGCGGTGGAGATCGCGTACACCTCGCTGTCGTACCTTCCCGAGAGCCAGAGCACGCGGCCGTCGGCCGACACGCCGCCCATGTCGGGAGATCCACCGGGGATCGACCACGTGGCCGTCACCGTCCGGCTCGCGAAATCGACGACGCTGACAGTTCCCGCGTCGCGGTTCGACACGTACATGTCCTTCGCGTCGCGACTCGGGTACAAGCCGTGAGCGCCGCGTCCGGTCGGCAGGAACGTCATGACCTCGAAGGTCTGCGCGTCGACCTCCCAGACTCCGCCGTTGGTCATGTCGGCGACGTAGAACACCGTGCCGTCGGGTGACAGCTTCACGTCCTGCGGGCGCGCGAGTGATCTCGGCAGCGCAATGGTCCGCACGACGGACAGATCATGAACATCGATCACCACCAGGTCACCGGAGAACTCGCAACTCGCGAGCGCGAGCGAGCCGTCGGCCGTGAAATCCATGTGGTCGATGCCGCGGCACGGTACGGGCACCGACGCGATCAATCTCATCGACGCCGGGTCGCGGAAGTCGAGTCGAGCCTGGGCCTCGGCGACGACGATCGCGTACTTGCCGTTCGGCGTGAAGTAGAGGTTGTACGGATCGGCGACGGGAATCGCCGGTCCGCGCGGCAGACCCGTGTTCGGATCGATCGGCGTCAAGCTGTTGCCGTGGTCGTTGTCGACGTAGAGCGTCTTCAAGTCCCACGAGGGCGTCACGTGCTGAGGGAGTCCGCCGACGGCAAAGTGCTCGACGACGGTCATCGTCTTGGGATCGATCACGTCGACGGTGTCCGACTGGCTGTTGGGTACGTACACCAACGGGCGCGCCGCGCTCGCGATCGGGCTCAGGTCGTTGGGACCGTCGTGCGCGTACACATTGCGGGTGATCGTCGGAGTCGCGGTGTCGACGATCTCGCTCACGCCGGTGAGCGTTCCCGACGAGTTGTGGCCGCCGACGAGCCACAAACGCGAGCCGTCCCCGACGAGCCCGGCATCGGAGCGCGGCGCGAGCAGGTGACCCGCAACCCGCACCCGCCGAGCTCGAGGGTCGACGGCCACGATCGTGTCGAGCGCGGCGCGGGAGGCGTCCTGACCGCCGACGACCACGACCTCATGACCGATTCCCGCTGCCGATCCGTGTGTCATCGCGGTCGGCAGGTCCCCGATGCGGGACACGACATTCGTCTTCGGGTCGAACCCGTAGATCGGCGTCGTCGCCCGGGCCGACGGCGTCGAGCCACCCGCGATCACGACCTGGCCGTCGACCGCGCCCACGGCTGCGTAGCGCAACGGCGTGGGCAAGTGCGCCACGACCGTCGCACCCGTCTGCGGCGTGAAGGCGACGATCGTGTCGAGCCAGTTGCTGCCGTCGTAGCCACCGACCACATACGCGGTCGCGCCGACGACTGCGGCACTCGAGTCCGACGACGCCACCGGCAGTGTGCCGGCACTGCTCGCCGCGCCCGAAGCATCGACTCGGACGATCGAGTCGAGCTGACCGCTGGAATCACCACCACCGAATACGTACAGGTCGCCACCGAGACCGGCACCGGCCGCGTCGTGGCGCGCGAACGGGAGTTGACCGATCAGCTGAGCACGTGACCCGCCGACCGCGACGACGCCGGCCGTCGAGGCGTCCTGCGAGTCGAGCCCGCCGGCGAAGCGGATGTCCGCGCCGAACGCGGCTGCGGCCGGATCCTCGACCGCGCTCGGCAGATCCGTGACGGGCTTCTCGGAGTAGGTGCGATCGATCGCAACCGCCGGCTCGGCGCGACCAACCAGTCGCTCGGCGGTACTCGTCGGCGCCGCGCCGGCTGTCGACGACTTCCGGCGCGCGCCGCTGCCGCTGCCGCTGCTCACGCTCGAGACGCAGGCCCCTATCAAGAGCGCGAACGCGACCGCGCACGCGAGAACGGCCAGGCGCCTCCGCCGGAAGACGCGCTGCTGTCCCGGATCCCGCTCGCGCGGCATCACCCGCGACTGCTCGGCCGTCGTGCCCGCGCGTTCGTGACGAGGTGCACTCGCTGCCAGGTGGCCTTCGCTCCGCTGTCACCGATCTGGAAGAGCCGAATGCTCGTACCGGCGGCCACCACGACGGTCAGCGCGATCAACGCGGCCCGCGCCGCGGGCCCGACGGGCTTCCGCGGAATCCCCGCCGCGAACGGCCACGCGGATCGGGTCCGGCGGTCGAGGAGCATCACGCCCAGCGCAACAAGGAACAGCAACAGGATCAACGGGCGGATCGTCTCAGCGGTGTGCGCGTGGTGCCGGAGGGCGGCGGACTGCGGGACACTGTGCCGCAGCGCCTGCCCGCTCCCGATCGCGAGCTGCGTGCTCAGTCCGGCGACGATCCCGACCGCGAGCACCAACCAGCCGAACCGGTCGCGCACGCGTGCGGAACACGCCATCGCTACCGCACCGATCGCCGTCAGCGGTATGAGCACGACCGGGATATGGACGAACAGCGGATGCGCGGGCAGCCCGAAGATCTTCGTGATGGTCACATCGAACCTCGGTGTCGGTCGCGCACGCCGCTCGACCGTACGCGAGATACGCACCCCCACATGGGCATCGGCAGTGAAGGATCTCGTAAGAAGTTCCTGAGCGTCGGGCCGGAGACCGTCACCACAAGATTCCCGCTCGCGGTCAAAATGTTCGGGATGACCGGGTACCAGCCGCGATGATCGATCTGCACACGCACCTCTGGCCGCACGAGCCGGGCACGGCGCTCCCCACCTACGACGAGCTCGCGCGCTCGTGCGACGACGCGTCCCGGCGCGGCGTCCACCAGATCGCGATTACCGAGCACTGCAACCGGTTCGAGGAGATCGCCGAGGTTGCACTTCGCCTGTGGAACCACGAGGGCGCGTCGGAACTGCGAGTGCGCGCCGAGCACGTGTGGGAGACCGAACGCGGAGCACACCTCGACGAGTACGTCGATCTGCTCGTCACCGCGCAGGACCGCGGGCTCCCGATTCTCGTCGGGCTCGAAGTCGACCATCTCCCGGGTGCGAACGAGGCCGTCTCCGAGATCCTCGACGCGTATCCCTTCGACGTGTTGCTGGGATCGGTGCACTGGATCGGCCCGTGGCTGTTCGACGCGTACGGCGACGACGTGTTCGCCGCCGAGTGGGCCTCCCGATCCGTCGACGACGTGTGGGACGCGTACGTCGCCGCCGTGGAAGATCTCACCAACTCCGGCCGGATCGACGTGATCGCGCACGTCGACGTGATCAAGGTCGCCGGCTACCGGCCGCGTGACATCGCGGCGTTCGAAACGCGAATGAGCGCGGCGATCGCCGCCGGCGGCGTTGCGGTCGAAGTGTCATCGGCCGGGCTGCGCAAGCCGGCCGCGGAGCTCTATCCGTCACCGAGCCTGCTGTGGCGGCTGTGCGATGCCGGAGTCGGATTCACGACCGCCTCCGACGCGCACCGGCCGGAACAACTCGGCTCCGGGTTCTCTCACGTCCGTGCCGCGCTGGTGGAGCACGGCGTCGACCACGTCTCGACCTTCAGCCACCGGCGCCGACGCCAGGTCCCACTCGACTGACGGGGTCGGGCCGAGTGCGCGCGTGGCTACCTCGCGCGCACACACACGCGACGCGTCGGTCGCCGGACTTGATGCGAACGGCCCTTGCCCGCGTAATCTCCCCCCATGCGAGCCGGGCGCTGAGCGGCGCGGCGATGACCGAGCGAACACTGCGAGCCGCGACCGCCATCGTGGGCGTCGCCGACCGGGCATCGCCCACCGGCGTGCTCGAACAGCACGGGCGTGCGCTCGAAGCCGCGATGGTGCGCGAGTCGCTCGCCGACGCGGGGCTCACGATCGACGACGTCGACGGCATCTGTTACGGCGGCATGGCGCCGGGCTTCGCCGAGTACCTCGGCATCCGGCCGCGTTTCCTCGACGGCACGATGACGGGCGGCTCGAGCTACGAGATCCATGTCGAGCACGCGGCGGCGGCGATTGCCGCCGGTCTGTGCGAGGTCGTGGTCGGCGTGTACGCCGCAACACCACGCGGAGATCGCGCCCGGAAGGGCGGCGGGCGCCCGGGCCCACCCCCCGGACCGAACCCGATGCTCGAGTGGGAGATGCCCTACGGGTTGCGCATGCCGATGGGCGCGTACGCGCTCGCCGCGAGCCGGCACATGGCCGAGTACGGAACCACCTCGGAGCAACTCGCGCAGATTGCCGTCGACACCAGGCGGTGGGCATCGCTCAACCCGAACGCGCGCTACCGGGAGCCGATCAGCGTCGCCGACGTGCTCGCGTCGCCGATACAGGCGTCGCCGTTGCACCTGCTCGACTGCTGCCTCGTGACCGACGGCGCCGGCGCGTTCGTGATGACGTCGGCCGCGCGTGCACGCGATCTCGAGAAGCCTCCCGTCCACGTGCTCGGCGCGGTTTCGTGCTCCGACCACTCGATGATCACCGCGATGCCCGACCTCGCGGTCACGGCCGGTGCGATCTCCGGTCCCGCCGCGTTCGCGCACGCCGGGATCACCGACGTCGACGTCGACGTGCTGATGGGCTACGACTCGTTCACGATCACGGCGCTCCTGCACCTCGAGGATCTCGGCTTCTGCGCCAAGGGCGAGGGCGGAGCGTTCGTCGAAGACGGCAAGCTCGGCCCGGGCGGTTCGCTCCCGACCAACACGAACGGCGGCGGGCTCTCCTACACGCACCCGGGCCAGTACGGCATGTTCCTCCTCGTCGAGGCGGTGCGGCAGCTTCGCGACGAGTGCGGCGCGCGCCAGGTTCCGGGAGCGGAGATCGCCGTGGCGCACGGCTCCGGGGGCGTGCTTTCGACGATGGCCACCATCGTGCTCGGCGGCGAGACGACTCGATGAGCCCGATCCTGGAACCGCGCGCTTCCGACGACGCGGCACCGTTCTGGGACGCGACGCGGCGCTCCGAGCTACTGCTCCCGTGGTGTGTTGCGTGCGCCCGTCCGTTCTGGTTCCCGCGCGCGATCTGCCCGCGGTGTCTGGGCGACGCGATCGAGTGGCGGACGGCGACCGGCAACGGCGTCGTCTACGCCGCGAGCGTGCAACACCTCCCCGGCCCCGGACGCGACGCGGCCGACGGCCCTTACGTCGTCGTGCTCGTCGACCTCGAAGAAGGCGTGCGCGTGATGGGCAACGTCATGGAGTGTGCGCCCGATGCCGTGACCATCGGCCTGGCGGTCCGCGCGTCGTGGCAACCGCTGTCGGACGGGAGACAGCTGCTCCAGTTCGTGCCCCGAGCGTGAGCAAGACCCAGGGGAATTCCGATGCCGTGGTGGAGGCCTGAGATGGCGCTCTCGGCGAGCAACCTCGAAGTTGGTCAGACCTTCTCCGCCGTGGTGGTCGAAGACCTGAAGCGCACGCAGATCGTGCAGTACGCCGGCGCGTCGGGCGACTACAACCCGCTGCACTCCGACGAGGTCTTCGCGACGCAGGTCGCCGGCTATCCCAGCGTGTTCGCGCACGGAATGCTCACGATGGGCATGACGAGCCGGATGGTGACCGACCTCGTGGGCGACGCCAGACTCCGGACCTTCGGCGGGCGGTTCACGGCGCAGGTGTATCCCGGCGACGACCTCACCACCACCGCCACCGTCGACGCCATACGCGAAGAGGCGGGCGAGCAGCTCGTCGAGCTGTCGTTGCACACGTTGAACCAAGACGGCGCCGACGTGTTCACCGGCTACGCCACCGCGCGGATCGATCCCTAGCAATCAGCCCGCGGCGGGCTTCGTCGCCTCGACGTAGAGCCGAACAGTCTCACTTTCGGTGGGATAGGGATTGCGACGCTCGGCGAACGCGACCCGCAACCCGGCGGCGCCGGTCGCGGTTGTGAGCTCGTCGAGCCCGAAGAACGTCGCCGCGACACGCACGGGCTCACCGATGAATTCGTCCAGCTGGATCTCGCCGACGCCTTCGTGCGCGGAGAACAACACGCGTCCACCGGGCCGCAGCACCCGGTGGAACTCGGTGAGTACCGCGCCGAGATCGGCTCTCGGTACATGGATCAACGAGTAGAACGCCACGAGCGCACCGACCGTCGACGTCGCGATCGGCAATGACCGCATGTCGGCGACCAGGGCCGCGTCGAGCCGCCGGCCGGCGAGTCGGGCCATCTCCGAGCTCAGATCGAGGCCGAAGACGCGCCGGCCGCGCTGCCGTGCGAACGAACCGATCTGGCCGGGCCCGCACCCGACTTCGACCACAGGGTCGGCGGCCGATGCCGCGAAGGCCTCGAGCAGCTCTCGATCTCGAGGCTTCGTCTCCAACTCGCCGAGGAAGCGTTCTTCGTACCTTCGTGCGACCGTGTCGTACGAGCCGCGCAGCTCGTCCCATGCCATCGCAATGTCCCTGTCCGGTTTCGTGAGCAAGAATCGGGAGATGGAACCCGTCGAGGTCTTCGAAGCCACGCTCGAGGACAAGTCTGTCGTCCGCCAGTTGTTGGAGCTCTATCAATACGACTTCTCGGAATTCGTCGACGCCGATCTCGATCGGCACGGCACTTACGGATATCAATTCCTCGACAACTACTGGACCGAGCCCGACCGCCACCCGTTCCTGTTCCGCGTCGACGGCCGGTGGGCCGGGTTCGCGCTCGTGCGGGCCGGCGCGCCGCACGACATGGCCGAGTTCTTCGTGATGCGCAAGTACCGCCGGCACGGTGTCGGGCTCGTAGCCGCCCGCGAGCTCTTTGCCCGCTTTCCGGGCGAGTGGCAGGTGCGCCAGATGGCGACGAACACGCCGGCGACGAACTTCTGGAGGCGGGCCATCCCCGACCCGTTCGAGGAAGACCGCAGCGATCACGGAACCGTGCAACGCTTTTCGGTCCCCGACCGGTAACTACGATCGTCGGGTGGCAACCGGTGAGATCGAGCTGGTGCTGTTCGATCTCGGCGGCGTGCTCATCGAGCTGGGCGGCGTCGCACCGATGCGCGAGCTCGCCGGCATCGACACCGACGACGAGCTCTGGCGGCGCTGGCTGACCTGCCGTTGGGTGCGCAGCTTCGAGCGCGGCGAGTGCTCTGCCCACGAGTTCGCGACCGGCGTGATCGCCGACTGGGGCCTGTCGGTCGAGCCCGGCGCGTTCCTCGACGTGTTCCGGGGCTGGCCCGTCGGCCCGCTGCCCGGCGCCGACGCGCTCGTTCGCCACGTGCGCAACGCTGTGCCGGTCGGGTGCCTGAGCAACACGAACGTGTTGCACTGGGACGATCACTTCGCGGAATGGACGATCTTCGACGCGTTCGACTTCCGCTTCCTTTCCTTCGAGCTCGGCATCGTGAAGCCCGACCGCGAGCTGTTCGACCGGGTCGCCGAGCTGCTCCCGACCGCTCCCGACCGCGTGCTGTTCCTCGACGACAACGAGATCAACGTTGAAGGCGCAACCGCAGCCGGGTTCGTCGCCCGGCAGGCGCGCGGGGTCGAGGAAGCTGCGCAGGCACTCGTCGCGGCCGGCATCGTCGGAACCGAGGAGCGAGCAGCTCCGAGCCCCGCTCAGAGTGAGACGACGTGACCGACGCGGGGTGAGCTTTGCCCGGAGAGCACCTCGAGCCAGACGTCGCGCAGCTCCTCGGGCCCGGCATGCGCAACGACGTCGACCCAACCGGTGACCGTCGGCGCGAACCGCAGCCACGCATCCGCGAATCGCTGATCCAACACGGGCCGCCCCCACTCACCGGTGCGCTTGCGCATCTGGTCGGGCGCGAAGAAGAACGTCGTGCGGGCATCGCGTTGGTCACCGGTGGCGCCCCGCTCCTGGTGTGTGACCCCGACGACGGCGTCGTGCACGAGAAGATCGCCCAGGTGCGCGCGCAACCTTGTGCGCAACTCGGCGCTGCCCGCGAGGTCGAGGTACGCGGTCGGAGCGTCGGATCGCAGTTCCGACACCGCGTCGTAGGCGAGCACGCGGTCGTAGCAACCGAGGCTCTCGGTGAACTCGACGTTGCCCGGTGAGGTGAGCGCGACGATCTCCGGGCCCTGGCCCTGCAAGAGGAACGCGGCGCCGTACGCGGTCTTCGACGACGCCGACGACATCGCGATCACCGTCGCGCCGAAGAACGCATTGTCCTCGAGCTGGTCGGCGAGCATGTACGACGTGAAGAACAGCGGCCGGTAGAGGATCAACAGGTCTTCTTGATCTGCGACGTACGCGGCGTCGGTCGTGGTGAACACATAGTTGTTGTACGGCGACGGCAGTACCGCCCGGTGCTCGCTCGCGTCGCGGAAGCCGCCCGCGTCGATTCGTGCGGGCTGCACCACGAGGTGACTCGCCGACGGGAAGTATCCGTACACCCGAGCGCCGACCGGAACACCCGCGCTCGTCGACTCGACGATCTCACCGAAGCCCCACAGCGGCACCAGACCCCAGCCCGGCCGGGTCGGGAAGAAGTCCCAGTAGTGCATCGCGTCGCCGAGCAGCGCGTACGTGACGTTGTTGGCCGTCATCCCGACCCGGTCGACCCGCAACCGCGCCTCGCCGTCGCGGAGGGCGGCCGGGGCTTCGTCTCGCAACTCCGTGCGCGACAGGTCGGCGCGGTCGATCGCCAGGCTCCAGTTCGCGCTCACGGCGCCGGCGGCGGAGCGAGTGACGCGAGGATCTCCTCGGCGATCTGCGTCGTCGAAGGGAGCCCGGGGACCTCCAGGTCGAGACGGGGATCGAGGCCTTCGGCGATGTCGTGCCAGCGCCGCACCGCGACCTCGACGAAATCAGGATGCGGGAACACCCAGAACCGATCCGACTGCACGGCGTCGGCCACGAGATCGGCAACCGCGGCGGGCGGCATCCCCTCGTCGATGACCCGCCGCACGTGACCCAGCACGATGTCGGAACCGATCGCGCGCTCGGGCTCGGCGCCGAGGTCGTCGGGCCAGTTGCGTTCGGCGTCGAGGATGTTCGTGCGGACCCAGCCCGGGCACAGCACGCTCACCCCGATCGGCAACCCGGAGCCGCGCATCGCGAGGTACAGGTCTTCGGTGAGCGCGACGACCGCGTGCTTCGACGCGTCGTACGCGGCGCCGAACCCGGGGAGCAAGCCGGCGATGCTCGCGGTGTTCACGATGTGCCCTTCTCCCTGCGCGGCGAGCACCGGCAGGAACGCGCGCACTCCGTGGATCACTCCCCAGAGGTTGACGCCGAGCACCCAAGTCCACGCCGACAGCGGGCCGAACCAGGCGTCGGCCTGCGAGACGACACCGGCGTTGTTGCAGACCACGTGCACCGTGCCGAATCGCTGCGTCGCGGCGGACGCGAGCGCCTGGACCGACGCCTCGTCACTCACGTCGGTGCGGACAGTGAGCGTCTCGACCCCGCGCGCGGCGACTCGATCGGCCGCGGTGGTCAACCCTGACTCGTCGACGTCGGCGAGCACGACGTGCATGCCCGAGCTCGCGAACCGCTCGGCCAATGCGAGACCGATCCCGCTCGCGGCACCGGTGACGACCGCGACCTTGCCGGCCTCGAGTCTCATCTCGCCGCTCCCTTCGTCAGTCGAGCGCGCCGGGCGCCGCGTGGGCCGACTCGGCCGCGGCCTTGAGTCGCTCGAGCGTCTGCTCCATACCGAGCCGGTTGTGCGGCGCGCGGTCGTCGACCCCGCTCACGGGCTTGCCGAGGAACTTCGCGATGCGCCCGCGCTCGTCGATCCACGTCTCCGTGATCCGGCATCCGGCCGGGATCGGCTCGAGCTCGTAACGCCACTCGGCGACCTTGAAACCCGCGGCCGTGACGTGGAACGACAGCCGGCGACCGGGCTCGACGTCGGCGATCTGCGCCAGCGTGTCCCACTTCTTCTTGCCGTTGCGGTTCGTACCGCGGAACTTCGCGCCGGGCTCGGCGCGAGTGGCGCCGCCGAGCCAGGTTGCCGCTTCGTTCTCGGGCGACCACTCCCCCATGCGGGTCACGTCGGCCACCATCGACCACACCAACTCCGCCGGCGCACCAATGTCGGCGGTCACACTCACCTGGTCAGCCATGGTCGCAATGTAGCTACTACTCGACTAGCGCGTCTCGAGCTCCGCATCGAACGTGGTCGCCAGGCCCTCGAGCACGCGGTACCACGCCTCGGGCGCATCGGCGGGCAACGGCGCGCGGATGCTCAACGCCTCGACCAGCTCCACTCCTCCGCCCCGCAGGCACGGCGCATCGGCTGTCGCTTCGCGGTCGCGCACGGCAACCGACTCGCCGACTTCGAGCACGAAATTCGTCGCGGGCTCGCCGGCGACCACCGCGAACTCGCCGGCGAGGGGCGCACCTCGGGTCAGCGCGAGCGCCGGGCCGAGCGCGGCCGCGTAGCGCAAGCAGGAGCGCACCTCGTCGGGCTCGACCTCCGGGGTGAGCCCGAACGGAACGGCGATGTCGCGTTCGTGCACCCACGAGTCCCACAGCGCGTGGGCCGCGAGGAGGCGAATCGGCACGTGCCCGGCGGGCGTCTCGGCCAGCGTCGACCACCCGGCCTCGTCGAGCGCGGCGACGGCGCCGAGAAACTTGTCGTTCGTCGCCACGAACTGGTCGAACACTTCTTGCGGCGACAGCGCGCGCATGCCGTCGACCATCAGCGCCGGGTGTGCGGCCGGGTCGAAGGTCGCAAGGAAGCGCGTCGGCTCACCGCCGAGGCCGGCCGTTACCGACGTCTCCCAGAACGAATTGACCGTGACGAGGTGCGAGATCACGTCTTGGATCGTCCAACCCTCGCAGCGCGTCGGCGACTGCCACTCGTCGTCGGCAAGGGTCCCGAGCATCGTCTCCATTCGGCGGCGCTGGCGCGTGACCGGCGCGAGTTGGTCGTCGGCACGACCGTCGAACGAGAGAATGGACGGTCCGTCGTAGCGCGGCGAGAGCTTCATGGCATCGACGGTATCCGACGTAGATGCGACTGCGACCTCCGGGCCTCCGGATCTGCGCCGGGCTCGCTCAGCCGATGCAGAATTCGTTGCCTTCGGGATCGGTCATCGTGACCCAACGGGTCCCGTTGCCGGTGCGCCACTGCGGCGTGTCGCCGCCGTCGACCAACGACGCACCGAGCGCGAGGAGACGCTCGATCTCAGCTTCCGGCTCGCGCGACGCGAGGTCGACGTGCATCCGATTCTTCGTGGTCTTGGCCTCGGGAACCCGGAAGAACAGGATGTGCCGCAGGCCGCGCTTGTCGGGTGCCTGGAGCCGAGCGAAGTCGTCACGTTCCTCGGCAACCGGGTATCCGGTCACCTCCGACCAGAACCGCGCCAGCGATCCCGGATCCGCGCAGTCGAAGGTCACGTTGAAGATGAACGCCGACATCGCGCAAGTTTCGCGCGTACGGGCCCGCCGGTAGGGTGACGGCCCCGCAACGAAGGAGCGCAGCACGTGTCGGGCATCTGCGACGGCCGCATCGTCATCGTCACGGGAGCCGCGCGCGGCATCGGGCGCGAGCACGCGCTGGCGTTCGCCCGCGAAGGCGCCCGCGTCGTCGTGAACGACCTCGGGGTGGCGCGCGACGGCACCGGCGCCGACCGGGGGCCGGCCCAGGAGGTCGTCGACGAGATCGTCGCCGCCGGTGGCGACGCCCTCGCGAACGCCGACGACATCGCCGACTGGGACGGTGCCCGCCGGCTCGTGCACAGCGCGATCGCCACCTACGGCGGTCTCGACGTGCTCGTCAACAACGCCGGGTTCCTGCGCGACCGCATGGTGTTCACCACCGGCGAAGAAGAGTGGGACGCAGTGATCCGCGTCCACCTGAAGGGGCACTTCGCGACGACGCGTCACGCGACCGAGTGGTGGCGTGCGCAGGCCAAGAACGGTGAACCCGTCGACGGGCGGATCGTGAACACGTCGTCGGGCGCGGGGCTCATGGGCGCCGTCGGGCAAGGTGCGTATGCCGCGGCCAAAGCCGGCATCGCCGCGCTGACACTGGTGGAGGCGGCCGAGATGGCGCGCTACGGCGTCACGGCCAACGCGATCGCGCCCGCCGCCCGCACCCGCATGACCGAAGAGGTGTTCGGCGAGCGGATGCAGGCTCCGGAATCCGGCTTCGACCCGAACGACCCGGCCAACATCTCACCGCTCGTCGTCTGGCTCGGCAGCGCCGAGTCGCGCGACGTGACCGGGCGCGTGTTCGAGGTGGAGGGCGGCATGATCTCGGTGGCCGACGGCTGGCAACACGGACCTCGCCTCGACCGGGGCGCGCGCTGGGAGCCGGCCGACGTCGGCAGCGCCGTGCACGAGCTGATCGCGAAGGCTCCCGTGCCCGCCCCGGTGTACGGCACGCAATGAACCGGACGCACCCGGCTCCGCCCGAGGTGCAGGCCGAATGGCGCGCGCTCGGCGTGTGGACCGACGAGACGCTGCTGGACCGCCTCGACTCCGTCAACGGCGCGACGCTCGCGATCGTCGACGCGGACACCCGGCTCACGGTCGCCGACCTGCGGTCGCGTTCTGCTGCCCTCGCCGGCGCGCTGTACGAGATCGGCGTGCGTCCCGGCGATGTCGTCGCGTGGCAGCTTCCCAACTGGTGGGAAGGTGTTGTGCTGTGTTGGGCGGTGTGGCGCTGCGGTGCCGTCGCGAGCCCGATCACGCCGACCCTGCGGGCGCGTGAGGTCGGCTTCATCCTTGCGCAGACCGGGGCCCGGGTCGCCGTCGTGCCGCGCCTGTTCCGCGGCACCGACTACCCGGCGCTCGTGCGCGACACCGGCTTCACCGGCGTCGTCGTCGAAGTGCGAGGCGATGCACCGCTTCCCACCTCCGACTCCGGCCTGCTCCCGGCGCGCGTCGCGGTCGACGACCCGGCGGTGATCTTGTGGACGTCGGGCACGACCTCCGACCCGAAGGGCGTCGTGCACACGCACCAGAGCCTGCGGGTGGAGGCCGAAACGATCGCCGCCGCGCACGACATGCGCGCGGGCGAGTCGCTGCTCTTGCCGATGCCGATCACGCACGTCGCCGGCCTCACCTACGGCGTGCTCCTTCCGGTCACGTCGGCGATCACCGCGGTGCTCATGGACACGTGGGAGCCGGCTCGCGCGCTCGAGCTCGTCGAGCGGGAGCACATCGCGGTGATGATCAGCACGCCCGTGTTCATGCGCACGATGATCGACGACGCGGCGTTCGCGGGCACCGACACGTCGTCGGTGCGACTCTTCTCGCTCGGCGGCGCCGGAGTCGCGCCGGCGATGGTCCGGGAGGGTGCTCGCGCGTTCGGCTGCTGGTGCAAGCGCACGTACGGCTCGACCGAGTACCCGACGCTCACCACGGGACGGATCGGCGACGATCCCGAACGCGACGCGACGACCGACGGCTGCCTCATCGACCGGGCCGAGCTGCGCGTCGTCGACCCGCAGGCGCTCGCCGACGTCGGGCTCGGCGAGCCGGGCGAGCTCCTCGTGCGCGGGCCCGAGATGTTCACGGGTTACCTCGATCCCGCACTCGACGCCGACGCGTTCGCCGACGGTGGATGGTTCCGCACCGGCGACCTCGCCCGTTTCGCCGACGATCACCTCACGATCGTCGACCGCCTGAAGGACGTGATCATCCGCGGCGGCGAGAACATCTCGGCGCAGGAAGTGGAAGCGTTGCTCGTCACGCATCCCGCAGTATCGGAGGCAGCCTGCGTTGCCGCGCCCGACCCGATCATGGGCGAGGAAGTGTGCGCGTTCGTGATCGCCGCGGCCGGCGCCGAACCCACCCTCGAGGAGCTGCGGGGACATCTCGTGGAACGCGGGCTCGCGCGTTTCAAGCTGCCGTCACGGCTGGAGCTCCGAGCCGATCTCGCTCGTACCGCGAGCGGCAAGGTGCAGAAGGCGCCGCTGCGCGCCGAGCTCGCACTCGACCCGAGCCGATGACTGACGAACGCGAGTTTCGCGACTGGGTCCACTCGGAGCTCACCGCGCGGCTCGCGCCCCGGCCCGTCGACCGACCGGTGTCCGTGCTCGGCGCCGGGAACGACGATCTCGAGGCCGGCCGCCGCTACCTGGAATCGCTCGCGGGGAGTGGGCTCGCGGTGCCTTCGTGGCCGCGCGAATACGGCGGGCTCGGCGCGACCCCGGCCGAGGTGGCGATCGTGCGGCGCGAGCTCGCCGACTTCGACGTGCCCGACCTCTACCCCTACCTCGTCGGGCTCGAGCTGATCGGGCCGACCCTCCTCGCGCACGGCACCGCGGAGCAGTGCGCGCGCTGGCTCCCGCACATCGCGAGCGGCACCGAGATCTGGTGTCAGCTGTTCTCCGAACCGGGCGCGGGCTCCGATCTCGCGGGCCTGGCCACCCGCGCGCACGCCGAGGGCGACGAGTGGCGCGTGCACGGCCAGAAAGTGTGGACGAGCCGCGGCGCGTACTCGCAGTACGGGCTCCTGCTCGCGCGACACGACCCCGCGGTGCCGAAGCACCAGGGCATCACCGCGTTCGGCATCGACCTGCGCACCGCGGGCGTCGACGTGCGACCGTTGCGCCAGATGAACGGCGACGCGCACTTCACCGAGGTGTTCCTCGACGACGCGCAAGTGCCCGACACCGACCGCATCGCGGGCGTCGGCGAGGGCTGGCGCGTCGCACTCACGTGCCTCGCGTTCGAGCGCGGTGCCGCGACGGCCGGATCGAGCGGCAGCCTCCTCGACGTGGATCGCCTCATCGCGCTCGCGCAGTCGCGGGGCCTCGCCGCCGACCCCGTCGTGCGCGACGCGTTGGCGCGACTCGTCGTGGAGCTCCGAGTGATGTCGCTCACGATCCGCCGGGCGCGCGATACCGCGCGCACCGGTCAACCCGGGCCCGCGGGCTCGGGGCTGAAGCTGCGGGGCAGCCGCACGTTCCGCGAATACACGAGCCTCGCGATGCGCATCCTCGGCGCGGACGCGCTCACCGACTCCGAGCCGTGGCACACCCTGTTCCTCACCGCGCCGTCGCTGTCGATCCGCGGCGGCACCGACGAGATCCAGCGCAACATCGTGGGCGAACGGGTGCTCGGGCTCCCCGAAGAGCCCCGCCTCGACCGCAACCTGCCCTTCGACCACCTGCCCAAGTAGTTCCGTGGCCGTGATCCGGGATGCCGAGCTCGCCGATATCGAGCGTCTGGGTGAGATCTTTCGCCGTGCATCGCTGCACAACGAGGGCGACCGGCCCGCGCTCCTCGCACATCCCGAGGTACTCGAGTTCGACGCCACGTGCGTGCGCGAGCAGCGCACGCGCGTCGCGCTCCGCGACGGACTCGTGGTGGGCTTCGCGTCGGTGACCCCCAACGGTGAGGCGCTCGAGCTCGACGATCTGTTCGTCGATCCCGAGTGGATGCGGCGCGGCGTCGCGATGTCGCTCGTGCACGATCTCGCGTCGGCGGCGGACGCCCGAGGCGCGGCGCGCGTCGACGTGACGGCGAACCATCACGCGCTCGCGTTCTACGAGGCCGCGGGGTTCGTGGTCGACGGCAGCGCGGAGACACGGTTCGGTCCTGCGATCCGCATGCATCTCGATCTTCACTGAGCATCGAATTCTTCTTTCGTTCTCGGTGGTTTCCGGGTTTCGTTGTCTCACCCCCTCTGTATGGTTCGTTGCATGGTCACCGCGTTTGCGACTCGCCCGCCGCGTACGTTCGCGGATGACGTACGCGAGATCGACGACTTCTTCCGTGTGCTGGTCGCGCGGATCGATCCTGATGCGGTGCCGTTGAGTGAGGTGACGGATCTGTGGACGGCGCTCGACACGATCGAACGGCGGGCGGCGACGACGAAGTTGTTGCTGGCGCGGCGGGTGGAGGAGGCGGGCCGGTGGAAGCGCGACGGGCACCGCTCCGCGGCCGAGCAACTGGCCGCGATCGCGGGCACGTCGGTGACCGCGGCGAGGAACCAGCTCGAGACCTCGAAGAAGGTCCGCAAGCTCCCGGCCACTCGGCACGCGTTGCGGGCGGGGAAATTGTCGGGCGCGAAGGCCGAAGCGATCGCGGCGGCGGCCGAGGTCGCGCCCGAAGCGGAAGCCGAGCTGTTGGACGGCGCGGAGGATGCGCCGCCCGCTGATGTTCGTGAGCAGTGTTTGCGGGCGCGGGCCAAGGATCGCAACGCCGCGCACGCGCGGATCCGCAAGACCCGATCGTTCAAGGAGTTCACCGACGCCGAGGGCGGCTGGAACGTGATCGCCCGCGGGCCGGTCGACGCGGGTTCCGCGTTTCGGGCTGCGCACCGGCCGATCGTCGACGAGCTGTTCAACGCGGCTCGGGCCGAGGGCCGGCGCGAGCCCTACGAGGCGTACGCGTTCGACGCGTTCATCGAGCTCGCCCGCCGCGCGAACAACCCGACGGCCGAGAACGCCGCGACCGTCGAGCCCGACGCTGAACCAGCGCCGGCCAAGGCGAAGGCAACACCCGCGGGATATCTCGAGATCATCCGGATCGATCACACGGCGTTGCGGCGCGGGTCAGTCGTCGGCGACGAGGTCTGCGAGATCGTCGGCCTCGGACCGATCCCCGTGTCGGTCGCCCGTGAGCTGTTGGGTGACGCCATCCTCGAGCTCGTCATCACCAAAGGCGTCGACGTCGCCAACGTCACCCACCTCGGCCGCTCCGCCACCGTGGCCCAACAAGTGGCGCTGTGGTGGAAGTCGGCCGCGTGCACCGTGTTGGGCTGCACCCGCACCCGGCAACTCCAGAACGACCACCGCTACGAATGGGCCAACACCAAACGCACACGACTCGACGAGCTCGACCCGCTCTGCAAACACCACCACGACCTCAAAACCAGAAACAACTGGGCGCTCGTCGACGGCGACGGCCCACGACCCATGGTCCCACCCGACGATCCCCGCCACCCCAACTACCGACCACCGCCGTGACCATGATGCCGCTCGCGAGAACGACTGGTCAGTGCAGGCCGGGGAGCTGGGCGCGGATTGCGTTGGCGATCGCGGCTTGGCCTTGCTGGTTGGG
>Ga0265338_10002555_pt1 | contig 26928 bp, 21 predicted proteins | sample 42126metaG_FD_193579 | JGI IMG/M metagenome (GOLD analysis project Ga0265338, IMG submission 193579) | Rhizosphere microbial communities from Carex aquatilis grown in University of Washington, Seatle, WA, United States - 4-21-26 metaG | ecosystem: Host-associated > Plants > Roots > Rhizosphere...
GGCCTGGCCAACCTCTTCCAACGTGGCGCGAAAGCTGGTGACAAGCGTGTGAGGAAGATTGCGAATGAACCCGACCGTGTCGCTCAGCAGAACCTTTCGGCGGCTGGGCAGCTCAATAGCGCGCAGCTTGGGGTCGAGCGTGGCGAACATGCGCGACGACGAAAGCACGTGCGCTCCGGTGAGCGTGTTAAAGAGTGTGCTCTTGCCTGCGTTGGTGTAGCCCACCAGCGCGACCGTGGGCACAGGTACAGCCTCGCGCCTTTGCCGCTGCTGTTTGCGTACCGTCCGCACAGATTCAAGATCGAGTTTCACCTGGTCGATTCGCCGTTGAATCTTCCGCCGGTCAGTTTCTAGCTGGGTTTCGCCAGGTCCGCGTGTGCCAATGCCGCCGCCCAACTGCGACATTTGTTTGCCACGCCCCGCCAGCCGCGGCAGCATGTACTGCAACTGCGCAAGCTCAACCTGCAATTGCCCTTCGCGGGTGCGGGCGTGTCGGGCAAAGATGTCGAGGATTAGTTGCGTGCGATCGAGAACGCGGCACGGCAAAAGCCGCTCCAAGTTGCGCAATTGCGTTGGCGACAAGTCGTGGTCGAAAAGCACCAGGTCGGCTTCAACCGATAAGGCGATGCCCGCAATCTCTTCCACCTTGCCTGAGCCGATCAGCGTTGCCGGGTCGGGATGCGGGCGCCGCTGCAATACTTCAGCGGCCACCGAGCCGCCCGCGCTCATCACCAGCTCGCGGAATTCGGCAAGCGACTCTTCGGTATCGAGACCCGCTCCCGGTGCAATAGACGCGCGCGAACTCGAAGCTGACTTTATAAGTGGAGTTGTGGCGGATTTCTGCGGAAGGACTGCATCGTCATCGAAAGCGTTTTCAGGGTCGCTTCCAAACCCGGGCGCAGTGAGTCGATTGCCGGTCGCCGTAGTTCTGCCTCGACCGAATTCCACGCCCACCAGAACCGCTCGCTCAAGCCTGCCGCCGGGCGGTCGGCGGTCGATGCCGGCCGGCTGTGATGGCTGGTTCCTGCGGTCAGTGCTACGAGAGGCCGCAACTGAACTTGCGGCGGCGCCTGAATGTTGATTCCCGCCTGGCAATCGCGGCTACTCCCGTGGCTTAATGCTGTTCCGCAACCTGAGGTCCAGTCGGAGCTGGAACCGCCGTCGGTCCCAGGCCAGTTGCGCCCACGGCGGGGCGATGCTCAGTGTGCATCACGCTCCGGTTACTCACCACCGTTGAGATTGCATGCTTGAAGATAAGTTGTTCCTGGCTGTTGTTCTCTAAGAGCACGGAATACTTATCGAAGGACCTTATTTTGCCGGTCAGTTTCACTCCGCTGACCAGGTAAATGGTGATGGGGGTTTTGTCCTTGCGCACCGTGTTCAGAAATGTATCCTGAATGTTTTGTGCCGGCTTGTTCTCCATGTGCCGATCTCCTGCTTTCCTGAAGGTTTTGACTTCAAAGATTATCTTTCGTGAAAATACAAATCCGCGAGGATGGCGCCGGAACTCCCGGAGCCATCAGCCCCCGCAATGTGACAACAATATAAGGGTTTGCGAACCATTTCAACTCCAGGGGCATAATAAAAGACGGTTCCACCACCGAATCCTCTCCTTCCTTTTGTGACATTTACCTTTATTTGGTTGCTTGCCGTGACTGCAGCCTGCAGGTAGAAGTGCGCTCTGCCACGCTGCCGCAGGCAATTCGATTGCTAAAATGGGTGCGTGCAACCTGCCGCCAGCCCCGCCCATTCCGCTCCCGCCGCCAAATCCCAGCCCGTTCCAATGCCCGTAACCATGCCCGTCCCCATGCTCGACCTTAAGCGGCAATACGACCCCTTGCACCAGGAACTGCTGGCGGCAATTGAGCAAGTGCTAAAGACCCAGCAGTTTACACTGGGCAGCGCGGTAGCCTCGTTTGAGCAGGCTGGCGCGGCGCAACTTGGCGTGGCGCACGGCGTCGGCTGCGCATCAGGCACTGACGCACTCTGGCTCGCGCTGGCCGCAACAGAAATCGGTCCCGGCAATGGTGTGATTACTACGCCCTTCAGCTTCTTTGCATCGGTGAGCGCAATTCTCCGTGTGGGGGCGAAGGCCCTGCTGGCCGATATTGATCCTGTCACGTTTAACCTTGATGCCGCCGAAGTGGAGAAGGTCTTGGACTCCCATGCCGGTGGCGGGGTCAAGGCGATTCTGCCCGTGCACCTCTACGGCCAGTGCTGCAACTGGGACTCGTTTGCTCGCCTTGGACGGGAGCGCGGGTTGACCCTGATTGAAGATGCCGCGCAGGCCTGGGGCGCGGAGTGGAACGGTACCAAGGCCGGCGGGCTGGGTGATATTGCCGCCTTCAGTTTTTACGCCACCAAGAATCTGAGCGCGGCAGGCGAAGCCGGCATGGTCACAACTAACTCCGATGCGCTGGCCGAGCGCGCCACCATGTTGCGATCGCACGGAATGCGCCGCCGCTATTACCACGACGAGATCGGCTGGAATGCGCGCATGGACGGCTTCCAGGGAGCGGTCCTCGGGGTGAAACTGAAGTACATCGCTGGCTGGAATGAAGCGCGGCGCACTGTTGCCACACGATACCACCAACTCTTCGCCAGCGCCGGGCTAGCCGAGAGCGGACCGTACCCCGTGCACGGAGTAGTCTTGCCCCGCGAAGTTGAAGGCGCAAAACACGTCTGGCACCAGTACGTCGTACGCACTTCAAAACGAGACGAGCTACGCGAGTTTCTCGCATCCCGAAAGATCGGGTCAGAGATCTATTACCCGGTCCCCCTTCACATGCAGCACGCGCTCAAACAGCTTGGCTACAAAGAAGGCGATTTCCCCGAAGCCGAGCGCGCCGCCAACGAAGTGCTGGCGCTGCCCATGTTCGCCGAGCTGCGTGCCGACGAGCAGGAAACAATAGTCGCAGCAATAGCCGAGTTCCTGAGCTAGTGTCCTGAATTCCGCTTCGCGCAAGCCGCCAAGAATCGTACCGTCGGTCTCCTGACCCTCAGAAAGTCTCTTTCAGTTTCGCTCCATTGCGCCGCCCCCCGGCACCCTCAGCGCCGTGGCAATCAGCGCCGCCACCAGAAACGCCCCTGAAGTAATCGACAACGCCGAGCTGATTCCCATCGACTCTGAAAACCGCCCAATGAGATAAGGCCCCGCCGCGCTCACGACACGGCCAATGTTGTACACAAACCCCATGGCGCTGGCCCGCAGCGAAGTAGGGAACAGCTCGCTCGAAATAATGCTGAATCCGGAAAAGTACCCCGTCCCAAAAAACCCAACCATCGGCCCGATCACCAGCAGCGCATACGGATTACTGACGAATGCAAACAGCGGCACCAGCAGCGCGGCGGCCACGAGATACCCGATGTAAGTTCGCTTGTGGCTGAAGCGGTCAGCAATATATCCAAAAGAAACGTAGCCGAGAAAAGTACCGAGCTGCATCACGATCGTCCAGCCTGAAGTTGCCACAATCCCGAGTCCGCGGCCCCCCTGCGCTTTAGGCATCGATAGAAATCGCGGCGCCCACGTAAACAAACCCCACCACGCGAAAAGAGTAGCCGCGTTCATGGTGGCGCACACCAGCGTGCTGCGGCCGAGCTCGCCGCGAAACAGATGCCCGATGGGCACCTTATCCGCGCGCCCCGCACGCCATTCCGTTGGCTCGTGAAGCCGCCGTTGCGCCCACAGCGCCACAAGCGCCGGCAACACGCCGGCAAAGAAAACAGCGCGCCAGCCAAAGCGCGGCATCACCACAGCCACCAGTGCAGCGCCCAATGCGTATCCAATTGCCCACGAGCTCTGCACCAGCGCCAAAGCCTTTCCGCGATGGCGCGCGGGCCAAGTTTCTGCCACCAACGCCGCGCCCGAAGCCCACTCGCCGCCCATTCCGAGACCAAGAAAAACGCGGCACAGCATCAGCTCAACCGCCGTGTGAGTAAACCCGCAAAGCGCGGTTGCAACCGAGTAGCCAAGCACGCTGAGCGAAAGCGCGCGCACGCGGCCAAACCGGTCCGCGAACCATCCAAAAGCCAGCCCGCCCGCAGCCGCAGCCAGCAACGTGGCGCTCATCATTGCCCCGCTTTGCGACGTAGTGAGATTCAGTTCGTGCTGCACCTGCCCCAGCACCAGCGCGTAAATCATCACGTCCATGCTGTCGAGCATCCAGCCAAGGCTCGCCGCAACCAGCGTACGGCGCTGCTCAGGCGACGACTCAGCCAGCCAACCTGTGATGGCGTTCAGCAATGGGGCTCCAAAAGGGGACGCGCACGCAGTGGTTAAGATTGAAGTTTACGGCGACCAGCGGTGTTGGTGGACCTTTTCAACTTAGCCCACATTTCCCACGAGTCGCAAGCAATGGTGCCGCCGGTCTCCTGACCGGCTGTACTGAGGGCCTTCTGGCCCTCAGTACAGCCGGGCCTGAACTTCGGGTGCGCGTAGGGATTCTGAGGGATGCATATCAGAGAGCGGAGATTTATTTGCGCATAGCGATCGATACTGGCGGCACGTTTACTGACTGCGTATGTCTGTCGGGCGGTGAGCTGCGCGTCTTCAAGATATTTTCAACCCCGGCCGATCCCTCGCAGGCGGTGATGGAAGGCGTGCGCCAACTTGCCGGCGATGAGCGCGCCGATGTACGTCACGGCACAACAGTCGGAACCAACACCATGCTTGAGCGCAAAGGCGCGCGCGTTGCATTTATAACCACCGCTGGATTCGAAGACACAATCGCCATCGGTCGACAAACGCGCGCAAAACTCTACGACTGGTTCGCGCCCATTCCGGTGCCTCTCGTCCCGCGAGAACTGCGCTTCGGCGTCCCCGAGCGCGTCAGCGCCGAAGGCGAACTCCTGCGCGAGCCCACCGACGAAGAACTAGCCGCATTAGCCGCCGCCATCCGCGAGTCCGGAGCCGAAGCCGTAGCCATTTCCCTCCTGTTTTCATTCGCCAACCCGCGAACCGAAAAACGCATTGAAGCAGCACTTCGAGCGCTAGGCGTGCCGGTCTCAACCTCGCATCGCATCCTGCCCGAATTTCGCGAATACGAGCGCGCATCCACCACCGTAGTGAACGCGTATCTCGCGCCGCGCATGGGCTCGTATCTATCGGCGTTAGAGCAGCGTGTCACCCAGCGACAGAGCGGCGGCCGCGTAGATGTAATGCAGTCCTCAGGAGGCATCGTGCCCGCACACCTCGCCGCGCGCGAACCCGCGCGCACAGTGCTTTCAGGCCCTGCAGGCGGTGTGGTGGGCGCATGTCGCATGGCCGCGCTGGCCGGCTTCGAAAGCATTATCGGCTTCGACATGGGCGGCACCTCGACCGATGTATTTCTCGCTCGCAATGCACGTGAAGGTGCTGAGCGCACCCGCGAAAGTGTAGTGGCAGGCATGCCCATCGGCGTCCCCATGCTGGACATTCACACTGCGGGCGCGGGTGGCGGTTCCATCTCACGTTTTGACGCAGGTGGAATGCTGCGCGTTGGTCCCGAGTCCGCCGCCGCCGATCCCGGCCCCGTCTGCTTTGGCCGCGGCACGCAGCCCACAGTCACCGACGCAAACCTGCTCCTCGGCCGTCTCGATGCGCAGAGCTTTCTAGGCGGAGGCATGAAGCTAGACCGCAAGCGCACCGAGCAAATTCTCACTGAACAAAAAGGCGCACTAGCCACCGCCGAAGAATTTGCCGCAGGCATTGTGCGCGTTATTGAAACGCAAATGGAGAAGGCCATCCGCGTCATCTCCGTCGAACGCGGCCACGATCCGCGCGACTTGACGCTCGTGGCATTCGGCGGCGGCGGTCCGCTGCACGCATGTTCACTGGCCCGCGCGTTGCGCATTCCTCGAGTGCTCATCGTCGCAATGCCGGGAGCGCTCTCAGCCGTGGGAATTCTGCTCGCCGACACGGTCCGTGATTACTCGCGAACAGTCATGCTGCCGGGCAGCAACATCGGCAACCTCGCAGATTTTTTTGCCGAATTGCAGCGCCAAGGCACGTCGGAGTTTGCCGCCGAAGGCCTCAATGGCGCGTTGCAGCACAGTCTAGATCTTCGCTACCGCCGCCAGGGATACGAGCTGAACATTCCATTCGATTCTAACGACCCCGCGAAATCGCTTGCGGCATTCCACGCTCTGCACAAACAACGCTACGGATTCGCCGATGAAGCCCGCCCGGTTGAAATCGTGAACCTACGCCTGCGCATCTCAGCAGCCGGCCAGCCGTACGAGCCGGCCACGCACGAGTTAATCCCCGGCAACGGCGCGGCCGCATGTTACGCCGAGCGCGAAGTGTGGTTCGAGGGCGGCTTGAAACAGACCCGCTTCTACAAACGCGAGCAGCTTCATCCTGGCGAAACCATCACCGGCCCCGCAATGATTACCGAATACACCTCGGCAACATTGGTGCCGCCCGGCGCAACAGCGCACATAGATGCATTCGCCAACATCGTCATCGACGTCGGTGAGGAGGCAACTGCATGAGTGCAAAAACGCCAGACCCAGTAGACCTCTCCATCTTTCATTGCGCCGCGCACTCCATCGCCGAGGAAATGGGCGCAGTGTTGAAGCGAACCGCCCTCTCGCCCAACATCAAAGAGCGGCGCGATTATTCGTGCGCCATCTTCGACCATCAGGCGCGAGTGATCGCCATGGGCGACCACATGCCGGTGCATCTGGGCTCCATGCCAATGAGCGTGAAGGCAGCCATTGCGGCCATCCACTTTGCGCCCGGCGATGTGGCCATTTTGAACGATCCCTATGCAGGCGGCACGCACCTGCCCGACATCACCATGGTGCTGCCGATTTTTGTAGCGGGGCACGCGAAACCCGCGTTTTACGTAGCCAATCGCGCTCATCACGCCGACGTGGGCGGCCGCTATGCAGGCTCCATGGGACCAGCCACCAGCATCGATGAAGAGGGCATTCGCATTGCGCCCACGCTGTTTGTGCGCGGCGGCGAAGTCGATCGCGAATTGCTTCGGTCGATTCTCGCCAGTGTGCGCACCCCGGAGGAGCGGCGCGGAGATCTCGATGCGCAGATCGGCGCATGCCGCGCAGGCGAACAGCGCATGTTACAACTTGTTTCGAAATACGGCATCGCCCAACTCAATCTTCTCGTCGAAAGCCTGCTCGATTATGCCGAGCGGCTGGTGCGCGCGGAGTTGCGAACCATGCCCGCAGGCGAATTCACCGCCGATGACTTTATGGATTCAGACGGCGTGACCGGCGAGCCGCTGAAGATCGCCGTGCGCATGCGAACCGATCCCAGGGCCGGCGCAATCGAGGTTGATTTTGCAGGCACCTCGCTGCAGGTCGCGGGCAGCGTCAACGCCGTGCGCGCCATTACACTCTCCGCGTGTTTCTATGTTCTGCGTTGTTTGTTAGGCGATGATGCGCCCGCGGCTGAAGGCATTCTCCGTCCGCTCACTCTGCACACGCCCAAAGGCTCAATTGTCGACGCCGTGCCACCGGCCGCAGTTGCCGGCGCGAATGTTGAAACCTCGCAGCGCATCGTGGATGTGTTGATGCGTGCGCTTGCCAAGGCCGCGCCTGAGCGTGTTCCCGCAGCCAGTGCAGGAACCATGAGCAACCTGGCAATCGGCGGCCTCGACACGCGCACTGGCGAAGCCTATACCTACTACGAAACCGCCGCGGGCGGCATGGGCGCGCGTCCCGGACTCGATGGAATCAGCGGCGTGCAGACCCACATGACCAATTCGCTCAACACACCCGTTGAGGCGCTCGAGTACGCGTATCCATTTCGCGCGCGGCGCTATGCATATCGTTACGGCTCGGGCGGTGAAGGCAAATTCCGCGGTGGTGATGGATTGATTCGCGAGATTGAATTGCTCGGCCCTGCCGAGATGACTCTGCTCGCCGAGCGCCGCCGCTTCAGGCCCTATGGACTGGCAGGCGGTGATGATGGCGCGGCTGGCCGTGCATTTTTAACCCGCGAAGCAACCGGTGAGACCGAAGTGCTGCCGGGCAAATGCAGCCGGAAACTCAACAACGGCGATGTGCTCCGCATTGAAACCCCTGGCGGCGGCGGTTGGGGTCGGCAGTGAGCCAGCGAGTCGTCGACGACGTGCCACCGTCCCGGCAACCCCAAAATGAATCTCACCGGGTAACCCCACCGCCGCCCGGATCGTTCATAATGGAAACAATATTTAGAGCCGACCACGGCGCCCCGCTTTTTATTCGCAACACACTATAGCTTTCTGTCCCACTTACTTCCTGCCTTGGAATCAATTCAATCGTTAGAGCAGGAATGCCATGTATCTTTGGACTGAATTTGAAGGCGCAACTATCGACAGCGCCTTTGCCCTCACAAAATTGCTGCAGACCGAAGGGCGCAGCGCATTCTTTTCCACTATCAACGCGAGCGGCGAACCCGTCTTGATTCGCATTATCGAATGCCACTTTGACGAGGACGAGATCCTCGCGCGGTGGCGAGGAGTTCAGGCGCTGGGCAATCCCAACTTCCTTCGCATTGACCGCTTCGGCCGGTTCCTTGTCGAGGGCAACGACAACATCACCGCCGTTTACGTCGCGTTTGAGCGCGTCGACGCCAACCTCGGCGAAGTGCTTCAGCAAGGACGTCTTTCCACCGCCGACGCCACCAAGATCGGTCTCAGCGTCTCTTCAGCTCTTGAAACTCTGCACGCCAATGGATTCGTCCACGAGCACATCGAGGCGCGAAACATCTACGCGGTCGGCGACAACGTCAAGCTGCGCAGCGACTGCATTCGCGAAAGCCCCGAAGGCGAGGCAGGCATCGCGGCCCGCCGTCGCGATGTTCACGCTCTCGCCGTCGCACTCATGCAGGTCCTGCTCGGCACGCCCAGCGGTTCGTCGGCGCAGTTTCAGCCTTCGCTGCCGGCACCCTTCGACGAAATTATCCGCAACGGCATGAACAGCTCCTGGGGGCTCGCCGAAATCAAAACAGCGCTTGGCTGGCGCCATCTTCCCAATTCCGCTCCGCAGAAAACTACCCCGCCTGATCGCCATCTCACGAATGCTGCGCCCTCAGTTAAGCAACCCGCTTCTATAGGCGCTGCGCCCACCAACGGCCATTTGCACGTTGGGGAGTTTTCGCCCCATCACGATGCCACACCCGGCCAGACCCCGAAACCGGAACCGAAACTGGAACCGCTACCCGAGTCATCTGATTCACCAACCTTCAACTCCGCAACTTACGCTGACTTGCCGCGGCAAAAGCCTGCTCCCATGGAATTGCCAGTCATCTTCGGCATCTCGGAGCATGACTTTCGCAGTTGGGTCACCGCCGTAGCTGCTTTTCTCGGTGTCGTACTCGTCGGCTGGATCTTCCTGCACTTTTGGTTCGGCCATGGTGCCGGTGCCATCGCGCATCCAGTCCCCGCGCCGACCGCTGTCACAACTTCGCGTGCCGCTGGCACTCCTCCAGCCGCGACCCCTTCTCCGGTCCCACCTGCATCGAACGCCGCGTCGCAATCCAGGGTCCAGTGGCGGGTCGTGGCCTTCACCTACAATCGCAAAGACCAGGCGCAGCAGAAAGCATCGTCGCTCGCGCAAAAGTTTCCCACCCTTTCACCGGCGGTCTTTTCGCCAACCGGCAAATCGCCATGGCTCGTCACCATCGGCGGCGCTCTTGATCGCGACGCGGCGTACGCTTTGGCACGCAAGGCTCGCAATCTCGGCCTGCCTCGCGACACCTACGCGCAGGACTACAAACTGCATTGATTTCAGTGGGATGAGCGCGGCAGTGCCAGACCCGTCGCCTGATATTGCTTTGCGTGTTATTTCACTCTCTGGGCGCATAATCTTCTTATGCAGTTCCACACACAGATTCCCGGCCCCTGCCCGAGTGTCAGGTATGTCCCCGGTTCAAAATGTCAGGAAGGTGACCGGTCCGGACCGTTCCAAGGGGGGGACCCCCCCTCCCCCTCCCCCTCCCCCGGGGTTACCAGATAGGTAATAGCCGTCCCACAAATTAAGAGGTTAATAATCAGTAGCTTACAAAAATGTAACAAGCCAAAATCTGTTACATTGACCCCCTAAAACACCCCTTTTTGACCCTTTTTGCCATTTCAAGCACCACAGCATCCACAGAATAGAAATAACGCCGCTAACTCCGCTAACTCCGCTGTCTTCCGCCTACTTCGCCTGCACCAGCGGCAAACCAGCAATGTTCAGCCGCACGCGGTAAATGCTGCTCGAAGCCGCAATGTACAGCGTCTTGCGATCCGCGCCGCCGAAGGTCAGGTTGCCCACTCGCTCGGGAATCAGCAGCGTTGCGATCGGCTTGCCATCGGGCGAGAAAATCCACACGCCGCCGGGACCGGCGCTGTAAACATTGCCCTCGACGTCGACCTTCATTCCATCGGGTCCGCCGACGCGTGGGTCGTTAGTGGCGTCGTAAAACAGCTTGGGATCTTTAATCGATCCGTCAGGATTCACGGTGTAACGCATCCAGACTTTCTTCGGCTCGCTGTTATTCACGTAAAGATATTTCTCGCCAGGCGAGAACGCAATGCCGTTGGGACGAGGCAGATCGCTGATCAGTAGTTGCAGCGATGCATTGTCAGCAGGTGCACCGGGCTTGTGCGCGAGCGCATTAGGTATGCGATAAACGCCGTTGACGGTAAGCTTCTTGAGCGGGTCGTGGTCGCTTTGCGTTGGCAAGCCATACGGTGGATCGGTGAAGTAGAGCGAGCCGTCAGATCGGTAAACAAGATCATTGGGACTGCTCAGGCGCTTGCCCTGGTAAGAGTCGACGAGCACAGTGGCGGCCTTTGACGGATCGAACGACTCAAAGCGCAGCACGTCGCGCTGGGCGTGTCCTGCCACGGTGAGGCGCCCTTTCACATCGAGCGTCATGCCGTTAGTACCGGGCTCGCGGCCTCCGTAAGGCGTGGAGCCCTTGTAGCCGCTGGGTTGCAGCCAGATGCTTGTGTCTTTACCTGGCGTGAACTTGCGAATGCTATTCGATGGGATCTCGGCAAAGTAGAGGCTGTCGCCAACCCAGACCGGCCCTTCAACCCACGTGAATCCGGTAGCCACGCGGTCAAGTGCTGCGCCGGCCGGAATGATGCGATCAGCAACCGGATCGAGATGATCGAACTTGAGCGGCGTTGAGACAGTGTCGCTGGCAGAGGCGGCTGCTGCACTGTGCCTTGGATAGAAGGCGATCGTGCAGGCAAGGGCGACAACGGCGAATGCGATCAATCGAAAGCGAAGAGGCATGCTCATTTAAGACTTCCTGATGAAAGATGTGCGGAACGCAGTGCGCAGACCGGCGCAATCATCTTTGTTGCTGCGGCGATTGAGTGTCAAGCAAGACGCAAGTCGTGGATCGTGAATCGTGGACTGCCAACCTGACGACTAGTACAAAATTGTCGCGAGGATGGGCATCGCCAGCGAGCCGGGAGGCCGGTTTGGGCAGGCTGTGGAAAAACTCAATTACGAACAGCCAAAGGGAGTTTTGTAACAGGGCATGACTTTCCGCCGCGGCGGATGCCGACAACATCCATTAAATGAGTCCGGGCTTCACAGGTTGCGGAAAAACTCGGCGGAATAAGGCCTTGTATCAGGGCGCGACTTTACTCGCGCCGATGAGGTCCATAAAATGAGTCCGGGGCTTCAGCCCCTGCTGAACTTCTCCCATCGAAAACGCTGGCTGAGGGCCCTCTTTCCGCAGCTCTGGAGACAGGCGCTACTACGCTTGAGCTACCTCGCCGCCCCGCCAGCTTTCGCCAGCTTTGTATATTCCGCGTGGGCCTGCTTAAGGATAGGCACGTCTTGGTCGGCATCTTTCCACGCGGCAAAAAAGCGCTCGTAGTCGGCACGGCTTTCGGGAATTTTGTCTTCGCGCGAGTAAGCACGCGCACTTCCCAGCAGGGCAAGGGAATAAAGCGGCGAATTCGGATCGACGCCCTGGTTAGTGAGAATCTTGTGGTACTCGGTAACTGCCATATCGGGGCGATTGGCCGCCATCCACGCTTCAGCTCGTTCGCTGGGCACGGAGTAGTTGGCCAGCTCAAATGGGACAGCGGGCTCGAGTGCGGCGACGGCATCGAGTGCATTGTTCCGGGCCAGCGCGATCCGGGCGCGCACCAGCGGCAAATCCCGGTTGGCCATGAGCGTGCCGGGATGGCTGTCGGGACCGTGATCCGCCACGAACTTGTCGGCCACGGTGACATCGCCGAGCTGGGCCTCCACGATGGCCAGGTCAGGTGAATCCTTCGCAGTGTTGCGGGTGATCGCAAGCGTGGTGCGTGCTGCCGCAGGCAGGCCAAAGTTCATTTCAACCGCGGCCTGGTAAACCAGTATGTCGCTAGCCGCTTCTTCAAGGTTTTCGCGCTCGGCCGCCTCCCACGAATTGTGAAAGAGCTGTTCGGCCAGGCGGCGTTTGCCGGCGCCCGCTGCGGCTACGCCTTGAAGAAAGGGATAATACCAGCCGTACCATCCGCTGTTGTGCGCCGCGGCCCAGTGAGTCTCCTGCGCAAGCGCGTTGGAGTCGTGGCTCAACGAGGCAATCTCGAACAATGTGGCATGCAGGCCCGACGAGTCGATCTTACGTTGAACGGCCTGTTGGCCCACGGCTTTTGCCTCGTCCAATCGATTGGCGCGCGTAAGAGCGCGGGTCAGCACGCTGTAGTTGATGGCGCGATTTGGTTCAAGCTTGAGGGCCTGCTGACCGGCAGCGATGGCGGGTCCGTATTGGCCGATCTGCGTGTAGTCGTTGGCCAGGTCGATCCACGGCACCCAGTCGTTGGGATAGCTTTCAGTCCACTGGCGATAGGTGTTGATGCCGTGTTCCATGTCCTGCTGGCCCTCGGAGTAGTAGTGGGCCTCCAGGATCAGCTTCTCCTTGGCGCTCACCTGGCCGCTCAGGTCGAAGGCCTTTTTGTAGAACTGCGAAGCAAGATAAGGCTCGCTAAGGTTGTAGTACTCGTTGGCCATGGCGCCGTAGGCCATGGCGAAGTTGGGGTCGAGCTCGACGGCGCGCTGGTAGAAGGGGATGGTTTCGGTTTCGCTTTTGCCCTGCGCGTCCATCGACTGGCCGATGGAATAGGAGCGCAGCGCATCGAGCGAAGCCGTGGTGGCCTGCATGATGGGAACCTGGTAGTTCTCAATGGAGCGCGGCGTTTCGCCTAGTCCGCGGCGTACCTTGTCGGCCACGGTGTCGAGAGCGGCGAGTACACGTTCCTTGGCGCCGGCTTCAGCTTTCGCGCCGGCAATCTGGCTGCCGGTGCTGCAATCGGTGGCTTCTACCGTCAGCAGAAATTCGCGGCCGAGGGGCAGTATGGAACCGGTAAGCATAACCTGCCGGTTCGAACGCTCGCAGATCTCGCGGGCTACCTCGGGTGTAATCGGGGAGCCCTTGTCCCGGCCCATCAGTTGGAGCGAGTTCGCCGCTTCATGCTCACCCATCACGTCGATGTAGGGCGATTGCTCAAGATCGATCTCGAGAGCCTGCTTGAGGGTGTGATCGAAGGTAGGGTCGCCGGTGGAGTTCTGGAAGTCTGCCACGATGACTTTGCGGAGCTGCGGGGGGTGAGTGAGGTGCTTCCAAGTTGCGTAGCCCCAATATCCGGTGAGGCCGGCGGCGGAAAGCACAACCACCGCGGCTGTGACCTTGACCCAGAGCGGAACGCCGTAAACCGCAAGGCGAAGAACCGATGGGGACTCGTCAGAGGGCTGAGCTTCGCCAGCCGAGCCATCGGAGGTTGGCAGCTTTTGCGGCGTGTCGCCCGATGTTACTTCAGCCGTGAATTGATAGCCGCGTCCCGGGATGGTTACGATGAACCCTGAACGATCGCCGAGTGCCTTGCGCAACAGGGAAATGTGCTGGGTGAGGTTGTTTTCTTCTACGAAGGACTCGGGCCACGCGGTCTTGAGCAGTTCCTCCTTTGACACGACGCGGCCCGGATTCTCGACCAGGTACGACAGCACCTCAAAGGTTTTGGGCAGCAGGGATACGGGCTGCCCACCACGCAGCAGGGTGCGCCGGGACCGGCTCAATTCAAATTCGTCGAATCGGTAGGCGTCGTGGAGTACAGGGGGCATCGTGCGCCTTCGTTTATCAAGAATAAAAATGGGGCCCGGTTTCAGAACATATCCGTCCTGAAGAATGTTTCAGCCGGCAGCGGATAGTGTCCTGAAAATGATGGGGATGCCAAGTTCCGCGATGCTTCTGAAACGAATGACTGTACCCTCAATGATGGACCGGAGCTGACCTTGAGCGCAAGAGACACCTGATTGGGGCATCAAGGCGCGATACGGGAGCGCGCGGCAGGCAATGTTGCTCTCGAAAATCCCGGCAGAAGCGCATACAATGCTGAGTGGCCATGGGAAAGAACAAAGACAAGTCATTTGAGGTTGCATGCCCCGACTGCGGGGCAATGCTGAAGATAGATGCGGAGACGGGATTGTTGGTGAGCCATGTTTCGGCGCCGCGCAAGCGAATGTTTGAGGACCTGGAGACCGCTGCCCAGGCGATGCGCGAGCGGGACGAGCGCACGGAATCGATCTTCCGCCAGAGCGTGGATGCGGAGAAGAACAAGGCCGATCTGCTGGAAAAGAAGTTTGCCGATGCTTTGCGCAAAGCCAAGGACGCACCGGATGTGAAGCCGCTGCGCGAGTTCGATTTGGACTGATGTGGCTGGGGCCGGTCTATTCGGGCCAGTTTACTTCGCTTCGGCGCGATGAAAATGATAATGTGGCGCCGTGAGTAAAGGCGCCATCCAACCAGACGAGTAATACTCTATTAACCGTTCAAGATTGACGGTTCCAGATTGGCCGTTACATGCGCGCTTATTCGATGCGCGCCCGGAAATGGAAGGGGAAGCGATGGCGGTTGTTCAGTTCTCAGAAACGGTAAATGATCCCGAATTGGTTCCTGTGACCGGCGAAAGCTCAATCGGAGCGAACGATGATTGGCTGCTTTACGCTGCGGCGGGCACGCTGGTGGCTAGCGGAATACTATTGCTTACCCGCAACCGCAAAGCCGGGCTGGCGGTGGCTGACACCGGTGCTGCACTGGCCATGCTTGACCAGCAGGAGACCGTGAAGGCCGTCTGGGATGCGGTGCCCGAGTATCTGGGCGAAATACAGGGCCTTCTTGCCCGCGTTCAGGACACGGTAGAAGAGATTACGGCGCAGGGCGCCAGGCTGCGCGCGGCGCTGGGAAAATAGTCCGTTCAACGTTAGAGACCCTTGCTTCTTCCGTTCACTCAAGGCCTAATTGTTTGCGCCCGGCTCCGCTTATTCGATGCGAAGTCCACTTGGGCTCCCAGACCAGGTTCAATTCCACTTTTGATATGTCCTGAATGCCGGCGAGGCGATTATGCACCTGCTCGAGGATGAGTCCGCTGGCGGGGCAGTGCGGCGTTGTGAGCGACAAGGTGACCTTAACCCACTGGCGTGGCCACGCTGGCGTCGAGTCCGGATCAGGGCCGGTTTCTATGCCGTAGATGAGGCCCAAGTCGACGAGGTTGAGCTTTACCTCGGGATCGAAGCAGTCGCGAAGCGCGGTTATGATTTGGTCTTCGGTCAGCATCTTGAATCAGCTTCTAGCTACTAGCTTTGCGCGTGAAACTCGGAAGGCGAGACTATTTGTCGGTGTGGCATATGCTTGCGCCAGAAAAGCGAAGAGCTAGAAGCTAGAGGCTAGAAGCTGCATTTTCAGTTCTGACGTTCCACCAGATATCGGGCCACGGATTTAAGTCCATCGGCGCGGTCGCCGTACGGTTCCAGGGCGGCGAAGGCCTCGTCAATGAGCTGGGCGGCGTCGCGGCGGCTTTGGTCGATGCCGTAAACGGCGGGCCAGGTGGCTTTTTCGGTGGCCTGGTCCTTGCCCGCGGTCTTGCCCAATTGCGCCGAGTCGACGGTCACGTCGAGCACGTCATCGACGATTTGAAAGGCGAGGCCGGCCTTGCGGCCGAAGCGGTCGAGGCGCGCAACGTCGTCGTCATTGGCTCCCGCAAATACTCCGCCGGCAACTACGCTGACGCGAATTAGCGCGCCCGTCTTGGCGCGGTGAATGGCTTCAACCAGCTCGGGCGAGGGCTTCAGGTGTTCGCTTTCGATGTCGAGCACCTGGCCGCCAATCATGCCTTCGACGGTGCCGACGGCGTTGGCGACAAGGCCGATGATTTTGACGGTTGCGGCGGGCGGGCAATCGAGGCCGGCGAGAACTTCAAAGGCGCGGGTCTGCAGCGCGTCTCCGGCAAGGATGGCGATGGCTTCGCCGAAAACCACATGGCAGGTGGGCTTACCGCGGCGCAGGTCGTCGTTGTCGAGGGCGGGCAGGTCGTCGTGGATGAGCGAGTAGGTGTGCAGCATCTCGAGGGCTGCGCCCAGCTTTTCGATACCGCGCGGCAACGAACCGCCTATTGTTACGCCGGCCTGGTAGGCGAGAAGCGGACGCAGGCGCTTGCCGCCCGCAAAGGTGGAGTGGCGCATTGCGCCGTGGATGGAAGCGGGGACGGTATCGGCGTTCGGGAGGAGTGTTTCAAGCGCCCGATCGGTGAGATCGACACCCTGCTGCCGCAAAGATTGTACGTCGACTGGCATCTTTCTTTAATTTTAGACGAATACGGTGTGGGGTCAGTGTGGGCGCGCACAGGCGAGGCGGCGTTCGTACCAGGCAAGGAGCACGGCGAACACGAGCGCGAGGGCGCTTACTGCGCGGCCGAGGATGACATCTGCTGCAGTTCTCCAAGTTAAGTCGAGGTCGATCGGTCCGCGTTGGACATGAACCGCAATCAAGCCGTCAGGTCTCGTGTGCACCTGGTTGGCTATAACTATGTCTTGGTCAACGCCCTCGATCGACACCTTCCACGCAGGGAATGCGAGCAGGCGGAGGACAAGCCATCCTGATTGCGGAATCACGGCGTTGAGCCGCAGATGCTCGGGGTTGGAGCGATCGGAAGCAAAAGTGGCTATGCAGGATTTCTGATCGGGAGTCCAGATGGGGTTGGCGCTGTCGTCATCGGGATCGGGCTGGCCAAGCGCGGCGTCGGGGTCGGAGACCAGGCAGGCGTCGGGCAGGCCGCGGGCGATGGTGGTGATGTCGGAGTTGGGCGGCGAGTACTCAAACATGCCTTCAAAACCCGCGCCCTGGTGATATGACGCGAGCATGCCGGGGACCGCGTCTTCGGGATAACAGGCCTGGAAGTAGAAGTGATTGGCATAGACGAGGGCGGCGATGAAGCCTAGCGCGCAGGCGGCGCACACTGCTATGTGGGCGCGGCGCGCGGCCGGCCAGATGGCGGCGACAAAGTAGATGGCCATGGGCGCTTCAACCGCTTCAAGCCAGCGCCACGGGTATTGGATGAAGGGCAGTTCAGGTAGCGCGTGCCACACGAAGCGCGAGATGGGGAAAGATAGAAACGCAACACCGAAAGGGATGGCGGCGAGAGGGATCCACCAGCGGAAAGAGTTGGTGGGTGATGGCAATGTGCCGCGGAGGCGGGCGATGACTAGCGCGATGATCGCGAGGACGAGCATGGAGACCGCAATCCATGAGGCTTGGCGATTGATGGTGTCGTGGAGGGCGAGCGCGGGATTTGAGTTTTGAACGAAGAGCCAGTTATTTTCGAAGTTGTAACCCGGGTCCTGCGTGGCCTGGCGCACGTCAACCCAGTTGCGCTCGAGCGCCGCGGGCAGCCAATAGAAGGCGGCTAGGCCGAGACCCAGCCCTCCGCCGACTGTTGCGCGCAGTATGGGCGTCCAACTCTTGTTTGCGATGGCTACGGCGAGGGAGAGAAAGGCGAGAAGGTATGCGGCCATTACGCCGAGAGGGAGATTGGAAAGCCATGCCCCGGCAAGGGCGATGGCTAAGGGGACGGTGGAACGGTTGAAGGCGGTGCGCCAGAGTCCGGCAGACGATCGACCCTCGCGCAATGCAAACAGCATTAGCAGCGGGAGCCAGAAGCCGCCAGCGAATTCGGGGAAGGCGGTGCGCTCGTAGCCGGTGAAGAGCGCGTAGCCAGAAAAGATAGCCACACAGCCGGCGAGCGTGGATTGCGCATCGGTGAGTGCGAGGCGCGCAAGGGCGCGAGTGGCAAGGCCGGTGGCGGCGAAGGTGAGAAAGGTGAGCGCGATGGGAACGGCGGTCCATGGAAGAAATGTTGCGAGGGCCGCACCGATTATCCATGTGAAGGGAGGATAGAAGACAAATCGCGGCTCACCTGCGCCGTAGTTGGGGCTGGGCGCCCAATGCGGGTAAACGATGCCGTGACGCCAGGCATTGAGGCAGTCGAACCAGGAGACCAGGTGGACGTCGAAATCGTGCCCGCATGAGGCGCCGCGAAAGAGTTCGGGAATGATGGCGATGAAGGCGGCGAGGATGATGACGGCTGGGTCGAATAGCTTTCTCTGCCTCAAGATTGAGACCGAGAAGGACTCATTAAGTGAAGCGTTCACCTATTGCCCCGCCTCTAAGCCAATTGCGTTGATGAATGTCACGATATCAGGTGCGATCTGTTTCGCACTTTCCGATCCTGCGATCAAATCAATCATTACGACCGGTCGAGTCGATCCGCACCGCAAATCGAATGCGATAGACTCCAGCCCGCCGTTGCTCGCGAAGATAAAGAAATCTGGATTGGCTGGCCTATTCAATGCATCTGGAGATTCAAGGCAATATTTCACGGAGGGATCGCGCAGAGTTTCAATACATTCGTCAACCGAATAGAGCTGGAGATAAAGCGGCGAAAGCGCAATGTTGCCCTCTCCGCCGTCTGTGACGCGCAGCAGGTCCAAATATTCCGCGGGCAAAGAGATTTGTGCCTCTCGAATCAAATCGGCAATCTTGGCTTCGTCTGCGGGAGCTCTGGTCCTCCATTTGCGATTTGGCTCAGCCAGCAGACTACGAATGTTCATAAGCGTTAATTCCCTTTCTAACAACGGACTTTCTGAAGAAACTCGTTCACGGTTCGAGCCGCAGCGTGTGTGTGGTTTGCGCGGCTACTGCGCCGGAAGTATACGGCAGGGCAAAGGTGAATCCGTTGTACCAATCGCTCCATTGGTCGCGGAAATAGGGGCTCAGAGGATTGCCGCTTTCGCCGAGCACTATGTTCTCCGTTGAGCCGTCGATGTTGCTCCAATCCATGGTGAAGCGCTGCGAAGGCGCAACGCCGGAGCCAATTTGTTTAACTGTGTCGACATTGCCGCCGATGGGTTGCGGGCTGGTTCCGGCCTTGTTGCCGATGAAGGGCAGAAAGCGGGCGAGTGGGTGCTCAATGTCAATCTTGTGCCAGCTTCCGTAGGTCCATGCGGCGAGGTTGTTGGGCGCGTGGCCGTCGGTGAGGGCTTTGCGCACGGCCGCGGTGAGCAGCGCGTCCCAGCTTTTGTAGTTTGATGGAAGCCACTCTGGCTTGGCGTGCATCACGATCTCTTCGAGGGCAAAGTCGCGCTCGCCCCAGTGATAGTCGTTCATGGTCTTGCCGAGTTTTGGCTCGAGAATCATCTGCCAGATTTCTTCGCGCGTGCGGGTCACAATTGAGGCTGCGGGTGAGTCTGGGGTCAGGCGGCCGTCCCATGTGCGCATCAGGTCCGCAGCCTGGCGCATGCGCGCATCAATGTTGCCTTCGGGGGTGTGATCGATGGCGTAGGCAAAGCGCTGGCCAAACTCCTGGTCGACTTCGCTGTAGATGTCGGTTTGGGTGGCCAGCATGTCTTTGGGCGTAAGATGGTCGCGGCCGTTAAGCAGTTTGTAGATGCGCTCGACGCGGTAGGGATCGATCCACTCGTCGGAGAGCTGATACGGGGACTGATCTGTGGTGACGCGCGAGTTGGCAGTGGCCAGAAAGCCTGATGGCGGATCGACGGCGTTGGGCATCTGGTCGAAGGGGATGTAGCTCTGCCACTCGTGCGTGGTGTCGGAGATGGGCGCGGTTACAAGTCCGCCGGGGCGCATGGGCAGTTTGCCGATGGAGTGGTAGGCGATGTGGCCCTGATCGTCACTGTAGGCAAGATTCTGCGCGGGCCACGGCCACTGCGCCAGTGCTGAAGAAAAGTCGGTCCAATTTGACGCCGTGTTCATTGCGTAGAGAGGAATCGAGTTGAGCGTGGTGTCGTAGATGGTCCACTTGAGCGCGAGGGGCGGATCGCCGGGCGCGAGCAGCCGATTCATGAGCGGGCCGTGCGGAGTGGATTGCACATCGATCGTTACTTCTTTGCTGAAGCGCACGTGGATGGTTTCGTGATCGACGGCGAGCGGATGCCACTGACCGTCCAAGCCCTGGTAATTGCTGTTGCCATCGAGCTTTTCGATGTAGAAATCCTGCACGTCGGCCATCGCAGCCGTAAATCCCCAGGCAACGTGGTCGTTGTGTCCCGCGACAACATAGGGGACTCCGGGGAGCGTGACTCCCGCGGAGTGGTAGCCGGGTGCGCGCAGGTCGGCCATGTACCAGATGCCCGGCACATTTGGGGCGAGGTGCATATCGTTTGAGAGAAGCGGCTTGCCGCTGGCGGTGTGGGTGCCAGCGATGACCCAGTTGTTGGAGCCGTAGGCGCAACCGTCGCAGGTGGGGAGGCCTAGGAGGTTTAGAAGGGCGGTGGTGGTAGCGGAATCCGATTCATCCCGGGTCCCCAAATGCGAGGGACCCGGGGCACCCACACCCGGGGAAATTTGTGGTTTCCCACCCATTCCCGCAAGAGGCGCGGGAATGGATGGGGCGCGGGGACTTTGTGGGAGACCAGGCGGGGTTGTGCGAGGCGCTCTCGCCGTCACCATGGTTTCGTCGTCGTCGCCGGTGGGTTGCTGCAACTCAGGGTGAGGTTCAGTGAGGTCCACGTCGACGCCGGTGGGGGCATGGTCGCGCCATGAGCCGACGGGGTAAAGGTCTGCCTCAAGTTTCGGGTCGTTTAGTTTGGCGGCGATATGCATGCGGCCGTACTTGGCCCAGGCATGCGAGTCCAGCTCCTGCGCCATCATTAAAATCACGCTGGCGGAGTCAACCACCGTCCATTGACGCGGCTTGTAGCCGAGCAGGCGGAACTCGATTGGGAGGGTGTTGTTTTGCTCGCACTGCGCAATGTAAAGGTTGATGCCGCGCGCGTAGTCCTCCATGCGGCGGTGGTCATCGGGCGCCATATTTGCGGCAAGCCGCTCGGCCACCGGCCGGATCAACAGCAGGCGCTGCGCCTCATCGTGCCTGAGGAGCGAAGGGCCCAAGATCTCGGCAAGCTCGCCGAGGGAGTTGCGGCGGAAGGCGTCCATTTGCCACAGGCGGTCTTGCGCGGTTATGTAGCCTTGCGCGGTGAAGAGGTCGTCCTGAGTAGCTGCGTTGATGTGGGGCACGCCGTGGGCGTCGCGGCTTACGGTGACTGGCGCGGAGAGGCCGGCTAGATGGACGTCGCCGTCGAGCGCGGGCAGGGCGGAGACTGTGGCCGAGTGCAGCCACCACAGGAATGCGAGAAAGATGAGGACGATGAGGGCCGCGAGGCTGGCAATTGTAAGAACGATGATGCGGAGCCAACGCGGGAAAAGGCTGGGGTGCGGCTGAAATGCGCTGTCGAAGGTTGGCATCGGTCTTCAACAGGATAATGCGCCGGGGGACGTCTTCACTCGACTGTCACATGTTCCCCGTCGGAAACCGACCAGTCCATGATTGGCTGTTCACGACCGGAAACACACTCATCCTTTGACAGGTCCTGCGCACTTTTCGCCAGCTCGGAGGTCTTACTGAGAATCAGAGTTGTGTCTGTTCTAACCCAGTAAGTGACGCTATAGCATCTTGGCAGTACGGCATCCTTTCCAATCGGATTATGACCACCGTTTGTCATGGCGATCGCCATTGGAAGATCGAGAGGTAAGAGAACGATACCCCCAATGAACTCCAGCGTGTTTGTTGCGCCCTCCTTGAATTTTTCACGAGGGGTCTGGCGATAGTGAGGATCAGAGTTGGTGAGCGCCAGTCCGAAGTTTTTCGAAATAGTCACCGCCTTTATGCGGACCCTAAGTTCTCCATCGCGCTTTGCGGGCTTTGCTTTGACGACTTTTGTGAGTATGCCTGTCACCGGAGTGCCCGCCGGAAGCACAGTGCGGCCGTCAACAACAACGTCTTTCGAAATCGCAAACTGAACTTCCGACCCGGTCGTCGCGGAATCCGAGGTTATCCGATCCAAAGCTACGAGCTCGAATTTCGTGTCCTTGGGGACGGTGATCGTGCCGGTAGAGGTAGCTTGCTGTGCAACGAGCAACGGCGAAAGGCAAATGCAAAGGGCTGATAGAACGAATTTGCGGATCATTGCGCGCTCCTGAACGAAAAGTGATGCGTGTGCTGGGTTGACGAGGGCAGCGCAGCGTTCTTTGGCCGGTGATAGACGAGGTGTCCGGGAATCAGCAGGCCGACGGGGATGGAGACGAATGCGCCGGCGAGTGCACCAGCGGCTCCTCCGGCAGCGCCCACGAGGACGCGGGGAGCGTCTTTATAGTCGGAACTGGGGCCTTCGGAGACTCCCCAGATGAAGCCGGCCGCGACCATGCTCCAGAAGACGATGCGAACGTTACGGCGCGCCTGGTTGAGGCGGACCTGTTGCACCTCGCTGCGCGGGAAGCGGTATTCGCCGCCCTCGCCGCGGCTCAGGTAGGGGCCGCAGAAGAGCGTGGTGTCGATTGCGCCGGAGAAGAGACAATGATCGCTTCGTCCGGTTGTGGTTTTCACTACGATCTCTTCGTCGTGGGGGAGAGCAGCGACGTTGTTCCATTCGGAGCTGCTTGAGTCGATGGGTTGGGGGCTGTCAGGCAACGTTTGCGCGGGCAGCGCGGTGGAGATGCAGGCGATGGCGATGAGGGTGAGGAAGAGGCGTTTCATACCTGCCATCGTAGGCAGGGGCTAACAGCGCGGGTTGGTTGATTAGGACAGTTTGCGAGGTGTCACAGTGGTGGAGCGGAGTTAGCGGTGTTAGCGGGGTTAGCGGAGTCAGGAGAGGCAGCGGGTCAGTCCGCTGCGGCGGGCGGGTCAGCGTTGGTCAGTGCGGTTTCGATTTGGCGGAGATAGTTGAAGGCTTGTTCGCCTAAGAGGGTGAAGATTAGCGGGTGGCAGGCTTTGGGGAGTTCGGCGGCGGTGACGGCGTCGCAGACTACGCCGATGGTTGCTTCAAGGCCGCGCTTCCATCCGGGGCGCGAGGCGTCGCAAATCAGCAGGCCTTCGGGCGGAAGACCGGCGGCGATGAGCATGGTGCGGGCGATACGCTGGAAGTCGGCCCAGCGCGAGGCGATACCGACCAGGTCTTTCCCGTGATCGGGGAGGTAGCGGGCTAGATGCGCCTGGAACTCGGACGCGACGGGATGGATTTCGAGGACGGTGAGCTCGGTTCCGGCGGGAAGCAGGCGGCGGACATTTGCGGCCTTGCTGGGCAATACGCAGGGCAGGGCGCGGTCGAGTGTTGCGGGGTTGGCGCACTCGTCGGGCGAGCAGCCTGCGACGGGCAGCGCTAGCTCACGCTCCATTTCGAAGATCACCAGGCGGCGCAGTTCGGGATCGGGCTCTATGAGCAGCCAGCGCGCGGGCGGCTCGAAACTCAGCCAGCGGCGCAGGCGGGTGCGGAGTTGGGTTTCAGAGACGCCGAGGCGACGCGCCTTGGCGGTCATGTCGGCGATGAGCTGATCGAGCGCGAGCTCAGGTGTGTAGGCGGCAGTGGGGCGCGTGCTACGGACGAAGACACCGCTGCCGTGCCGGAACTCGACCCAGCCTTCGCTTTCAAGTTGTCGATATGCCGCGCTGGCGGTGTTGGAGTGGATTTGAAAGCGGCGTGCGAGCTCGCGCGTGCTGGGCAGTCGATGGCCGGGCGGCAGTTCTCGGCTTAGGATGGCGAGAACGATCTGCGTGGTTAATTGCTCGCGCAGCGAAACTTCGCCGGTATGGTTTAGCCAAAGGCGCATGGGCACGGTGGGAGTTCCGTGACAAGGATACGCCTGAAGGCGATCAGCGACCGGCCTTAAAGATCTCGCCGCGGTGGTGGCCCAGGTAGTCGGCTGAGAGGCGGCAGCTTTTTAGTGCGCCGTCAGACTCGAAATGGACGCCGGGATCAGACCCACTCAGCGAATTTAATACCCCGCCGTGAGCGCAGGGAACGCCTTGGACTGGCTGGTTGTGCGCGAGGTAACAAACCTTCAGCTTGCCGGTTGGGTAGAAGGCGATGATGGAGCCCTCCGAGGGACCGAGCAACCCGCCGCCCTGGCAGATGAGGCCGAGAATCTCAATGTCATGCGGCGCTTGGATTCCTGAAGGCTTGCCCTCTTCGGAGAGTGTGATCCATGAGCCGGCAGGGATGGTGAATTCGCCTAAAGCGATCTCGCTCGCGACGGTGCACTTCTGGAGTTTTCCATCGGAATAGAACCACGCGTAGCCTTTGTCGCAGGGGTGTCCCTGGATCTCAGTGGGTTTTGCGAGGGTCTGGCGGTAAGTGCCTTTCTGAGCGTGGGTGACAGACGAATACAAAAGACCGATCACAAAAAAAGCAAACAGTGCAGACTTAAATGGCGCGGGTAAATTGCGATTCATGCGAACGATCGTAGCCAGAAGCGAGGCGCGTCGCGCGTGGCATTGTGACAGTTTGCGAAGTGTCACAAACTGCGGAATCGGAGGTATTATTTCTTGCCTGCTTATGAAAGAGCCAATTCCACTCATCGATCGCTCTGGGCTCTTACGCCCGACAAAGCGGACTCTTTGGCGCCGGTGCGGAACAAGATGCTTCGGGCTGCAAAGGTCAACGCCACGATGAGTAGAATTGCGCCGAGAATGAACAGACTGCCTTCGGGGCCGTCGGCGCCGCCGCTGAAAAGTGGATTGCCCGCGGGGGCGGAGGAGAAGAGGTGGCCGTTGGGGACGAGGCCGCTGTCGGCGGTGCCGTAGAAATAGGTCTCGCCCCAGTCCCACGCGGCATGGCAGCCGATAGCCCAGAAAGCCGAGCCGGTGAGCCGAACGCTTACGCACCACGCAAAGCCGATGGCCGCGGCGGCAAAGATGCCGATGGGGTTTTCTCCGTGGTTGAAGGTGTGAATGAGGCCGAAGCCGGTGGATGTGACCCACGCAGCCAGCCAGAATGCAGCGCTCCGCGCTTTAACTCTCTGGTGGAGATAAAGGCAGGGGAAGAAGCCCACTCCCGCGATGAGATAGACGCCCCAGTCACTTTGTCCAGCGGAGCCATTGAGCCATGGCCACGCACACAAGCCAGCCACTGCGGCCAGCGCCCACCAGAAGTTGAGACCGCGCGTGAGAGTTGAGAGCAGATAGCAGCGGAAGAGGCCTTCTTCGACGCATCCTACGAGGAGAAATGCGCAGCCCCAGAGCGCAGCAAAACTGAGGGTGGAGAGCCAGGAAAGGGTCTGCGGGCCGAAGCGTAGCCAACCACCCAGGCCGAGTGTGAGGATGAGCGCGGTGAGAGCAAAGAAACCCGAAACCAGGCCAATGAGGAAGCTGGCAATGCGGCGCGGGCCGGCCAGGTTGTAGCTGAAAATGGATCGGTGCTCAACGGCGGCGATGGCCGCACCGGCAACCAGCATGGAGAGAAACGGGATGAGTTCGAGAACGATGGTGGAGCCGGCGGTCTGGCCGCTATTTTCATCGACCAGCCCGACGGTGTAGAAGATGGTACCAAAGATGAAACGGAGAGCGTAAAACAGGCTGAATGCAATGAGAATCGACCAACCGGCGCGGAGGCCATCGGAGCCGATGAAGACGCGGGAGAGGTTCAGCGGCGAAGAATTGAATTGGCGAGGGCCGTGGTCGATTTCAGTGCCGCGGTCAGACTCAAGACCAAGTTCGGCCGGCGTTTTTTGTGCGGGTGAGTCATTTGCCGGCTCCATAGCGTCTCCCTGAGCGTGTTCAGGATGATTACAAGGATAAGGGAAGAAAGAGCGGACTGTTTACGCATTGGTAACTTTCTGGTTCGAATTAAGACGACACTAAATGCGCGAAGAATCGTACGTATTTTGCTGGTTTGGATCGTAAGTCATTTAGAACTGTGTTTGGCTCGAAAAAACACTTAACGGCATTTTTGATGCGTTTTAAGCGCTAAGTGTTTTTAGATGCTGCGCTTGAAGCTAAAACCGGGGGAGGGGGGTGGGGGGAGTATATTTCCAGTAACATTCCTGGCTATTATGCCCGGTATTGATTTTTCGTTGTTCGCGTTTGCGCGCGTTGCTGAACGGAATCGGTTGCTCCCATTGATCTGCATGATTCAATTCTGCGCGCGCAGGGCATAATCAACTGCAAATCTGGAGTAATAAATATGCGAGCCGGTGAGAGATGCCGACTAGACCAGGCGAGAACTGCGACTCGCAATCACTGTCAGGAAGAACCGGTGCAGTCGTTATCGAGCGTTTATTGCTCCACGATTCGGGTAGCCTGGACGATGCCAGCCCCGGCTGAGCCAGGGGCAACGGCAAGTTAAGGCTTATTTGGGAAAGCGCAGTCAGCCGGGCTTCCAGACAAGTGGAAGCCGGCAGGGATTAGAGATTGGGGAGAGTGGGAATCAACCCGAAGGGCTCCAGGAGGGCGAACCGTTCCTACGCCAAGGTCGTACTGACACTGCTAAACGTGGTGTTAACTGCCGAAGCAACATGCTTGACACCGCTGATGGCGGCCAGCGCGATAAGGGCGACCAACAAGGCGTATTCGACCAAATCCTGCCCGTCTTCCCTGTTGAGGAGGATTTGGTAGCGCACGTAGAGACCGAGAAAGAGCTTGTTCACTTGATTCTCCGGAGTTTGGAGTGTTAGTACGCTACTGATTCTAGTGTGAATTGCGAAGAATGCAAATGACCTAAACGTGTACAAGATAGAGAATTGTGGTTAGTTACCTTAAAGAAACGATTATCCCTTTGACGCATGCACGATTTAGCGAGATAATGCGTATGTGCGAGGGATGCGATGAATCTTTACTCTCTGACGCGCCGGTTTCCAACGGAGAAAGCTGCACTCGATCATCTGGTGAG
>Ga0265338_10002556_pt1 | contig 26927 bp, 20 predicted proteins | sample 42126metaG_FD_193579 | JGI IMG/M metagenome (GOLD analysis project Ga0265338, IMG submission 193579) | Rhizosphere microbial communities from Carex aquatilis grown in University of Washington, Seatle, WA, United States - 4-21-26 metaG | ecosystem: Host-associated > Plants > Roots > Rhizosphere...
GGCGAGTTAACGCCGGTTTTGCTAAATTCTGACGGAGTGACAATTTTGGTGTCCGTTGCGGACCAACCAACCCCTAAACCACTTCTGCACTAGCAGTTAGGAATGGAGCCAGTTGTCGGATTTGAACTGATTGACCAAACCGCAACTTGTAAAGTGTGAGGGCTGGTCGTAAAATTTTGGATTCCGCTACGGCCAATCATGAAAACCAGAAGCTATCTGCGGGCGAAACAGAAACCCATTATCATTACGCTGGCCTTAACGCTGTTCCTGGTGACATGGGCGGCCGTTAGTGGCAGGGCAGAATCTCCGGCCAGCGCCAGGGTTTTCGATGTGCGGCAGTTTGGCGCGACCGGTGATGGCAGGTCTTTGGATACGGCAGCCATCCAGAAGACGCTGGATGAATGCGGAAACGCCGGTGGCGGCATCGTCCGTTTCCCGGCGGGCAAGTATCTCAGCAAGCCGATTTTCCTCCACAGCGGGACGAGGCTGCAACTGGAGGCCGGCGCAGTGCTGCAGGCCACCGATGAACGCGCCGATTTTGAAAACCCGGGAAGGACGAATTCATTCATCGCGTTCGTGAACGGCCGCAACCTCCACGACGTGGTCATCGCCGGCCCGGGGACGATTGATGGGGCGGGCGGGCGCTGGTGGGGACCGGCCGAGGAAGCGCGGCGCAAGACGCCCGGCTACGTGTTGCCGCGGCCCTGCCTGATCGTGCTTTCCCACTGCATCAACGTGTGGGTGCAGGACGTGACCCTGCAAAACGCGCCGCTTACCCATCTGGAACCCACGGCCTGTGAGAATGTGGTGGTCAGCAATGTCGTCATCCAGACACCGGGTTGGTCGGCCAATACCGACGGGATTGATCCCATCAACTGCAGGAACGTTCTGATCACGCGATGCCGGGTGGACGCGGGCGATGACAATATCTCCATCAAGTCCCACGGGATCATCCCGGGCCGCGCGTTTGCGAGCGAGGACATCACGGTGACCGACTGCGTTTTTTTGCATGGACACGGCCTGTCCATCGGCGCCGTAACGGTCGGCGGCGTGCGAAATGTGACGGTGCGCAACTGCGCTTTCAAGGATACCGAGAACGGAATCCGCATCAAATCGCTGCGCGGCCGGGGCGGACTGGTGGAGAACATCCGGGTCAGCGACATCATGATGACGAACGTGGATCCGGCCATCACGTTCACCTGCTACTACTTGACCAACTCCGCGGGAGACCCGGTGCAACGGTCCGCGCCTGAGCATGACGCGGCCCAGCCGGTCAACGATAGAACGCCCATCTTCCGCAACATCTGCGTTAGCAATCTGACGGCCACGTGTCCAAGGTCGGCCGGCATCATCATTGGTCTGCCGGAAAGCGAAATTTCAGAGGTTGTGTTTGAGAAGGTGAGGATAACGGCCGCCACGACCGGCTTGACGATCAAGAACGCAAGGGGTGTGCAGTTCAAGAACGTGAGAGTTATCAACCAGGAAGGCCCGCCGTTTATCGCGGACAACGCCCAAGTCGAGGGGCTTCCAGGCAAATAACCGGGCAGACAAGCGGAAACGGAGGGCGGGTTGAAGTGGTTCTCGCGGACATGGCTGTTGCTTTGTAGAAAAGATCCAAATCCAGCCTGAGCCATACAGCGGGAACACGAACAATTTGGACCCCTCACCCTGACCCTCTCCCCTTTTTAGTGGGGAGAGGGGACGGCAAGGGATATCATCCGGACTTACTGCGAGGTTGGAGCGGCCTGGTTTCTACAAGACAACATGGCTGTCCGCGCTCCGGCTCTTGCGTTCCTGCCGGAGCGTGTGCTGATTGGGGTGATTCCTCCCATAGCTGTCGCTATGGGCTATTACCGTGCGCTGCTCCGCAGCTAGGTTGGTTGGGGGCGGTCTGACAAAGGCACGGCGGCGGGGGGAAGGCACCCCTGACGTCGTGCGCGAGCCCGATGAGTCGGGATATGGCTGCGTCATCTTTGCTAAAATAAATTGTTCGCTGCGCGAAGCTTCGCAATCAGGCACTGGTGTTTTGGGACTTTAACCCGGGGTGGCGGCTGCTTCGCAGCCTTACCGCCGGGCTACTATCTACCGCCCCGATTGGGGCTTTCAGTTGGGCTGCGCATAGCATCATGATTTTAATGTTTTATATTTGACAAATATTGACTATTGTAGTACAAGTCAATTGTTTTGCCGATAATTCGGCTTTGTTCTTTGATAATATAAGAAGTGTCAGGTGCCAGGTGTCAGGTTCGGATGGCGGGTGGGGCGGCGCGCACGGAGTGACGTGCCCTGCCTTTGGGAAACGGCGCGGCAGCCAATGGAAAAGAATTTAGCTGAATTTAAGTCAATTTAGGTAAATTAAATGGATTTTTTTGGGGCCTCAAAAGAAGTGACCTGTGACCTGTTGCGGGTGGCGAGTGACATGACTGATTCCGACCAATGTGGGTGGGCTCCTTCGCTCCCGCTCTGTCGGCCTGTCGGCCTTTGCCTCCCCAAACGAGGCAGCAGGCCAGCGGGGAAAATTATTCGTAACTCCTACGACTTTCATCACGACAATGTGCTGCGAGCCGGGACGGCTCGCGGTCCAAGGCTTTGGGCAACACGCGCCAAAGGCGGCGCGCAGCGGAGTGCTCGCCCTACCTTTCGGGTTTCGAGTTTCCAGGAGGATGACGAAAATGACGTTGATAACGATAATAACTAAAAGAACAGAAGGAACACCTGATATGAAATCGAGGCCGTGAGAGAATTTAGGCAAATTTAACCAAATTTAGGTACTTTTTTTTCTGCGCGAAGCGGGATGCGGGATGTTGTCAGGTGTCAAGTGGATGGCTGACTGATTCTGACCAATTCAGGCTACTTTGGGATGTCGGGCACGGCGCGCACGGAGTGACGCACCCTACCGAAGGAAGTTCCTTGTAGGAACTTATCTCTGGTTTCGGTTTTTGGATTCGAGGACGAGGACGATGGTGACCGATGGATCTACTTGATGGGCAACTTCCGGCCGTTGCGCAGGTAAACGGGGATGCGTTCGAGCGGGGCGGCGGCGGTGAAGGTTTGGCCGCCTTTAAATTGCTTGCCGGTCCAGGCATCGGTCCACGTGGCGCCCGCAGGCAGATACACTTTTCGCTTCGTGGCGCCTTTTTGGAGAACCGGTGCGACAAGGACATCCGGACCGAACAAAAATTGGTCGTCCACACCGGCACACTTGCGGTCGTTGGGAAAATCGAAGAACAGCGGGCGCATGGGCGGGGTGCCTTTGCGACTGGCGAGTTTCATCTGGGCCATGATGTAGGGGCGCAGGCGTTCGCGCAGCTTGAGCAGCCCGCTAATGATGCCGTAGGCGCGGTCGCCGAAGCTCCAGGCTTCGTTGGGGCCACCGCGCGTGGGGTCGCTGGTCTCTGGGTGGGCGAGGGAACTGTTGCGCCAGCCGTGCAGGCGGAAGAGCGGGCAGAACACGCCGTATTGGAACCAGCGGACGATTAGCTCCTGAAAATAGGCGGTATCGAGTTCGCCGCCGAAGAATCCGCCGATGTCGGTCGTCCACCAGGGAATGCCGCTCAGGCCGATGTTGAGGCCGGCGCGGACTTGTTGTTGCAAATCCTCCCAGGTCGAATGGATGTCACCGGACCAGACGGCGGCGCCGTAACGCTGGCTGCCGGCGAAGGCGGCGCGACCAAGCGAGATGATCTCCTTTTCGCCGGCGGACTTCATGCCGTCGTGCAACGCCTGTTGCTGGAACATGGGATACAGGCAGCCGACCTCAAGACCATTGCCGGCGTGATAGCGGACATTGTCGTGGTCGTAGACGGCCATCTCAGGTTCGATGGCGTCGAGCCACCAGATCTTGATGCCGTGACGAAAATAATTTTGGCGCACTTTGTCCCAGAGAAATTTGCGGGCGTCGGGATGGGTGGTATCGAGCAGGCCGGAGATGACCGTATGGGTCATGTTGGAATCGGTGAATTTGATGAAACTGTTCAGACCGCGCTCGGTGCGGACGAGCAGATTGCGGCGTTCGAGTTCAGCGAAATTTTCACTGTCGGGATTTACGGTGGGCCAGACGGACACCATGACCTTGATGCCGAGTCTGGTGAGTTCGCGGACCATCGCAGCGGGATTTGGCCAGCACTTGGGGTCGAATTTCCAATCGCCCATCTTCGTCCAGTTGAAGTAATCGATGACGATGACGGACATGGGGAGACCGCGGCGTTTGTGTTCGCGGGCGACGGTGAGGAGTTCATCCTGCGTCTTGTAACGGAGCTTGCACTGCCAGAAACCGGCGGCGAATTCCGGCAACACGGGCGCGTGACCGGTAAGGTCGGCGTAACGCTCCATGATGTCTGAGTAATCATCGCCAGTGGTCACGACGTAATCGATGAGGCGCGAGGCGTAAGCGACCCAGCGGGTCTGGGTGCGGCCAAGTTCGACACGACCGATGCCGGGGTTGTGCCAGAGCAGGCCGTAGCCGCGGCTGGAAACGAGGAAAGGGATGGAGATCTGGGAATTGCGATGAGTGAGCTCGAGGATGCAACCTTTTTGATCGAGCAGGCCGTGACGACGCTGGCCGAGGCCGTAGATGCGCTCGTGGTCGAAGGCGGTGAAGCTCGCTTCGCAATGAAATAAATCGCCGTTATTTGATTTAAAGGTGCGCGAGGCAGGATAATTCGTGCGGGCAAAAATTTCTTCGCAGAGCGGCTCTCGTTTTCCTGATTTGAAAAAGCGCACGCGACCGGATTTGGCATCGACGGTGGCGGTGAGTTTTCCGTTGGTCAGACGGGCGGAGTTATTCTCGATGACGATTTTGGCGGAAACCTTTTTGGGCGGCAGGAGACTCCAGTCGTGCAGCGGCATTTCGGCGAGCGTAGTGGCGCGCACGCGGATGTTATCCTTGCCCCAGGGCTCGAGCCAGAGGGTCTGGTCTTTGAGACGCCAGGTGAGGCGGTGTTTATGCTGCGAGAACATTGAATTGATGGAGCTCATGCGTGCCAACGGACGTTCTGACTGTGTCCTGATTTGCCTTTCTAGTCAGTCCTGCTGACGCAGGAGAAACCCCTCACCCGCGGCTGCGCCGCACCCTCTCCCATTTCATGGGCGAGGGCATGGCGGCAAATCAGGACGCTGCCGACGTTCCGATAGTCTGGTCGTTTAACTTAAAACGTGAGATATCGCAACACTTGAACTTCCTTGGGAAAAACGACCTGGATGGTGTTCCTATCGAATTTCACGTCAATCGGAAAGCGTTGTTGAAAGTATTCCCAGAGAACGACGCCGTTTTTTGGATTGAGGCGGCGGAGGCCAAAGGTGCTGTGGGTTTCATAGGCAGAGCCGGCCACGGCGCCCAGCGTGCCCGGAAGCGACCCGCCCTCGCTCATCTGGACGACGTACAGGAATTTGCCGGAGATATAGCTAACGAATCCGTGCGGTTGCACGCTCCACAAGGTCTTGCCGGTGGCGGGATCGATCTTCATGACCACGGGTTCGGTCCGGCGCGTCACATCGACCTGCTTGGAATAGGTGATGGAATCGGGATTTGCAGTAGTGCTGTTCACATAGAGCATGCCGGCATCGTCAAAGAAGATTCCCATGACGCCGACGGTGGGGATGCGCCAGCGGGCGTTGCCGGAGGACAATTCGAAGGCGGTCAGGACGCCCTGGTCGGCGACGTACAACGTGCCGTTCCGCTCGGTGACGGGGCCGAGGCCGAAGGGCGCATTCGCGGGATCGAGCGCGGCGTGGTCGCCGGCCATGTTGAAGGTGTTGGTGACAGCCCAAAGCAGCTTGTTCAGCTTGTCGAAGACGAAGACGGTTTTGTTGGCGGCGACGACATTCACCGTGTCGAGCGGGTAGACGGAGGGCGGCCCGATCATCTCACTTTTCCAATCCGGCGCGTTAGTGACATCCAAGCGATGAAGCACGATCTGGTACCGGCTTTGGTTCTCATAAACGATGTCGTCACCGCTGTTATGCCGCATCTCGTTCAGGATTTCGTTCTCGACGGCGGCGGTGGAGGCCTGGTTCACGTTGCCATCGAGGGCGGATTTTTTTGGCGGCCCTTTAGAGGCGGCCCGGGCGACGATATTTTTTTCCAGAAGTTTTATCCGCACCTGCAATTGCCCATTGCCAGCAGGCAAAAATGAGATCTGGTCCTTTACCGTGACGACGTTCTCGACGCTGCCAGGATGCGGGATGGGCACGCCTTCGTCTTCGTTGATCTCGTTCAAGGCCTGCTCCTGGGAATAGCTGGTGGCGAGGACGGCCGGCAAAGCGATGCGCGCGGGCAGGGGCAGCGATTGGATGCGCTGCTCAAGGGCGGTGGTGTCAGGGCCTTTGGCCAGCGCATTCAGGGTGTTGAGCGTCCGGTCAGCGGGGCCGGACACCTTGAGCTCCTGGGAGCCTGCACTCAGAGTGAGCGCGGGCGTAGCGACGGCATCGACCTCTTCAACGTGCGAATCGCCGGTGACGAGGTTGACATGGGTGATGGAATATTTTTTTGGTTCAAAACCGATGAGTTGGGCTTCATCGCCGCTCGCAAGGGCATCGCCGTAGGGGGCTTTGTTCAGGATTTCCAGGACGGGCTTGCCGGAATCCCAGTCGTAACGCACGAGCCGGTTCGCGAATTCGACCCAGATGTTGTGGCCGCGCACGAGCAACTGGGGCTGGTCACCAAAATCGCCGAATGATTCGGAATCATCAGCCGCGCTACCGGCGACTTTTTCGTTGAGCGAGCGCGACCAGATCTCTTTTTTGCGGCCGACGTCGTGGCGGGCGATGATGTTGCCGGCGAGGAACACGAGTTGATTTTTTTCCGGTATCGCCGATTGGCCACCGTAGGAATCAGAAAGCTGAACGGCATATTTGACGTGCGGCAGGGAACCGACCCAGCAGTACCAGGTCCAAAGGCCGATGAGACCGAGCACGACCAAAGAGACGGCGGTAGTGATCATAGCCATCTTGCGCCAGTAACGTGCTTCGACACGAGTTTTTTGGCCTTCAAAAACAGGGACAAAGATATTGTTGTTTTCGGCTTTAGTTTTGCAGAAGGCCGAACACAGGTAGCCGAATTCCTGCATGCATTTTTCGCAGATGGGCTTTTGGCAAACGACACAGTTTGCGATACAGGGGAGGCGGCCGTGTTTGAGGCAAACGGAGGGGCCGCTACCTGTCTCGGCAGGCGGTCCACCTTCCGCCTGGGCCGGATGGGCCGCTTGTAAGGAGCCGATGCGCAAGCGCGAACCGCCGGCGGGCGGGATGGGCACAAGTGACGGAGTGGGAGCTGGCGCCGGCGCGGGCGCGGGCGTTGAGACGGGAATGGGGATGGGAACTGGAATCGGCACGGGCCTGGGAACGGCAGGCGGATTTTGGGCCAGTTCCTTTTGGACGAGTTGGTTGATGTAATCGGACAGGTCAAGGCCACAGGTGGGGCAGACCAACCTGATGGGATTGGCCAACAAATCGGGCGTGATATCAAAGGCGTACTTGGCGCCGCAATTACATTGAATTTTCACGACTCAGGGTCTTGGATTCAGTAATACAATACCCGGTGAAATCACTAATGGAAAGGCTGCGTTGGCCGGGCTGAAATCCGTGTGACCATCCACGAACGACACGTTGCCGCCGAATTTGACGTGATTGTTGCCCGGCGGTTTTCCGTCGATGGAAAACAGTCTTTGGCCGGCATTTTTTGACAGAGTATTGACCTGGGCATCGCTCATGAGGGGGTGTTCGAGATTGGTGGAAGTGAGACCCATGTAAAAGGAATAGCTGATCTTGCGATTGAGCAGGGATTCGCCGGCGGGCAACGCCTTGTCTTTGCTGCCGGGGCAGATGAAGATAGTGGTATCCACGGAATAATGCGGGACAAGCTGGTCGAGCGGTTCTTCGGAGGTCTGCGCCGTCGGAACCGCCGGATATTTTCCGCCATGATCGTTGGCAAAGATTTGCAGGGCGATGTAGGTCTTTTGCAGGTTCCCTTCACACGTTTTCTGCCGTTCGCGCTGATAATTTCGCGAGTTGTACCCGTAAAGCATGGTGAACATGATGATCATCAATACCATGGAGATGAGCATCTCGATAAGCGTGAAGGCACGCCGGGCGGATGACCGCCGGATTGGGGTTGAACGAAGCGCCATCATGCCGCTGATATAGCGCGAATGGGCGCGGCTGGCGATTTAATTTTATTATTTGGCCGGCGGCTGCGCGGGGGCATTCCGCTTTTGCAGATCACGTTTAAGGTGATCATCTATGGATGACGTTTCCCAGGCGGTGAGCCAGATGCTGCCGAGCATTTGTCCGCCCACAACCAGTTGCTTTTGCAGGAACGGCTTGCCTTCCAATCCCAGGGCGCCTTCTCCGCTCAGCTTGCCGTCCTTTTCCAATTGGTAAAGGGGTTCGACCAACTGGTTTTGGGCGGTGATATAGTTTATCACGGGCCGGAAAATCCCATCCGCATTGGTGGTGATGAGAGTGGCGGGCGGGACGTTCGTCAACAGATCATCCAGGCCGATGCCGACTTTCACAAAATAGGCTCCGTCAATCAGTTCGTGAAAATTGCGGTCGTTGGTGAAGTTCTTGGGATTCGGATATTTGCCCCAGCCATTGTAGTGATAGGTGGTGTGCAAGGGCATGGAGCCGTCACCGACGTAATGGCCCATGACGCCCATGGTGTAGATGATATTTTCTTTGGCATTTTGGATCTCATCGGGTGTGCCGCCGAATTGTTCAAATGTTTTCAGATAGGAAAATTCAGAGCGCAGTTTGGAGAAATATTCGTTGATGGTCCAGGGCAGGAACCCGAAGAACTCCTGCGTATGCTTGAAATTGTTGGTCGGGTTCGCCTGGGGTAAAACACCGGGATTGGCGACGCGGTAGGCCGCCAATTGCGACACGAACGTGTAACGAAAAGGTGAAACGGTTTCCGCCGTCATCTCAAAATTCGTGAGGAACTCGATGTCGATGAAATGGTCCGGCTCATTGTAATGCGCAAAGGTCGGGTCCGGCGTATTGCGCCAGCGGTCGGGTTCGCCGGCTAGGAACGTGATGCGCTCGGCGACATCCGGAGTTTTGACGAACGCGGGAAAATTGGTGGGCAATGAGGCGAGAGCAATCTGGTTCACCGCGCGATGGCCCGGGTAGTCCCATGCCCAGACACGTGAACCGATCTGGATAAATGCAATTACTGCGAGGAAACAACGGCTGGTCTTTTTCATACACTCCTTAGATTAATTTGGCGCACTTTAATTCATTTTGTTGGGAGTAAAAGAAAATTCCCGTGGCTTTGCAGGGAAAATCGTGTTTATTCCTTCTCCGACCATGAAAATCATCACTGATGAGCGATGCACAGGGTATGCACGAGCGGGACATCCGGAACGGCCCGGGCGCGTGTCGGGGACGCTCAAGAAGTTGCGTGAGCAGACGGAACTGCCCATCGAATGGCTCGCGCCGGGTCCGGTATCAGAGGAATCCATCTTGCGCGCGCATCTGCCGGAGATGGTGGAACGACTCAAAGAGCCGCTGGATTTTGACGAAGACACGCCGTTCTTTCCGAAGATCGAGGAATACGCGCGCTGGTCGGCCGGCGCGGCCTTGGAGGCGTTGCGACAGGCGCGGAAGGGAGAGGTTGTTTTCAGTTTGATGCGGCCACCAGGGCATCATGCCACACGGCGGAAGTCCATGGGTTTTTGTTATCTGAACAACATCGCCATCGCTGCGTTGGAGGCGCTGGCGACGGGGGTAAAACGCGTCGCGGTTTTTGATTTTGACGTTCATCACGGCAACGGCACCGAAGACATTCTTTTGAACAAGCCCGGCGCGGCGTTTTTCTCAGTTCATCAATATCCCGCGTATCCGGGGACCGGCCGGGCGAACGTGGGCAATAATTGTTTTAATTTTCCGGTCGCGCCGAACACGGCGCGTGGCCATTACTGCGAGGTGCTTTCCTCGGCCATGGACGCCATGAAAAAATTTAAGCCGGAAATCATCGGCGTGTCGGCGGGGTTCGACGCTTACGCGCGTGACCCACTGGCGCAGGGCACACTGGAGCCGGAGGATTTTTATTGGCTGGGCCAGTCCTTGAAGGCGTTGAAGGCGCCGATGTTCAGCCTGCTGGAGGGCGGTTACAGCAAGCAACTACCGGAACTGGTCTTTGCCTACCTGCGCGGACTGGCGGGAAAATAACGACGTGTCAAGCGGGCGTGTTTCAGTTAGAAATCAGCCGTGGAAAAGCAGCGTCATATCCAGAATCTCGCGCTTGTGGGTTTTATGGGCACGGGCAAGACGACCATTGGGCGGATGATTGCGGAGACATTGCGGTTCGCTTTTGTGGATACCGACGAAATGATCGAAGCGCGCACGGGAAAAACCATCGCACAAATCTTCGCCAGTGAGGGCGAGCCGAAGTTCCGGGAACTGGAGCGGCTCACGGTGGATGAACTGGCCGATCGGAAAAAATCGGTCATCTCCACAGGCGGAGGACTGCCGGTATTCGGCGACAACCTAAACCAATTGAAACTCCATTCGCTCACGGTTTGCCTGTGGTCATCGCCGGAGAAAATCTTTGAGCGGGTGCGGTCACAATCGCACCGGCCTTTATTGAATGAACCGAATCCGCTGGATAAGATCCGCGCGCTGCTGGCGGTACGCGAGCCGTTTTACCGGCGGGCGGATGTGCTGGTGAACACGGAATTGCGCTCGGCGCGCGAAGTGGCGCAACAGATCATCCATCATTTTCACACCGCGCGCATGGCGCAATAATGAAAGAAGCCATTCGGAAACGGGCGCTGGAACTGGGTTTTGACGATTGCCGTTTCACGGCGGCAAATCCGCCGGACCATGCGGCGCAATTCGAACAATGGCTGGCGCGCCAGGAGCATGGCGAGATGAACTGGCTGGAGCGGAATGCGGACAAGCGTGTGCAACCGCAGCGGGTGCTGGCGGAGGCGCAGAGTGTGATCTCTCTGGCGGTGAGTTATGAGACGAGTTCCGTGGTGCGTGGTGCGTCAAGCATTGGAGCTGGAGTGATTGCCCGATATGCGCGGTTTGACGATTACCACGATGTCCTGGCGGGGCGATTGAAGGAGTTGACGGGCTTTGTCAATGAGCAGGAGGAAGGCGTCCGTTCGTTATGGTATGTGGATACCGGGCCGCTGCTGGAACGGGATTTGGCGGAGCGCGCGGGGCTGGGTTTTGTCGGCAAACATACCAATCTCATCAGCCGGAAACTGGGCAACTGGATATTTCTTTCCGAAATCATCACAACCCTTGGACTGGAACCGGACCTGCCGGAGAAAAACCGGTGCGGCAGTTGCACGCGTTGCATCAGCGCGTGCCCGACGGCGGCCATCACTGCGCCGTTCCGCCTGGATGCGCGCCGTTGCATCTCCTATCTCACCATCGAGCTGAAAGGCGCGATTCCGCTGGAGTTCCGCCGCGCCATCGGCAATCGCATCTATGGCTGTGATGATTGCCTGACGGTGTGCCCGTGGAACCGGTTCGCGCGCGAAGGGCAACTGATGAAAGCGCACGCCCAAGCTGACCTGGCGGCGCCGGATTTGATCGAGCTGCTTTCGCTCGGTGATGCGGGCTTCAAGAAGCTTTTTGCCAATTCGCCAATTTTGCGGACGAAACGGCGCGGTTTGTTGCGCAATGTTTGCGTGGCGTTGGGGAATGTAGGCGACGAATCCGCGCTGCCCGCGCTGGAAAAGGCGCGCCAGGATGTGGAGCCGTTGATCGCAGAGCACGCCGCGTGGGCGATGGAAGAAATTAGACGGCGGACGACTACGGAGCCTGCTCCGGCAATTTCTTGAGTTCATCCACAGTGTATTGCTGCGGGTGTGAGGAAAGCTCGCTGCGAACTTTTGAAACCTGTTCAGGCGTGACGGCAGGCGCTTTGTTGCCCCAAGCCTGGCGCACGTAGGTGAGCACGGCGGCCAGTTCATCGGGCGTGTATTGCGCGCCCATGGGTGCCATGCCGGCACCGATGACGTATGTCTGGCCTTTCACGTCGATGGGACCGGTCAAGCCAAACTGCGGGATGTGGATGATACGATAGGAGCCCTGGGCATTGACCCATTCAGAACCCGCCAACGGCGGCGCCTGGCCGGTTTTGCCAGTGCCATCGGTGTTATGACAGAGTGCGCAGTTGGCTTCGAAAAGGCGTTTGCCGAGCACAACCTGCTCGTTTCCGAGGGAAGGCAATTGATAGCGGTCGAGTTCCGCAGAATTGTGATAAGGCGCGTAGACGTTGGAATCGAACCAGCCCCCGTTGTTATCGAAATAAATCGCGCCGAGGAGCAGCAACACCATCATGAGCCCAATGAGCCACATGGGAACGGCCGGCTGCCCGGTGTTCGCCTCTGTCTGCTGATGGCTGTGGGTGGGTTCCTGGTTCATTTTGCGGCGATGGAATTGGTCTGCGCGGGCGCAGGAGCAGGCGTGGTGAACGGCGCTTCGTAAAGCGGCGCGTCGGAATTCAGGCTCAACAAATAGGCGACGAGTTCGCGCGCTTCGGGTTTGGGAACGATCTCATAGCCAGCGGCAGGCGCGAGGTCGCCGGTGAGCTGCAAGGCGTACGGCGAGGGAACGCGGCCAATTTTTCTGGTCTCAAACAAAAAGCGATAGGACGGCATGGTGGAACCTTTGACCAGCCCTTGCGGGGAGTACAGGTGTGTTAATTGCCAATTGGCATCGGGCTTTCGTGCACCGATATTAGCAAGATCGGGCCCGACGCGTTGTGAGCCGAGCATCACGGGCCAGTCGTAGACGTAATCTTCAGCGACATTGTGGCGACGGCCCCAACCGCGAGCGATGTCCGGGCCGATGGGGACGATGTGCACTTCTGCTTTCATGTCCGGCGCCTTGAGCAATTTCATCGCGTTATCGGCGGTGCTGCGATCCACGTTTGTCAAAATATTGGCTGGGAGTTTCTTCATCAGCTCGGTCAGGTTGGCGGTGGCCAGCGCGGGATTCGCTTTGGCAATGGCTTCAGCAGCGGCAGTAAGATTTGTTCCGGGGGCAGTCAACACGACATCGCACGTCACACCGGTCTGGCCGACCTGCTGGCTGTGGCAATAGAAACAGCCATTGGCGCGATAGACTTCCGCGCCTTGATGCGCCTGACCGGGACGCGGCTGGGGATAGAGCGCGGTGGAGACGACATTAGTCTCCTGCACGGCATTGCCGAGGTCGGCCTGTGGCTTGAGGACAAACCCAAACCACGACGTGCTCAAGACGAAGAACGCGGCGAGGAAAACGAGCGGGCCGTGTTTCATGCCTTCACCTCCGCGAGATTGGTTTCGCACGAATCGCCAGAACACAGCAGCGCGTATTGTTTTTTGGCAAAAGCAGCCGCCATGGAGGCGATGTTGATAAAGAAAACGAGGTTGCTGAGCGCGATGAGCAATTCGCCGGTGGTGGCCGCGCGCAGGAACGGGATGGTGGCTTTGGCGATATCAACCGCGGGAGTGGATGGGTCGTTGAGCATCAATCCCTGTTTGATACCAGCAATGGCGAGCGGGATCACCAGGACAGTCACGCCAAGGGCCATCAGATAAAAGTGGAGTTTGGCGAATCTAGTGCAGTCGAAACCGGCGACGCGCGGTGCGAGATAATAGAACGCCGCGAAAATAGTCATGGCGTAGAAGCCGTACACCTGCAGATGCGATTGGGCGACCGTGAACCACGTCATATTAGTGATGGCGTTGAGATGGGGCAGCGACGCTGCGCATTTCATCAGGGTGGCGAGCAGGAAGGCAGGCATGGCGAATTTAATGAACGCGCCGGCCGGGTTGCTTTTAAGCGGCGCGCAATCGCCATGGATGCTTCCGCAGACATTTTTCAGCACGGCAATGGTCGGAATGATGAGCATGACGGTCGCGACGGCGCTCAGCGCAGGCATCCACGCGGGTGTGGGAGCGCCAAAGGGAACGCCGGTCGAGGTACCGAAGAGGAGCAAGGTCCAGAAGGCAAACAGCGCGTAATGGCTGCTATAGAGCGGGCGATTGACCAGTTTGGGGACGAGGTAGAACACCGTGGCGATGGCGACCAGCGCCAGCCAAACGGTGATGAGGTTGGCCGAGAACCACCAGGCGATGATGGCCTGGGTGACGCCGCGGACTTGAAATTTAAGCAGGAGCAGATTGGCAGTGGAATAGATCCACGGGAACCAGAGCAGCGCGGCAAACAGGAACCATTGCGAGGGTTGCAGTTCACGTTCTTTGCGGTGATGCAGGGTGATGGTGGCGGCGAGGGCGATAAGCAAATAGGACGCGAACAGGATGCAGACAGCGTAACGGGGCATCTCGAGGTTTTCGAAGCCGCTGCCGCTGCCGCGAATGATACCGGCGATGCCGAGAAACACGCCGAGGTTCCAGAGTTTTGCGGCGCCGCCGATCAAAACGGGGTGAATGAGGGGGGTTCCGCCCTGGCGGGCAAAGACCCAGAGCAGCACGGCGAGGCCGGATTGCACAGCAAAACCGTAGAGCAGGGCGTTGGTGGCGGCGGGATGCACCCGGCCATAGGTCATCCACGAACAATCCGCGAGGAAAGCGGGCGAATGAAATTTGATGGAGGCGATGAGGCCGAAAAGGGAACTGACCAGGAGCCAGACAGCCGCACTCATGAACATCACGAAGAGCGGGGCACGGCAGGAAGCGTCAATCTCTGATGCTTCGCCTGCAGCGGAAGTGCAGCAGGAAGTTGACGGAGCGGCTGTCACGTTATTCGAACTGGCTCGGTTTTTCCGGCGCCTTGGGTGGAACGGCGTTGGCTTTCTCGACGCGCGCGATCAATTTGGCGCGACCTTCGGCAGGGTTCTGCCATTCGCGCAGCTCGAGCTCTTTAGCGGCTTCGATCGGCAGGCGCACGGTGCCTTTGGCCTGGTCGATCCAGCCGACTTCGGTAAGCCCGGTCAATTCATCGGCGCGGAGTTCCTTCAATTTCTGGGCACGTTCTGCGGCGCGGGCCTGGCCGAGCTGCGGGACGGTCATGTAATGCTTCATGGCGTACACGAGCGCGGTGACGATGAGCAGGGCGCCGAGCACCGCGACGACATACGCGCAACGGCTGCGGCATTCCTTGCATTCGGACTGGTCAGTTTCGCAAGAGTTCATCAGTAGCCCTCCTCGTCCTGGGTTTCATCCATGTCACCGCCGGAAATCGCGGTGTGCGGTTGTACATGGCCCATCGCTTCGATCATGCGCGGGTCCTTTTGGGGATACGGCGGGACGCTGGCGGTTTTTTTCAAGAAAACGATGCTCAGGAAACCAGCCATGAAGGCCCAGCAGCCGATGGCCATCCAGATCCAACGGAAAGGAAAACCTTCCGGATGGATGACCGGCAGGACGTTGAAAGACATGTCGACGAAGTGCATCAGCCAGGCCCAGAACGCGATGCCGAGCATGTACGGAAAGCAGTTTTTAACATCGATACGCAACAGGCCGAGGAACGGGACGAAGAAATGGCCGAAAATGATGACCAGGCCGATATACCACCAGGTGCCTTGTTCGCGGATCTGATACCAGAAAGTCTCTTCCGGCATGTTACCATTCCAGATGATGAAATACTGGGCGAAGGTGACATAGGCGTAGAACACGGTGAAGGCAAAGATGATGGAACCGAGATAATAAAACTGGTGATGATGCATGACCGCTTTGGGAATAAATCCCTGGCGGTTCAAAAGCACGGTGATGACGTAAACCGCCATGAGCGTCATCCAGGTGCTGCCGGCGAAATAATAAACGCCGTACATCGTGGAGAACCATTCATCCTGGAGACCTTTCATCCACATCACGACGCCGAGCGTGAGGGTGATGGCGAAGGCGAAGATGCCCCAATAGGAATACCAGCGCATCTTGAACGTCGGCTTTGAGCCACCCATGGTATCCTGCTTCAACGACCAACCACGCAATTGGCTGGAAAGCAACCACCACACGAGAAAACACACAACTGAAGCGATGTAAAATCCTGGAATGGTGAACAAGGGCAGTTTGGCGCGCAAAGCGTGATCGGGGTTCGCCTGCAGTGCGGGAGACATCCAGTGATACATCCGTTTGGCGAGCAGGGCGATGGGAATGAACAGGATCGCTATCCACGGAAACAGCAGAGTCGCGAGATTTTCGTAGATGCGGCGGATCGGCACGGACCAGCCCGCATCGAACAGGTGGTGGAGCATCGTCAACAAAAGTCCACCGAGACCGAGGCTGAGGAAAAACATGAACGCCGTAAGCCAGGCGTAACCGAATTCCTTGAAGTCATCATGATGGTGACTGACGGCAGCGGCAACGAAAGTGAGCACGCCACCCCCGACGAGCAAAAGCGTCGGAACCTTCCGCCATTTGGAGAGGTCCAGCGGCGTGACGGGTGTATGTTGCGAACTCATAAATTATTTCTTCAGGCTGGCGCGCAAATCCTGGGGCACGTCGTCGATCGTGGCCACATAGCTCAACTGCAAAGCGCGCAAATAGGCGATGATGGCCCAGCGGTCGTAGACCGAGGTGATCTGGGGGGCGTAACCCTGCATGTTGCCCCGGCCCCAGCTCAGCACGCTAAAGATTTCGCCATCGGGCAGTTCCACGATGCGTTTGTCGTGCAGGTTGCCAACGACGGCCATGGCGCCGATACGCTTGGTGATGCCGTTGCCATCGCCCAACTGGCTGTGACAGGGTGTGCAATAAATCGTGAAGCGCTGTTGGCCGCGCGCAACCAGTTCCGCCGTGATGGGGAAGGGATTGGTCTCAACGAAATTGGTGCGGCCGGTGACGCGACCGGTATTAATCGGGGAATCTTCGAAGTCGTAAACGGGGCCGTTCGGTGTCTGGAGGGGCACGGTGCGGGCCACGGTACCCGCCACGTGCAATTGCGAGGTATATCCGTTAGTGAAGAACGTGCTGGCGTTCTGGGGACGCAGCTTGAGCTGACGGTCCATGTCCGGGAAGATGTAAATGGGCGGTTTGCGCGAGATGCTGCCGCGATGGCCGGCAATAATGATGCCGGTGACCACGCACAACACGAAAAGGAGGATGAAATAGAAGAAATAACGCATTATTCCTCCACCATTTCGATGTGCTTGCTGCCAGCGTCGGCCAGGAGTTTGCGGGTTTCCACCTCGGAATATTTGGGGTCAGTGGTTTCGATCACGACGAAAAATTTGTCATGGGTGACGAGCGCGAAGCGTTTGTGCTTGAGCAGCGGATGATGCAGGCGCGGGAGTTTGTTGAGGAACAACATGCCGCCCAGCGAACCGAACGCGCCGAAAAGAATGGTGAGCTCGTACGACGGCGGGAACGCTGAATAAGGGCTGAACATCGGTTTGCCGCCGACGAGGATGCGGTAATCGTAGGCGTTGCAGAACCAGATGAGCAACATGCCGCAGGTATAACCAGTGACGCCCCCAATGAAAGAGAACCAGCCGACTTTGGAATTTTTCAGACCCATGGCGGTGTCCATGCCGTGCACGGGATACGGCGTGAAGACGTCCCAGCGTTTGAAGCCGGCATCGCGGACTTTTTCCGCGGCGTGCATGCAATCAGCGGGCGTATCGTATTCGGCGATCATGCCGTAGGCTTTGGGAGTGCCGTTCATCAGTGATGCCCTCCGGTAGTGGGTTTGGCGCCACCGAGCGGGTGGTGCGGGTCAGCCTGGGGCGTGACACCTTTGACTTCCGAAACTGCAATCATGGGCAGGAAGCGCATGAACAATAAGAACATGGTGAAGAACAGGCCGAACGTGCCGAGGAACGTACAGATGTCCACCCAGGTCGGTTTGAAATAACCCCAGTTGGCGGGGAGAAATTCGCGATGCAACGAGATGACGATGATGACGAAGCGTTCGAACCACATCCCGATGTTCACCAGGAGTGAAAGGACGAAAATGATCCACACATTGGAGCGCACTTTCTTGGACCAGAACAACTGCGGCACAAGCACGTTGCAGGACATCATCATGATCCAGCCCCATTGGTAAGGACCGAAGGCGCGGTTCAGGAAATGAAAGCGTTCGTAGGGATTGCCGCTATACCAGGCGATGAAAAATTCCATGAAGTAGGCGTAGCCGACGATCGAGCTGGTCGCGAGGGTCACTTTGCACATGATGTCCACGTGGCGCATCGTGATGATGTCTTCGAGATGGCACAATTTGCGGAGCGGAATGAGCAGGGTCAGCACCATGCCGAAGCCGGAGAAAATAGCGCCCGCGACGAAGTACGGCGGGAAGATGGTGGTGTGCCAGCCGGGTAATTGCGACACAGCGAAATCCAATGACACGATGGAATGCACGGACAACACCAGGGGCGTCGCCAACCCGGCGAGGATCAAATAGGCTTTTTCGTAATTGCTCCAGTGGCGGTTCGAACCAGTCCAGCCCAGAGCGAACAGGCCGTAAAGGAATTGGCGCACCTTGGATTTGGCGCGGTCGCGCATGACGGCGAGGTCAGGAATCAAACCCATGTACCAGAACAGCACGGAAACGGTGAAATAGGTAGAGACAGCGAACACGTCCCACATCAGCGGCGAACGGAATTGCGGCCAGATGGATTGCGAGTTCGGGATGGGGAACAGGAACCAGTCGAACCACACACGACCGACGTGCATGGCGGGATAGATGCCGGCGCACATGACGGCGAAAATAGTCATGGCTTCCGCGGCGCGATTCACACCGGTACGCCAGCGCTGGCGGAGCAGGAAGAGAATGGCGGAGATGAGGGTGCCGGCGTGACCGATACCGATCCACCAGACGAAATTGATGATGTCCCAGCCCCACATGACCGGGTGCATATTTCCCCAGACACCGACACCGGTGCTGACCTGATAGATCAACATGCAGCCCAGCAGGCCCAACATCAAAGCGCTTGGAATAAACGCCATCCACCACCAAAGCGGAGTTTTGCCTTCGCAGATGCCGGCAACGCGGTCGGAGATCCAGCCAATGCTGCGGTTATTGGCGACCAATGGTGTGCGCTCCAGCTCAACGGGCACGGGCGGCGCTTCCGGCATGGTGATCGGAACATTCTCAGCCATGGTGTTGCTCCTCTCCAGCCGGTGCGGCTTCGTGTTCCTCTTCCACGTGATTACCTTTGGATTCCCATTCCTGCAGGCTAAATGGCTCCTCGACAAAGTCTGGCATGCTCGGATTTGGATTACGGACGCGCGCGAGATAAGTCGTGCGCGGTTTGGTGAGGAGAAATTCAAGGACTGAGTAATTGCGCGGGCTCGTCTTGCGCTTCGAGACGGCGCTTTCCGGGTCGGCGATATTGCCGAACACGATCGCGCCGGCGGGACAGGCCTGCTGGCAGGCGGTCTTGAGCGCGGTGACTTCTTTGGAGGCCGCACCGTCGGGAACAATGACGTCGCCAGAAGCGCCGGCTTTGACCTTTTGGGTGATCTTGGCGCCTTCGATGCGCTGGAGGCAGAAGGAGCATTTTTCCATGACGCCGCGCATACGCACGGTGACGTCCGGATTCTTGATCATCTTGATCAAATCCCATTCATCGGCATTGCGCATGCCCTTGGTGGGATCCATCGGATCGCTCCACCAGCGGAGAATGTCCCATTTCCCATCCGTGGCGTGGAGCAACGGCGTGGGATAACGCGGGCCTTTGAGTTCGGCGAGGGAGCGCTTGTTGTAATCGAGGAAATTGAAACGGCGGACCTTATACGGGCAGTTGTTTGAGCAGTAACGCGTGCCGACGCAACGGTTATACACCATCACGTTCAACCCTTCCTGGTCGTGGACGGTCGCGTTGACCGGGCAAACATTTTCACACGGCGCGGCTTCGCAGTGCTGGCAAAGCATCGGCTGGGTGACCACCTGCGGATCATCGATCCATTCTTCGAATTGTTGTTCGTCCTCCGGCCGGAACGATTCGCTGTTCAGCACGTCCCACTTGTGCTTCGCGGGAGGGGCCGAATAATAACGATCAATGCGGATCCAATGCATCTCGCGGCCACGACCGACGAGGTCTTTGCCGACGATGGGAATATTGTTCTCGCTCTGGCAGGCCATCATGCAGGCGGAACAGCCGACGCATTGATTGAGGTCGATGGACATGCCCCACTGGTGATGGGCCGTGAGTTTGGCCTTATCGAGCGGGTTGGGATAAAAGCTTTTATCGCCACCGGGCGCCTCGGGGGCATTCATGCCCATCGCGAACCTGGGATTCTCCTTGAACTGCGAAAGATTGGCTTCGCGGACGACCGGACGGCCTTCCATGGACCAATGGTCCTGCGTGCAGGAGATGGGAAAGGTCTTGCCCGTTTTGCTGACGGTGGCGCCCACGGTGAAACCCTGGGCTTCGACGGTGCGGATGCCGTAGGCGTTAAAACCGACGTTGGAACCGACACGACCGGCTTTGGGACGGCCATAACCGAGGGCGAGGCCGACCACGTTTTCCGCCATGCCGGGCTGGACCCAGATGGGGCCTTCCACGGAGCGGTCGCCGAGTTTGACGGTGACTAAATCCTTATTGCGGACGCCGAGGGCTTTGGCGGTCTTGCGGCTGAGGAGGACGGCATTGTCCCAAACCATCTTGGCGACGGGATCAGGCATTTCCTGCAACCAGCCATTGTTCGCATGGCGGCCATCGTCAACGCTGTAATCGCGGAAGAAAACGACTTCGAGTTTATCGGTGGTCGGCGCGGCGGATTGCATGGCCGGCCAGTTGGCATTTGCGCCCAGGGAAACGCTGGCGGGGCGCGCGGCGGAACCAGCGAGAAAACCATCGAACAAATATTTCTTCCACGGTTCGTCACCGGTGTTGCCACCGAGGATTTCCGAGAAGGTGGCGCGGACGATTTCGTACGGGCTGAAAGTATTTTCGCCGGCGATGCGCGCGAGGACTTCGAGCTCCGTCCAGCCGCCGAACAAGGGAGAGATCAAAGGTTGAATCGGGACGAGCGTGCCATCGGCGGTGTAAGCGTCACCCCAGGATTCGAGATAATGCGCGGCAGGAAAATGCCAGTCGGTGCCTTCGAACGATTCGTCTTCGTAGGCAGCCAGGCGGACAACGGTCTTGGCCTTGCGCTGGGTCGCGGCCCAGTTCAAATCAACCGGAGCGTTGTAAGCGAGGTTGCCGCCGAAAATGACGAGCGTATCCACGCCGCCAATCTCCAGCGACTTCGCCAGGGACATCAGGGAACCTTCGATGGGTTCCGGGACGGGATTGTAAACAATGGTCTTGCCGATGTTGCCGAGCACCGAGTTGAGCTGGTGCGCGAGCAGATGAACGGGCAAGGGTTGCTGGTAACCGGCGACCACGAGACATTCGCCGGCATGAGCGGCGAGGTCTTTGGCGCATTCAGAAATCCATTTGGGGTCAACGCCCGCGACTGAAGCGGCGGATTTGCCGCTGACGGCATCGGTCAAGGCGGCGGCGATCTGGGAAACGAGGCTGCTCGCGACGCGCAGGCGATGATCGGCGTTCATGCCGGTCAGGGTCATCAGGCTTTCGATGACGTAGAGGCGGTTCAATTCGCCTTTGTCCGGATTACGACCCTGGGCGAAGCGGCGGATATTAATATGCGCATCTTCTTCCGCGCCGATGAAATCGCAATCGAGTGACAGGATGACTTTCGCGGCGTCAAATTTGTAATAGGGCTTTACCGATTGGCCGAAGACCTGGGAGGCGGCGCGACGATGGATGTCCAGGTCAATGGGGTCGTAGACGTAAAATTTGGCCTTGGGAAATTTTTTGCTGATGATCTTCTGCAGGCGCGCGCGGGAGGGCGAGCTGCTGCTTTCCATCAGGAAACTGAGACCGGCGCCGTCGTTGGCCGCGGCGGTTTTGGAAAGGTCAGCCAGAAAATCCATGGCGGCTGCGTCGGTGATAGTATTGCCGCCGTGAGTGAAGCGTTGGGCGCGGTCGGGATCGTAAAGTCCGAGGATGGACGCCTGGGTCCAGCGGTCCGTGCCGCCGTTGCTGTCAGGATGATAAGCATTGCCTTCGATCTTCGTCGGGCGGCCTTCGTAGGAGCGGACGACGAGCGGAACGGCGCTGCCCCGGGTGGGCATGGCGGTCGCGTAAAACTGGGGATTGCCGTGGATATAATTTTCCTGCGCCTTGCCGAACGGCGTGATGTGTTCTTCTTTTTGACGGCAACCGGCGGCGCCGAGTCCGATGCCCGCGAGCATGAAGGACGCGGACATGATCTTCATGAAGTGACGGCGGCTGTGACCGTCTTCCCATTCACTGGCACCGGCGGGAAATTCGCGCTGCAACCAGTCCTTGAACTCCGGCGTTTCGGCTAATTGATCCAGGCTGCGCCAATAGCGGCGCCCTGTTTCGGGTTCAGGAGAGGTTGGTGGAATGGTTTTGCTCATCGGTGACAGGTGGAGCAGTTTTGGAGTGATTCGACGTGCATATCGCGAACCATCTTTTGGCCTTCCGCAGCCTGCTTCGTGGCGGCGGCGGCGGGATCAGCGCTCCATTTCCAGGTCAAATCAGTGACTTTATCGATCGGACGGATGCGGGCGGCGGGATTGCGATGGCAATCAAGACAGAAACTCATGCTCAACGGTTTGGCGTGCTGCACTTCATCCATCTCATTGATCTGGCCGTGACATTCCACGCAACTGATGCCGCGGGTGACATGGACGGAATGATTGAAATAAACGAAGTCAGGCAGGTGATGGATCTGGACCCATTCGATGGGTTTGCCACTGGCGGCGGAATCGCGCACGAGGGCGAGACGGGGGTCGTCTTTGAGCACCTGGTTATGACAATTCATGCAGGTGGAGGAAGACGGGAGATTGGCGTACCAGGATTTTTCGATGGCGGAATGGCAGTAGCGGCAGTCCATGCCGAGCTGGCCGACGTGGATGGCGTGGGAATAAGCCACCGGCTGTACGGGCATATAACCCACCCTGGTATATTTGGGCGTGCCATAATACCATACGCCGCCGACGACCGTGGTGCCGATGACCACGACACCGATGGCCACCATCAACGGAAGTTTATTGGTCCACTTTGGGAAAATCGCCGACATTTACTTTTTATTAACGAACACGGACAAAAATTCTTTGTGACTGACCTCTTCTTGCTGACAGTTCGCAATTTATGCGAAGTACGACTTGATAAAAACAGATGAAAACACTCTGACTTTTTTGGTTTTCCTAAAACTCGGGAGAAATAATTGCCGAAGATGGAATCCAAGCGCAAGAAAAGTTTGTGAATTTTTTCACGATACTTTTCCGGTTAATGCTTTGGATAAGGAAAAGCTAATATCCGGTGGATGGATACAGACGAACGAGAGGTGTGAAAGGCGGCATCTTTGCCGGATCGTAGAAGTTGGGGTCGAAACTGAATCTGCGGGAAGGGGCGTTGTAGTAAACGCCAGGGAGTTGAAATTGGTTGGTGGCGATCTGGCTGGAGTAGAGATTTACGAGCGATCCATTGATGGTGAGCCTGATTCCAGTGTTCCAATCTTCCAGAAGGCGCATGAGGTTGTGGACGCCGCCGCTAAAGGTTGAATAGTCAGTGCCGGTGGTATAGACGCTTCCTGCGATAACAGCAGCGTTGATGGTGGTTGCGGATGGATTCCGGCTGCCGAGGGAAGCAGTGCTACTCGCATCCATCCAACTTGGAGATAATATCGTCAAAGCATCGCAAATCAGTGCAGAGGGAAGGGTGGAGGCGGTATTGGTGGTTCCGAGGTCAGCAGGGTTGGGGCAATTATAATTGCCCCAGATATAAAGTGGGTTGAGGGTGGCGAGCGTGAAGCCAGAGCCGAATAGTGAACCGGTGAAATTCGGTAACTGTGCGGCGTTAAACAGGCGAACGGCTGTCATTTGTGATGCAGTCACGGTCCGACAATCTGCGACATAGATAACCTGATCCCAAAATAATCCTCCAAAAGGCAACTTCGAGCGAAACCACGTATTCGTTACTGCCCAAGATTTTAGTAAGCCCACATCAATTTGGGTAGCCTTGACTGTTTTGGACTCTCTTCCATCATAAAAGGTGTTTGTGATGGTCAAAAACGGGAAATACCGACTTACGTTAACGTTATTTATGTCTGTAACAATATTTGATGGGTAAATGTCATTCTGATCTGCTCTTAGGATAGCCGAAACTGTAGTGTTACTGATTAGGAGAACCATTCCCGCCTGGTTGAAGAACCTGCGCATACCGATATCGGAGGACGGGTCTTCGCCGGGAGGTGGCATTTCGATTAGACCATGAAGTGAGTTGGTCGCAGTCCAGATCATCAAGGGCAATGTGTTTGTGGCAAAAGGCGGATTGCCGTTATATGTAATTGGTCCGGTCATTTGGGATACCTGATACCCGCCCAGACTTTTATTGGTAATAGTGCTAGAGGTGGTGACTGTAGAGTTATACGTTAACGATGAAGTCGAGCCTACGCCGGTATATATAGGTCCATTTGCATGAACTGGGCCGTTAATGAGCATAGGTGCGGCCCAAGTAAATTCCAATTCTTTATTATAGAAGATGGCGAAAGAGAAAAGGGGAATATAGGCTGCAGGGCCTTTTAGCTTGAAGAATCCAGCATAACCGGATGTTTTTACTTTCGATAACGTTGTAGTTGATGTTATTCCGGTAGCACTGATAGGATTCCAAACCGGATTTTCCAAGTTTGAGGTAGTTTCCAATGTGAAATCCGAAATGAATTCAGGACGTGATGCCCAACTGATGGTGACGTATTGATCGGATGCGCTTGTGATTTGCAGGGCGGGAGAAATGTTTGTCCAGCCGTTTATGCCCCAATACACATCTGTCCATATTGGGACATCAGCCGCTAGTACCAAACGCGCTAGGAATAGCGCGCAAAGATATATGGTCCAATGTTTTATTGGTTTAATCCCAGAAATCTTCCCTGCCATAATGACGACTAATTGTGCAAGTATCATTCCAATATCGGCGGTTATGGAACGGGGTTTAGACAAGTTGATACCGGTAGGGTAACGTTGAGTATGGTTTCAGGGACTGAAAAGCATCTGATGGAGCACAAGGCAGCGCCGGCGCATTTGATCCGTTACACGGGCGAGGTCGTTTACATTTTTGCGTTCGATGTGGCGTATGACACGGCGCGCAAGCCCATCCGGGAATTGTTGGGGCAGCCGGTGGCCCAGTTTGCGGTGGATACGAGCAAGCGGAGTCCGCGCCAGCTTTTTTTCTACAAGCCGCAGATGGTGCGGTTGCCGCCGCTGGAACGGATAGGACCAAATGGGCCGGTGCGCGTGGAGCGGGCGATAAAACTTTTGCCGGTGGGCGCGATCAGCATCACGGTGCGCGTGCCGTTTGCGGTGAATCACGTGGAAGACCTGGTGGCGTTTCATGACCTGCAATTCAGCAACGGGTCGTTGTCTGATGACGTGCGGTGTCTCGCGCAGGAAGTGGTCTCGGAACTTAAAGCGCATTTCATCCGTCCGCAAAAACAGATGCCGGAGGAAGAGGCGTACACGGTTTTTTGCATCGCGGCGCCGGTGTTGAATCCGGACGGACAGGCGATCAAGGCAGACAACTGGTTTCAAACGCATCGCCGGCAGGTCGCGGCGTTGTTGACGCAGGAAGCGGAAACGGAACGGCTTTCCAAACAGGAAGCGGATGAATCCACGGCGCGCTATCTGAGTTATTACGAAGATGATATTTTGGTGATGGACTGGGACGCGGCGTTGTTGATCGATGAGCCGAAGGATTTTGACGAGACGCTGTACATCATGGAATTGGCGAACCTGCAGCTTGCCGAACTGGAGGCGTATGACCGGATTCTGGATGATGCGTTGGAACGGTCGTATCGGGACCTGGGCGAACGGCCATTGCGTTCGCGCGGGGACATCTTGCGGGAATTGCGGGAGATACGCATCGATATGGCGCGCTTCAACGATGAGCTATCGAACACGACGAAGTTTTTTGGCGACTGGCACCTGGCGCGCATCTACGAAAAGATTTCCAGCCGGTTTCATTTGGCGGACTGGCATCAGACCATCGACCGGAAATTGAAGACGCTGGATGACCTGTATCAACTGCTCAAACACGACCAGACGAACCGGTGGATGATGATATTGGAAATGACCATCGTGCTGTTGTTCATCATCGACCTAGTGATATTGGTGCTGGGGTTGAAAGGACATTGAGTTGCAGCGAAGGTTTTTAATCAGAGCTTCGCTGACAATGCTCTCCCTCACCCTGACCCTCTCCCCACGGAGAGGGAACAGCGATTGGTCATCAGTTTTTTGACTGGCCATCCTTCAGCATACCCAGTCGCAGTACATTGCGTGAGTCGGCGTAGAATTCTCCCTCTCCTTGGGGAGAGGGAGAGCAAAAGAACTAACTTTCTGTTCCCGAATGAGGGCGAGCAAATCTTCTCAGCGAAGCTCTAATTAAAAATAAGCCCACAAGGACGCCGAGCCAGACCGTTCAGAAGATTGTCTCCCTAAAACAAAACACCCGGCATAAGCCTGGTGTTCGTGAAAGCAGACTAAAAATCAATGATGGCCGTGGAAACCGCCGCCGCCACCGTGAAATCCTCCGCCACCATGGAAACCGCCGTCATGGAATCCACCGCCGAAACCAAAGTTAAATGACACGCGCGGGCCACCCCAGCCGTAAAAGCCATAATAGGGATATGGGTAGTAAGGATAGTATCCGTAATCCACCAGCCGCGGGGAATTATCCTGCAAATAATAGACGGTGGAAGCGGGCTGGACATACGTCACGGTAGGAGCGGTGGCGACAGTCGCGACGGGTTGTTGCGCGGGTTGCGAATATTGGGCGCTTGAATCAGTTTGGGCCTGCGCGACGGGCTGGGCGGGGGCCAATTGGCCGCGTTGGTCGAGCATGGCGGAGACGACCTTGTCAGAGACGCCCTGCTGGTGCAGATAGACGATTTCATTGGCGTTCAGGCCGGTGTAGGCGCGGCCGGAGCTCTTGACGTAGTTGACGATGGTATCATCGCCGACTTTGGCCTGGGAAAGCTGTAAAACGT